>TARA_R110002111_G_scaffold60230_13_pt1 | contig 12225 bp, 11 predicted proteins | sample TARA_R110002111 | Tara Oceans TARA_R110002111 (sample SAMEA4397363) | marine metagenome | biome: Polar Biome; feature: [ZZZ] marine water layer (ENVO:01000295); material: water (ENVO:00002006), including particulate matter (ENVO:01000060) such as... | depth 199 m | reverse complement strand
AACTTTAATTTCAACTGACTTAATTCTTTATCAATGGCTCTTAATTTTTCCTTTTTATCTTCTGGTAAATTGGCACCATTTCTAGAGAACCCTTTATATTTTTTGTCTAGAAGTGTTTCTTGTTCGGTTGTTAAATCTATAGTAGATTTTGAATCGTAAACAGCCTTTACACGTTTAAATAACTTTTCATTTAACGTAATGTCATTACTGAATTCTGAAAGTAGAGGAGATACCTCTTGTGCTATTTTTTGAATCTCGTCATTAGTTTCAGCAGAGTTTAAGTTGAAGAAAATACTAGATATGCGATCTAGTTCTTCTCCCGAAAAATCTAATGCTTCAATAGTGTTTTCAAAAGTTGGATCTTCTAGGTTTGCTGTAATGGCGTCAATTTCAGCTTTAGCGTTTTCAATTCCTTTTTTAAATGCAGGTAAATAGTCTGCTGATTTAATTTTTGAAAACGGAGCTGTATGATAAGGTGTGTTAAACGATTTATTAAGAACTGTCATGATTTGGAAATTTCTATTAAGTATTTGATTATCCGAATTTTAACTTTTAGTTGTGATAACCTTAAGTATGATATTTTGTAACTTTGCAGTAATATTTTGCATAGTAAATGATGTTAAAGTATGATTGATTAATAGCTAGAAGCCTTAACGAGAGTTGAGGCTTTTTTATAGGTCCTTAGCAGAATCGATAACTTTAGCTTTTAATCCTTCTTTATAGACCATTATTTTGTCTAAAACACATTGGTCTGAACACCCAATAATTTGAGCGGCTAAAATACCAGCATTTTTCGCACCATTAAGAGCCACAGTAGCTACAGGCACACCTCCTGGCATTTGTAAAATAGATAATACAGAATCCCATCCATCAATTGAGTTACTGCTTTTTACAGGCACTCCAATAATAGGCAATGGAGACATTGAGGCTACCATTCCTGGTAAATGTGCAGCTCCACCAGCACCAGCAATAATCACTTTAATACCTCTTTTATGAGCGTTTTTACTGAAGTCGAATAATTTTTCAGGTGTTCTATGTGCAGAAACGATGTCAACTTCAATTTCAATATCAAAACCGTTTAATATATCTATAGCGTCTTGCATTACTGGCATATCGCTTTTGCTTCCCATTATTATGGCTACTTTACTCATTGTTTATTCGCTAATTACTTCGATTGTTTGTTTTACTTGTTCTGCAATCTCACGTGCCACAGAGATATCTTTATTTACAATAGTCACATGGCCCATTTTACGGAAAGGTCTAGTTTGTTTTTTTCCGTAAATATGTGGTGTTACTCCATCCATTGCAAGAATTTTTTCAATGTTTTTATAAACTACATTTCCGGTATGATTTTCGGCACCAACAAGATTCACCATCACGCCAGCAACTTTACTTTCTGTATTACCAAGAGGTAAACCTAAAATACATCTAATCTGTTGTTCAAATTGTGAGGTGTAGCTTCCTTCTATACTATAATGCCCAGAATTGTGAGGTCTTGGTGCAACTTCATTTACTAAGATGTCATCATTTTCAGTTTGAAACATTTCAACAGCTAATAAACCCACATGTTTAAACGCAGCAGCCGTTTTTAGCGCTACTTGTTCAGCTTTTTTAGCAATGGTGTCTGGAATTCTAGCAGGACAAATAACATATTCAACCTGGTTAGCTTCTGGATGAAACTCCATTTCTACTACTGGATAGGTTTTTAAATCCCCTTGTTCATTTCTGGCAACAATAACCGCTAATTCATTCTTAAACGGAATTAACTTTTCCGTAATACATTCCACATTTGGTAAATCCGTTAAGTCAGAAAGACTTCTAACGACTTTTACACCTGTGCCATCATAACCAAATCGTGCACTTTTCCATACAAAAGGGTAATTTAAACCTCCATTATCTACAGCTTCATCAATTTCAGAGGTATATGCAAATCTTGAAAAATCTGCTGTTGGAATATCATGATCGCGATAAAATAATTTTTGTGTGGCTTTATTTTGAATGGTTCGCAAAGTTTTAGAAGATGGAAAAACTTTTACACCTTGTTTTTCAAGAGTTTCTAGGGCATCTACATTAACGTTTTCAATTTCAAAAGTTAATACATCAACGTGCTTTCCAAAGTCTACAACCGTTTGGTAATCTAAGATATCGCCAACGGTAAATTCGTCGCAAGCCAGTCGTGATGGTGCATCTGCACTAGGATCTATGACACAAGTATAAATGTCAAACTTACGTGTATCATATAAAAGCATTTTGCCAAGTTGGCCACCACCAAGAATTCCGAGTTTAAATTTTGAAGAAAAATAGTTCATCAATTTTTGTTGTTCCCATATAAAAGGGAATCTTATTTAAGATTAAAAATTCTGCTTTTCAACAGCAAAAATACGCTAAAAATGATACATACTTATAAATTCGTAAATCAAAAATCCTTCAAACAGCAATCAAATATGTATCTTTGCAATTCTAAAATAACAAGAAAGTGATTAAGCTTCACGATTTATACTTTAAACCGTTCATTTCAGAAAAAGAAATTGATACTGCTGTCCAAACGATGGTAGATGGTATTGCTGCAGATTTGGGTGACGAGGTGCCTGTATTTATTGGCATATTAAACGGCTCGTTTATGCTAGTAAGCGATTTTGTAAAAAAATACCCAAAACCATGCGAAGTTACTTTTATAAAACTGGCCTCTTATGAAGGGGTGAAGTCTACAGAAGATATTCAACGCTTAATTGGTTTAACTCAAGATTTAACAGGTAGAACTGTTGTTATTTTAGAAGATATCATAGATTCAGGGAATACGTTGGAAGAGGTTCACCGCATTTTTAAAAATGAAAATGTAAAGCAATTAATTATTGCAACCTTGTTTTATAAACCTGAAGCTTATAACAAAGATTTTAAACTTCATTACGTAGGTATGGAAATTCCTAATAAGTTCATCGTTGGTTATGGGCTTGATTATAATGGATTAGGAAGAGATTTACCAGATGTATATCAATTAAAAACCACACAACATATGACAAACATAGTACTATTTGGCCCTCCAGGAGCAGGTAAAGGAACACAAGCTAATTTTCTAAAAGAGAAATACGATTTAATACACATCTCTACAGGTGACGTTTTTAGGTTTAATATTAAAAACGAAACTGCTTTAGGAATGTTGGCTAAGTCTTTTATGGATAAAGGAGAATTAGTGCCAGATCAGGTAACTATAGATATGTTAAGTAAAGAGGTGGAGAAAAATGCAGGAGCTAATGGTTTTATCTTTGATGGTTTTCCGAGAACTAATGCACAAGCAAAAGCATTAGATGAATTAATGGAAAATAAAGATTCTCAAATTAATGCCATGGTTGCTTTAGAGGTAGATGATGAGGTCTTGGTAGAGCGATTACTCGAAAGAGGAAAAACAAGCGGAAGAACTGATGATTCTGACGAAAATATTATTAGAAACCGAATTAAGCAGTATTATACTAAAACGGCTATTTTAAAAGACTATTACGCAGATCAAAATAAATATTTTGGTGTTGATGGTGTTGGTAGTATTGAAGATATTACAGTGCGTTTAAGTACTGTGCTTGATAAACTATAATTTTTGCAATAGCAAGAATCTCATCAATTGCAGCTTAGATTTTAATTAATAAGATTCCCACTTTGTTGGGAAATGAATATGACTGAAGGAAATTTTGTTGACTACGTAAAAATGCATGTATCTTCTGGAAACGGAGGTAAAGGCTCTTCCCATTTACATCGCGAAAAATATATAGCTAAAGGTGGGCCAGATGGTGGTGATGGTGGTCGAGGAGGTCATGTAATTCTCCGAGGAAACTCTAATCTTTGGACACTTATTCACTTAAAATTTAAGAAACACGTAAAAGCTGGTCATGGATCGCATGGTAGTTCTGGTAGAAGTACAGGTGCTGATGGCGAAGATATGTATGTTGAAGTGCCTTTAGGTACGGTTGTAAGAGATTCTGAAACCGATACTATTCTGTTTGAAATTACAGAAGAAGGAGAAGAACGTATTGTAGCCGAAGGTGGTATGGGTGGACGAGGAAACTGGCATTTTAAAAACTCAGTAAATCAAACACCGCGTTATGCACAACCAGGTATTCCGCTTGAAGAAAGACATATTACTTTAGAGCTTAAAGTGTTGGCAGATGTTGGATTAGTTGGATTTCCTAATGCAGGAAAATCGACTTTACTTTCTGTGTTAACTTCTGCGAAACCAAAGATTGCAGATTACGAGTTTACAACGCTAAAACCAAATTTAGGTATTGTTGAGTATCGTGATTTTCAGTCGTTTGTTATGGCAGATATTCCTGGGATAATTGAAGGTGCTGCTGAAGGTAAAGGTTTAGGTTATTACTTTTTAAGACATATTGAACGGAATTCAATTCTACTATTTTTAATTCCTGCAGATGCCAAAGATATTGTTGAGCAATACGAAATATTAGAAGACGAATTAAGACGTTACAACCCTGAAATGTTAGACAAGGAACGTTTTGTTGTAGTCTCAAAATCCGATATGTTGGACGACGAATTAAAGTCTGAAATATCAACAATATTAGATAAGGATCTTAACACTAATTATATGTTTATTTCTTCTGTAGCACAACAAGGTCTAACAGAGTTAAAAGATACACTTTGGAAGATGTTGAATGATTAGGGTTTAAGCATTAATATGAAAGCATATTTAAAAAACCTTGTAGAACTTAACGATAACAAACGAAGCAGGCGTTTTGCTTATTTTATTCAGTTTTTAATTATTTTCTCTGTAATTACGTTTTCTATTGAAACGTTACCAGATTTAAAGCCACAAACAAGAGTCGTTTTAAATGCTATTGAAGCCTTTTGTGTGGTCATTTTTACTTTTGAATATATAGCACGTATTTATGTGGCTGATAGTAAACCGAAATTTATTTTTAGTTTTTTCGGGATTGTTGATTTTCTTGCTATTCTTCCATTTTATTTGTCTTTCGGCATCGATTTACGTTCCTTACGTTTACTAAGAATGTTCCGTTTGTTTCGTCTCTTTAAGTTGGTGCGTTATAATAAAGCCATTAAACATTTTGTTAATGCTATGAAGCTAGCAAAAGAGCAGATTATCCTTTTTTTGATCATAACTATTATGCTCATTTATTTTGCGGCAGTGGGTATTTATTATTTTGAAAACGAAGCACAGCCAGAGCATTTTTCTTCTATCTTCTCAAGTCTTTGGTGGTCTATTGTTACTTTAACAACGGTTGGTTATGGTGATGTTTACCCAATTACCGTTGGTGGTCGTATCTTTACATTCTTTATTCTTATGATTGGTTTGGGAATTGTAGCCATACCAACTGGTATTATTTCGTCTTCATTGACTAAGGCCGTTGAGCCTCGAGACGAAGAGAGCTGATTTTTTAAATACGAGTTGACTTGTATATTACTAACATTTTTTATACTTTCAAAGTAATAAATCCAAACCTAATAATATTAGATATGAAGAACTCATTACTTATTATTTCACTATTTATTATTTCAATTACTTTTGGACAATGTCCAACAAGTTCATGGGAATATGTAATTAACAATCAGCAAGATATTGATGAGTATTTTATGAATTTTCCTGATTGTACTGAATTAGAGCAAATTTTAAGAATTGAAGGAGCTGATATTTCAAATTTAAATGGACTTAATGGCATAACAAGTTTTGGTGGTCTAGTAATAGCGAATAATCCGTTATTAACTAATGTCGATGGTCTAAGTTCTTTAATAGATTTTGATTATTCTAATAATAGCCGAGTTTTTGTTATTAATAATCCGCTACTAACTAATTTAAGTGGACTTTCTAATGCATTGAACGATAATCCAATGGATGTGACAATTCAAGATAATCCGCAATTAATAAGTTTAAATGGACTGCAAGGCATTCAAGGAGTTGGTTACGGTATTATGGTATCAAACAATGATCTTTTAGTTGATTTTAATGGTTTCAATGGGTTTACAAATATTGACGATCTTATTATAAAAGATAACGCTGCTTTAGCGAGTTTTAATGGATTGGATAATTTAGGTATTACAGGTAGCTTTGAATTTGAGAATAATGACGCTATGACTTCATTTACATCTTTAAATGATGTAAATCCACTTTGTGGTTTTACAATTCGAGACAATGAGATGTTAGCAGATATAGATGGTTTTGTAGATACCTTTGAAGACTTATGTGGTCCTAATATCATTATAGAGAATAACCCAAATTTGTCTGTATGTAATATCAATTTTGTCTGCAGTACAATACCATATCTCAATAGTTTCTTTGTTTCTAATAATGGAGACGGTTGTAATTCTACATATGATGTTAGTAATGCTTGTGAAATTCCACCATTTAATGATGATATTACATGTTCTAATTATTACGGAATGTCTAGTTTAGTTTTAGGGGAAACAGTAATGGCTAATAATAATTATGCAACAGCATCAACATATAGTCCGTTTTGTAATGACAATGCCAATAGACAAGATATATGGTTTTTATTAAATCTAGATTCTAGTGTTGTAATTAATATAGAGGTGACTACTGGGTTTTCAATTCAGCTTTGGGAAGGTAGTTGTAGTGCTTTAACACAGGTTTCAGGAGCATGTGCTCAGAATATATTAGAAGATGTTTCAATTGTTGCAAACACACCCTATTTCTTACAAGTGTGGTCAGATGATTTAGAAGATCGATCTGTAAATTCTACAACTTTAGGAGATTTTGAAATAACAGCACAAGACGCAACGTTATCATTAGGTGATAATAGTTTAGAAGATTTTAAAGTATATCCAAATCCTTTTAAAGATGAATTATCCTTATCTCATAACAGAAAGATAGATCAAGTTTATATTTATGATTTATTAGGTAAACGTATTGCAATTAAGCCGATTGATGCAATGCATGTCACATTAAATCTGTCTGAATATGAGTCAGGAGTTTATTTTCTTAAAGTATTTAGTGGAAATGCGATTATCACTAAAAAGATAATTAAACAATGAAAAGAATAATTAGTGCCTTAATTTTTTTAGTAGTTTTTACATCGTGCGGAACACTGGTTCACTACGATTACGAAAAATCAACGGACTTCAGTAAGTATAAAATTTATAATTATTTTGATGATATGAAAACCGGTTTAAGCCAGTTTGATAGTCTACGTTTAATAAGTGCCATGGATGCCAAATTATCTGCAATGGGACTGACACGTGCTGATAACGCTGATTTTTATATCGATATTCAAAGTGAAGAATTGATGAATAGAAGCAGCCCAAATGTAGGTGTTGGTGTAGGAAGTGGTGGAGGTGGTGTCTCTGTTGGAATACCAATAGGAACCAATCAAAACACGAGAGAAATAGTTATTGAGTTTGTGGATAAAAAACAAAATGAAAGATTATTTTGGCAAGCTGTGAGTGAAAGTACTTATAGGTATAATGCATCTCCTGAAAAGCGTGAAACTACGCTTGTGAAATTAGTAGAAAAGATATTTGCTAAGTATCCACCAAATAAAGAATAAAACAAAAAAGGTCGAGATTATAACTTGTTTGTAGTTTTTTTTAACTCAATAACGCCTTGTATTTATCCTTATAACCAACCATTACAGCAATATTAAGAATAAGTAGTATTGCGGTTCTTATTATTCCGTTAGGCTCTAATGTAATGTGAAACAAAAGTGCATTTACAGATATACTCATTAAAATGAGTGCCATTAAGGCTCCGTATTTGTTCAGAATTAGAGACAAACCAGATACAACTAACACTATACCTACAAGTATCATAGTTTTAGAGTTAGACAATGCTGTAAAGTAATCTGCAGCATCTCCAGTTAATTCAGGTAATGGTAAAAAATGCAAGAATTTATTTATCCCAAAGACTAAACTAAAAATACCAAGAGTACTTCTTAGAATTTTAAAGAGGTTTGAATTCATAATTGTATTAATTTTTCCGTGAGTGTTTTTTGTATTGAGGCATTGACGGCATTGATTATTATCTTCACTTTATATTCATTTTGACTCAGATTAGTTATTGAACTTTCCGTTTAATATAATCAATTTACCACTCGTCATAATTTCAATTTTATAAAGATAAAGCTGTTTTATATTTATCCTATCAATTAATAACGAATAGAAATCATCAATCAAAAAACAACAGTATTATGTTCATCTTAGTAAAAACCATCGTAGAGTTTATCATTGAAGTCGTATTGAATTAAATCAATCAATCAATCAATCAATCAATCAAAAAACATTAATCATGAAAAAACAAGACACATTTCAAGAACAATTAAAGATATTTGAAAAATTGCTAGCAGGAGCAAAAATGGCTCAGCTATCATCCGTTATTTTAGTTACAGTTTCATTAGTACTTGCATTTAAGTCTAGAGAAAACGGTCTGTATGTTATGCTGTTATTAACGGGAGCTTTGGCCATAATCTTTTTTATTGATAAATTTTTATCCGTAAAAGAAATAAAACAAAAGTCGTATACACAAACCTCCTTGGCTTCTAGTATCTCAAAATTAAAGGTATATATGGCTAATCGTAAAAAATATGAAATGTATTTTATGGCTTTTTGGGTGTTAACCTTAATTCCGTCTGCAACAGCCCATTTTGAGTCTAATGTTATAGGTATTGTTGCTATTCTAACTTATATAGCTTTGGTAAGTGTTTTTGGTTATTTAGCATACAAAAAAACCGACAAAGAAATTACGTTGTTAGAAAGAACAATGGAAAATGAATTACAATTACAATAAACGCTATTTATCTAATATCTTGCCATTATATTATTAAACACAAATAAAGAACGATTGAAATTATTAACGAATTATAAGTATTGGATTGTAAATCTTATTGGCTGGGTTGTATTTGCACTATTAATGCTTACAATAGATAAGGTCTCATATTCAGGTGACACACCAATTAATTATGTTAATTACCTTTTAGTAGAAGGTGTATTGTGTGGTTTATTAGGATTTGTTTTATCTTTTATAATATTATTTTATATCGAAAATTATTTTGATATTGGTAATTATACTAAAGCAGACGTTTATAAATTGATTGGAGTAGTCATTGTTACTCAAGTTCTTTATCACATATTACTTTGGCCTATATTAAATATTCCTATTGCGTATTATATGGGAAGAAGTATTGATTTAACCTTATTTCAGAAGTTAACTAATGTTCCTCATTTTTTAGCCTATTTTGTAGTTTGGTTGTTTGTTGTTTTAACATTGAAACTGGTGCATCATATTAATACCATTAAGGTAAAACAATTGCAGCTAGAAGCGAATTTAAAAGAAGCACAACTTAATACTTTAAAAGGTCAAATAAATCCACATTTTATGTTTAATAGCCTAAATAACATTCGTGGATTAATGTTAGAGGATGTGGATAAAGCTAGAGGAATGTTAACCAATTTATCTGAAACTTTAAGATATTCACTAACCAAGAGTGATGTGAATTCCATTTCTTTAGAAGATGAATTAGAAATGGTAGAAAACTACGTTGAAATCTCTAAAATTCAATTTGAAAATCGCTTGCAATTTGAAACAGACATTGACTCTGATTCATTGTCCAAGCAAATTCCTCCAATGATAATTCAAATGTTAGTAGAAAACGCTCTTAAGCATGGTATATCTAATTTAAAGAGTGGAGGTAAAGTAAAATTGTTAACCATAATAAAGGATAATCAATTGCAAATTGAAGTCGCAAATTCTGGAACACTACAAAAAAGTGAAAACACAACACATTTAGGATTGCAAAACATAAAAAAGCGTCTTGAATTGCTATATGGAAAAGAGGCTACATTTACATTAAAAGAGATAGAACACGAAGTGGTTGCCACTATTAAAATGCCTTTAGTATGATAACCTTAAAAGCTGTTATTGTTGAAGATTCTCGTTTAGCTCGTAATGAGTTAAAAGAACTTTTTAAAGCACATAAAGAGATTGAACTTATTGGTGAGGCCGAAAACGTAGACGATGGGTTTGTGCTAATTAATAAAACGAATCCAGATCTGCTTTTTTTAGATATTAATATGCCAGAAAAAGATGGTTTTCAGCTTTTAGAACTATTAGATGAGGTTCCAATAACAATTTTTACAACGGCTTTTGATGAATATGCTATTAAATCTTTTGAGTACAATGCATTCGATTATTTGTTGAAGCCTATAAGTCAAAAACGCTTTTCAAGTTCTATAGCAAAAGTCATTGAAAAAGAGAGTTCAGTTGCAGTTTTAGACAAAAAACAAGAAGGACTAAGTCTAGATAAACAGATTTTTATAAAAGATGGTGAAAATTGTTGGTTGGTAAAAATTAAAGACATTTCACTTTTTGAAATTGTTGGGAATTACACACGTGTCTTTTTCGATTCTAATAAACTTTTAATTTATAAATCATTAGCGCAAATTGAAGAAAAGCTTCCTCAGGATGTTTTTTTTAGAGCAAATAGACAGCAGATTATTAACATTAATCATGTTAAAAAAGTAGTGTCATGGTTTAACGGAAAGCTAAAAATAGAAATGAATTCTGGAGAGGAAATTGAAATCTCCAGAAGACAATCCTATATATTTAAAGATCAATTAAGTTTTTAGTCTACTATAACTCTTACGCCTTCACTATGACTGCTAAATTCTGGAGCGTACATACTTTGAATGGTGCTAATGCCATTACTCATATCACCAGCATTGTTGACGCGTAAATCATATTCAAACACATAAACGCCTCTAGGTAAATAGTCCATAAAGAAATTGGTTGCTGCATCTTTAGTGCTTTCATAATAGCCTAATCCATCTTGCCACTTGTACTGTGATATTACATTAATAGGTTCAAAACCAGCAGCACGCATATCTTTAAGATGTACAAATTCCATAGTGCGATCTGTACGTAATTCAATTCTAACTCTAATTAAATCACCTACTTTTAATTTGGTTTCTGAAGTAATTTCAGAAATCTCTTCTCCTTTATCTGTATTTGTTTTTAAGAAGAGTTTCTTACTCAATTTTAATGGTGTTTCCGCTGAGCTAATCTTATCTAAATCCTCAAAATATTGCCAGTATAAAGCTCCCCAAGCAATGCCTTCACCTTTTTTGGTGATAGTAACATTGGCTTGTTCTGGTTTAATTTCAGAACCTGTCCATGAGGTTTTATAATAACCTGTTCCTGCTTCAACTTTTACATTGTCTAATGTTTCAGGTGAAATTTTCTCGTTACCAACTTTAACGTCTACTTGTTCTGTAACACTTAACCAATCGCTGCCTTGCAACAATAAAGCATATACCGCTTCGGACGTTGCTTTGGTGGTTTTCCAACTATTGGTTTGTTTGTTTTTTAGTAACCAGATTTTAAGATTGTCAATGTCTTCGAGATTCTTCGCTTCGCTCTGAATGACATTTCCAACTTCAGAAAAGGCTTCAACCATTAAGGCTTGTGTTTCAATTGGTGCTTGGTACCAATACCAAGAATTTGTATTTGCTTTCCAGTACATGCCTAATTCATCTGAAGTAATACTGTTTTCTTTTAACGACTTTATAATTTTACCAGCAGTTTTCTCGTCATCCATTCTGTGCATGGTTAGAGCCATTAATCCTTTGGCATATAAAGAACGTTTTAACCAATATTTCTGAATCTGAGTCTGATAATAATCCATAATGGTCTGCACTTCTTTATTAGGCTTAATTTCAGGATAAAAACTTCGTGTGTATAAATAATGCAGCTGCATTTGTGATAAGTGGTCTTTACTTAAATCTGCATCTTTATTATATTTTCTGATGTTTTTATATTCTTGAATAAATTCTGCATCTAAATATCGTAGTGCATTATTTATTAGAGATTCTTCGCTGTTATTCTGTGCGACATTTAGTTTCTTAAGATGCCCAAAGCCAGCAATAATATGTTGCGTGATGTAGCGATTGTCTCGTCCACCATTAAACCAAGGCCAAGCGCCAGAACTGTGTTGGTTGTTCTTTAATTTTCTTATGGCAGATTGCAATTCGTTATTCATTTTATTTAGGTCGAATAACAGTCCAATGCGTTTTTTCTGTTCGGTTTCAGATTGTGCATCACGTAACCAAGGTGTTTCTTGTATTAATAATGATTTCAATTCTTGATTCTTTTCTAAATTTGAAAGTAATGCGTCAGTCGATTTCCATTGATTGAAAACCGCTTCAATTTTAGGATTCGATTGTACAATGTGTTGTGCTAATGCATTTGCATAGTAACGCGAG
>TARA_R110002111_G_scaffold161463_1_pt1 | contig 12242 bp, 5 predicted proteins | sample TARA_R110002111 | Tara Oceans TARA_R110002111 (sample SAMEA4397363) | marine metagenome | biome: Polar Biome; feature: [ZZZ] marine water layer (ENVO:01000295); material: water (ENVO:00002006), including particulate matter (ENVO:01000060) such as... | depth 199 m | reverse complement strand
TCGAATCCCCCTCTCTCCGTTAGAATCAAAGGTATACGAAACGGCGTTGCGGAAGTGATGCCGTTTCTGCCGTTTTGGGGCACAATACGGGGAATCCCGAGTCTCTGTGAAAACACGCTTTGAACTGATCTACCAAGATTTAGCCGAATCCAGCCAAGTGTCTCTCGTGGCAATTTGAGGGGTGCCTTCGCGCGTGCATCGAGTTCCCTGTTCAGAGCCGATTAACAGGGACTCTGCGCGAAATCAGGGAGAACTGCAGCTATCAGCCAAGCGTTGCACCTCGCTCGTGGAGCGGGGGGCCAGCAGATTGTGACCCCCTTCCAGATGGCGAATATCACGCCACAAAACGGTATTTCAGTCTCGCCTTGATTACCGGGTCAGAGCAATCGCGGATCATAACCATCATGTCGTCGTTTGTTCGTAATCTAGGACTCGAGCTCACCGCCTTACCTATAGCGTATGGGATCTGAATGACGCGTTCCATACTCAGCTTCGCTTGGAGTCAGTATACCAACAGAGGCGTGTGGCCGGTAGACGTGACCAAGCTTTACAGAACCGCTTCTTTGCGGATCTATGTTGGGACACGATCGGTTCGGTTGCTGCCCATCCCGTTGGGTATTCAAAGGCATCCAGGGCGCGGATAGTGTTTTTGAACCCTTGGAGAGAGGGTTTCTGCTATAATCTAGGCAATTCTAGCGAGACTCAATTTCAAATGTTTATGCACACTCCGCAGTTACGCTATGGATTCGCAGGTTGCTCTATACGCTGAATCATGGGCATCCCTCGCTGTAGGCTACAAGGAATGCGCTGACATCGAAGAAGTTAAACTCCCCATCATTGCTCAGGTCGGCCTGCGGCTCCTCGTTCTGATACGCGATCAGGAATGCGCTGACATCAAAGAAGTTGAGCCTGCCGTCGTTAGTGAAGTCGGCGGGGCCGCAACTGCTCTCGGTCACGACCACAACGGCCGTCGCGGAGTCGCTGTAGACCGGCCCGGCGACATTGGGGATCGTTGTCATGGTTCGGTAGCTGAAGGCATCGGTGCCCACAAAGCCCGGGTTGGCTTGGTAGGTAAATGAGCCATCGGCGTTTACCGTGACCTGGCCGTGCTCCGGTGCTTGGTACATCGGATCAAACTCGTAGAGCGTGTCGACAACGATTGTGCGGAACTCTTGATCGACATCGTTGATCAGGACGCCGTTGATCGCGGTGGTCTCGACGATGCCAGCAGAGTCTGCGATGTACATATCGTCGACGGCGATGTCGAACGCGGTGTTGCGCAGATGTGTCAATTCGTTGAGCATCCATTCGACATAATCTGGCGCCGTCGTTGGGCGTGCGAGCCCTCGTTTGATCTCGTCACGGATGAAATCAATGCGAGCATTGAGAACCCCGTCGATGTTCTTGACAGAGTACTCCTGATCTGCGTGCGTGTTGGGGCTGTCGGCGTCTTGGATATCGAGGATGAGGCGGATCATGTCCTCGCTTCGGAGTCCGAGCTCGCTTGAACCTGGCGCGGCGCGAAGCGCCGATCGCAGGACCTCGCTCTTGTTGAGTTCATCAGGCATCGCGAGCGTGACATACGCATCGAGCAGCGCTTCGACGCGATTGAACTCCCCAGCGGCGATCGACATTGGGCTCTGAGGATCAACCAGCTGCGTCATCAGAGCGGTATAGACATTCAAGCGTTGATCATACAGCAATGGATAGAGATCGGAATCCTGCAAATAAGTTGATTCGGTGTACTCGATTCGAATTCTATTATTGATGCCAAACGGACATCCGCCACATTGGTCGGTGTCGTACCGTGCGCCGATTTGGAGTGCTGATCGATTGTATGCAAGATCGGTTGCAAAGCTGCTATAGTTCCATGCGCTCTGTGCCGCTAACGATATGCTAATTATGTCCACCCCGTGTGTGATGTCTATGTACTCCTGAAGGTTGATGTTCCAATATTCTTCGACAAATCGGATCGTGTGCTTCGCCGCAACAGTTGATGTATCGGTAATCCTTGAATCTCCGCTATAGATCACGAGCTCGCCCATCTGGGTTCCGTCCGGTTCGGTATGTATGGAATACATGCTGGTCGGGCGTGAGTAGTACGCAGCATCGACACCCTCATCTAAGAGGCTCTGGTACATGAGGAGATGCCAGGTCTGCATCCGCCATTCTTCTATGGTGATATGACTCGCTTCCGGGATGAATGCACGATGCCAAATCGATCTTCCAACACGATTTAGATCAAAGTCTCCAATGCCATTGTTTCCGACAGAATCAAAACGGTCGTATCCTTCGTAATACCCGGTGAGTGCCATGACATCATGGGCCTCGATCTGCCAAAGATCGACCAAGGTGCTCCCGTTATTGAGCATGGTTGGCAAAGCGGCGGGGATTGCGTTATCGATCGCCGATTGGAATGCGGGCAGCGCGGCGCGGTAGCGATCGAGGATCGCATCGAAGAGTGCGGAGTCTCCATTCGCGTCGGTCTCACGGATCGCATCGATGAACTCAACGATCTGATCACCCGATCGGATGATCCGATCCAGCTCGGGGAGCGACTCGTTCTTCGGGTCCATGTTGTAGTCTTCAACCTGTTTTCCATACCGGTACGAGAAGTACCACGGGTTCTCGCGGGCGAGTTGTGCGTATGCGGATGCCGCTTGCGACCACGGCTCGATCCCTGGGAGGTCGGAGGCGGCGAGCGCCGGGAGTCCCAAGGACTGCGGCAAAACCGCGAGGTCATTGAGGTACGCTGAGACCGGACCGTCACCCACGATCTCGTCGGCGTTGTCGGCGTTGAGTGTCGGGTTGGTGCGCGAACCCGAAAACGCTTCGCTGAGCGATGTCACAGTCGCGTAGGTGAAGAAACTCTCAGAGGCGGTGATGAAGTCAGGGCTTCCTCCTGAGTAGGGGAGATCGACCCCGTTCTCATCGCGGTAATCGAGCACGATATTGGTCTGACTCGTGAGATCTGTCAGGAGGATGTCCTGCGCGACTCCGTAGAGCGCTGCTTCAAGTCGACGCAACTGCGAACGCGCCGCGGCCATCTCATAGATGAGAACATTGACATCCGCTTGCAGATCCCCGATCTGATCCCCGATCTCGTTGAAGCCGTGCGTGATGGTGTCGTACATAATGTTGAGTTTGGAATCGATCGAATCGAACCGTTCGTGCATCTCAAGGCGCATCGCTTCGACCTGTTGACGCAACGCAACGACCTGCTCAAAGATCTGCTCCTCGTCGCTCGGGCCGTTGGTGAGATCGCTCGCGAGACCCAAGACTTCGGTTGTGACGCTGAGGAGTGCGCCCGCTCCAGTCAGCGGGTCGCCTGTGTAAAAAGCTGCGGCTCCAATCGCAAGATTTCCTGCGAGCGATACCCCGGTCTGGACATGAGAGAGGGTGTCGTTGCTCTCGATGAGCATTGCGTTGTAGTCCCTCGCATAGGTTGCGTATGCATCGACACTGTCGAAGTCACTCTGGAGCATCATGAGCGTAGCCGCGGATGCTGCTGCGCGTGCTTGGGAGGTCGCTTCGAGGTTTGCACGCAACTCGTCAAGGACCTGTTGAAAGTAGGCAGGATCATTGAGTGTGAGATCAACACTTTCTTCGAGCCCAGGTGCGGTTGCGAGCGCATCGTCGAGTGTTCCATCGTCTATCAATGGATCGGTTCCAACAATCTGAGTGATCCGATTTTGTACGCTCTCGAATTGTACTGCGATCTGATCACGCAACGCGAGGTTCTCGGGTCCCTCGCTGATCGCGAGTTGGTACGCCGTGAAGTCTACAGGGAGGATAGAGAGCCCGGCATCAACCTGAGATAGATCTGGACGGATACCGTGTAACTCAGGATCAAATCCTTCAGATTCAAAGTACGCATCAAGGATCGCGGGCAATCCGGTTCGCTGGTTTCCACTGGGATCTTGGCCGAAGAATCCGCTCACCAAGAGGTCGAAGACCTCGTTTCGATAGTCGAGCGGACGCGCTAGCGCGACCTCGTATCGGACCATTCTTCGCTGTATGGACTCGAATCCGTCTGGGTCTGGGATTGTCACTCCGAGGAGTTTGAGCGCTCGTTTGCCAACCATGGTGTCGGTCCCGATGAGTTCCGGCGCATCAATCACTGAGAACATCATCGCGGCGTAGAATGATGCAGGTTTATTCAGATCGGGATCGATTGGCTCCACCACCTGCACGGCCGTGTCAAAGGCGGCGAGGAATGCAGCGAGTTGGGGATCGGTCGCGTTGGGATTCCGCTCCGCGAACGCCATCACCGCTGCGAGGGTCGCATAGACGCGGGGTTTAGGGTTTTCTGCAACAATAACATCGGATCGGACATACTCCGCGGCTCGTATAGCGTTAATAAAGGCCGAGTATTCGGTGTCGTCGTCGATCCCGAAATCTGTGGTACCTTGCGCAGTGCCGCAGATCATGAAGGCTTGCAGAGCGGTCATGGTGAAGAGGTATCGAAATTTTGGATGCTTTAGTGTTTTTGGAATAGGCATGGTGAATCACTCGATGGAGTAGCGTGAGGCTGGTGCTCTATGCACCAAGAGTCCTTCATCAATATCCACGCAAACGGACGGAAAATCGGAAAATCGATACCGCAATTTGTTTAAAATCATGTAAATATGGTCATTCGGAGTTCAAATACAGGTATGCTGGGGATCATGAGTGCCAATCCAGACCCTACTATTCCTGACGCGAATGCGATGTTCGCAATTGTGTACGATGAACTCAGGGGGCTCGCTCAGTCATGGTGGCGGGATCAACAGCCTGGACAGACGATACAACCCACGGCACTCGTTCACGAAGCATTCTTGAAGATGGCTCAGGGGCGACCAGAATATCATGACGAAGAGCACTTTCGCGCGATTGCAGCACGCGCGATGCATCAGGCACTGGTCCAACATTTTCGCGCCAAGCACAGTCTTAAGCGGGGCGGAAGCAACCGATCACAGGTCACCCTGACAGGGATTGAATCCGATGGACAGATCGATCCCGCGATGGTGATGGCTTTGGACGAAGCGATCGGAGTACTTGAGAGACTTAATGAACGAAAGGCGCAGGTCGTAGAGATGCGTTACTTCGGTGGGATGAACGAGAGCGAGATCGCTCGGGTTCTCGGTGTCAGCGAGCGAACTATCCGCACAGACTGGAGATTGACACGCGCCTGGCTCTCCAAGAGACTCGCGGAGCACGATCACGGAAACGGGACAGCATGAATCCGGAGTTCTTTGCACGCGTAACTGGGTATTTCGAGCAGTCGATCGAGCTTCCTCCCGAAGAACAAAGGGAGTTTTTGATGCAAGTTTCAGTGGGAGACGAGCTACTCAGAACTGAACTCCTCGGCATGCTCGAGCACGATCAGAAAGAAAATGGGTTTCTGCAGGATTGGGACACACCGCTGCGAACCTTGGTAGATTCGGCGATCCTCGACTCGCTCGAAGCTAATCGGATCCCTGATCACATCGGTCAGTACCGGATCCTCCGAGAACTCGGACGAGGTGGAATGGGGATTGTTTACGAGGGTGAACAGTCATCACCCAAGCGGCGGGTCGCGATCAAGGTTGTTTCATCATTTGGATCAAGCGAGCTTCGTCGTCGGATAACGCAAGAGGCGCAGGCGCTGGCATTGATTGAAGACCCCGGAGTGGCGAGAATTTATGAATCGGGCATAGCTGAAGTTTTCGGTGTACGAACGCCGTTTATCGCGATGGAACTTGTTGAAGGTTCCGGGATAGATCGGTGGGTAGTCGAGAATGAATTTAGTGTGCGTGATCGGTTGGTGCTCATCGCTCGTGTGACTGATGCGATCCAGACTGCGCACATCCGTGGAGTGATTCATCGTGATCTCAAGCCAAGCAATATCTTGGTGGTTCCCGAACGCAATGGACCCGGCCAGCCCAAGGTGCTGGATTTCGGGATCGCGCAACTGAGATCGACGGAGAATACGATTCGGTCCATCACAAATTCGGAAAGTGGTCCGATCGGCACACTGCAATACATGAGCCCTGAACAGTTTTCAGCGAGCGATACGGGAGCAGACGGCCGGTCTGACATCTACTCTTTAGGGGCCGTCGCATACACAGTCCTGACAGGGAATACACCATTTGACCTGAGTGGTTTTACCATCGCAGGCGCCGCTTCTCTTGTTGCAAGCGAGCGCCCTCGTGGGATGGGAACATTCAATACCTCGCTCCGTGGTGATATCGAGATTGTCATTGCCAAATCAATGCACAAAGATCCAACTCGCAGATATCAGACGATGGAGGCATTCGGTACTGATCTCAGAAGAATCCTCAGCAACAAACCGATCCTCGCGCGTCGGCCCAGCATTCACTACAAGGTCGGCAAGTTCGCACTACGACACAGGGCGTTTACCGCGAGCCTTGGTATCATCACCGCTTTGCTTGTCGTCGCGTTTGTTTGGATCGGTCGTGAACGAGGTCGGGCGTTGATCGAATCACAAACCAGTCAAGCTGTCAGCGGATTTATGGTGGAGATGCTCCGCAGTATTGAACCAAATACTGCGCAAGGGGACGAGATGAGCGTCCGAAGTGTGCTTGATGATGCAGCCAAGCGGCTTGATGAAGGCGAGCTGGGGGACCAACGCGAGGTCAACGCGAGACTGCGTCTCGTCATCGGGGATATCTATGCATCGCTCGGAAAGTACGACCAAGCGATCGGGCAGATCGAGCAGGCACTGCTTACACTTGTCTCTTTGCACGGCGAGCAGGATATCGCTGTTGCTAGAGCATACGAATCCCTTGCGCAGTTGGAGATCCCATCGGGTCGGTATGACGACGCGGAAGGTCACTTTCTCAAAGCATCAATGATCTTGGAGCGCCTTGGGCAACCGATGGTGCTGATCTCTGACAGCGGAAGCTTGGGGCATGTCTACTACTGGACCGGTCGGTTTGACGAAGCGGAGCTTTTCTTTCGGGACAGCCTTCAAGCTTTAAAGGACACGGAACCATCGAAAGATGCTCGGATCGGGCACACCCTAAGCGCCCTGGGTTCGGTGCTGGAAAACCAAGGAAAAATCGACCAAGCGATAGAATATCACCTCCAGGGGGTTGCGGCACAGACCGCGTTCTATGGACCTGAGCATACCGAGACCGCCGAGGCGTACAACGATCTAGGCAATACACTGCTCTCTGCGAATCGGTGCGATGAAGCTCTGAGCGTGCACCTCGATTGTCTCAAAATACGAACAACGCTACTCGATCCACGGCATCCCGATATGGCCGTCACTATGAACAACCTCGCAATCACATATATCCGCCTGGGACAACCTGCACGCGCGATACCGATGCTGCTGAACGCAATCGATATTCGACTCGAAACTCTTGGTAGGTTTCACCAAGCAACCTGTTCGTGCTACGGGAATCTTGCACGCGCCTATACGCAAACAGGAGAGCTTGATACTGCACTGATCGCGTACGACGAAGCGATCAATGCGGCTGAACAAACGGTCGGTCCAGATCATGTCATGGCGATCGTGTTCCGTGCGAATCGGGGTGAGTGTCTTACAAGAATGGGGAGGTACGATGATGCCCAAAGAGCTCTGATGAACGAGTACAACAACGCAAAGCGTGTCATCGGAGAATCACACTTCCGGACCAAGCTTATCGCGGGTCAACTCGCAGATATGTTTGTTGCAAATGGTGACTCTTTGAATGCAGAGATATGGACTCAAGTCGCTCATCAGAATCCATGATCGAACTAAGGCATGATGGATCCTCGGGAGTGAGTGGTTCTCCATATCTCGAACCAGTAAATTTTCTATCGTAGTACGATAGGAATTAGACCGCTTTGATCTAAGACGGTACGAGAGACTGTTTGACATATGTTGAATCACCCCCCGTTTGAATAAAAGGTATACGAAACGGCGTCGCGGAAGTGATGCCGTTTCTGCCGTTTTGGGTATGGTACGGGGTATCGCGAGTCTGTAATGTGCACAAAGAATTCCATGAAGAAGAGCAACATAACCGCTTTGATTTTGGATGATTAGATTTGCTTGAGGTGCAAAAAACTCTATCCGTCCTCATGTTCGATTTGACTGGTGCTATTTGCAAGATCATCCAGTAGGGCAGGTTGTTTTAGAAACTCGATGCTGTCACTTCCTGTACATTTCTGCAACCCGGTTCTCAGCGTTCAGTGAAGGCCCAAACGAGAGTCTGACTGCGAGATCTATGTGCACACTGCAATGAATACAAATGTGAAATATCGTTTAAACCTTTGGAGAGCTGGTTTTTGTGAAAATATTGATGATTCTTGAGCGACCGTTTGCAACTTGTTTGTGCACACTCAGTGGGTGATCTCTAACATTTTGTGACAGCAAAGACTGAATTTGGAGTGTTTTTATCGAACGGCATAAAATTTCTAGGAAGACATTGGGGAGATTACACTCAGATTTCGCAGTACCTGATAGTCAGACCATCAACCCAAAGGATACTGCCATGAACAGAACCACTATTCAGCTCTTAGATAATGATCCAGTTTCATCGAGCCCACGCTCTACACGAGCATTGACGGCCGCACTCATGCTCTGCACGGGATTGGCCGTGTCCTCGGCATATGCCCAACCCGAAGCGAGTTACCGATGGTGGAACCCCGATGGGGCGCCCGAGTCTGGATCGATGAATGATTCCTCGAACTGGGACGACTTTATCTTTCCATCGCCGCACCCGTCGGCCAAGAATCATTTGTTGTTTAGGTTCGCCCAAAGCGGCGATTGCGTTGCAAACAACAATCTGCTCGACTTCCTGAGCGTTGCGAGCATCGACCGAATGAACTCTGCTAACGGAACTGTTCGGATTACAGGATCTACCTTGCGTCTGAGAGCGGGTACAGGCTACGAAAAATGTTATATATATAGCAAATCCTCCTACCCATTAATCTTGGAGACGCCGCTTGCAGGGACGACGGGCATGCTAGTAGTGAATGGAGTTGTTGAGTTAAGACCAAGTGTCCGCGGGTTGCACACGATTACCGGTGGGTTTGAGCTTCTTGACTATACAAAGTTGGTGATATCAAAGAGTTGGCATCTTGGTGCGGTTACCAACACGGTCGAGATGGGTAATTATAGCTGGTTGCGGTTCAATGAGGGGATGACGGTTTCGGTCCCAATTTATGGGCCTGAGAATTCCATAATGGATACAAACACGCCGGACACTGTGAAGCTCACTCAGTTTGTAACCCGCGGTTGGACAGAAAAAGTTGGACCTGGCACACTCAGCGTGACAGGCGTAGGGGATGGCAGTCAAGTCGGGTGGACCATCTCAGAGGGTACGCTGGAGGCGCGTACAGGGAGTATTGATTCTGCTGTGGTCACTTCGGGTGAATCGGGTACGCTTCGGCTTGCTGCAGACGCGACGCCGAAACGACTTGATATTCGTGGGGGTATCGATACCAATGGTTATGTTCTCGAAACGGAGCGCGGTCAACTCCATAACACATCCAGCCTGACCGGCGATGGTGTGCTGAGGGCTGTTGGGCCGGGATTGTTGAGTGCGTCGTCCCCAACTACAAACGATATTTTCAATGGATTCTCAGGTAAAATGGAGGCAAGCGGCGGAGAAATCTATCTCAATTTCTCTGGGCTCAACTCAACAATGACCCTGTGTGTAGATCAGCCATCAGATCGGATAGAGTTGAGTGGTGCCAGTCCATATATAGTGGGGGAGATTGAGGGACAGGGCGTTATCGAAATGAGTCCTTTTTCAAGGTTGGTCTTTGGGAATGGGGACACGAGTGGTGTTTTCAACGGCAGTATTCTAAGCAATAACAGGATCACCAAGGTTGGTACTGGTAGACAAGATCTCGTCGGCACAAACGATCTTACCGGCACAAGGTTTGAGGTCTTGGGAGGCACGCTTGGGCTTACAGATTCCGCCATTGGCGGAGCCACAAAGATTATCGTTGAAGAGAATGGGACATTTACTCCGATCGGCACCGTAAACGCACCGACGGTCGAGGGTTCCGGAACCGTTCAGTTGAACTCGCAGACACTCACGGTTGGCGAGACCAATCTCGACTTCGCGCTCTCTGGAACACTGACCGGGAACATCGAAACTTCAACACTTCGCAAGCGCGGCAGCGGCACCTTCACACTCAGCGCCGACACCACCGGCTTCGGCGGGTTCTTCCAGATCAATGACGGCGCGGTCCGGTTCACGGGCGGGCCGATCCTCCCGGCCGCCGCCTCGCTCACCGTGTTTGGCGATGGACAACTCCGCGGCTTTGGTGATCTCACCAGACCGTACTGGAACCAGGGCACGATCGCGGCCGACTCAAGCGAAGGCGTGCTCCGACTCGTCGGACAAGGCCATTGGAACAACGGCATCATCCTCGCTGAAAACGGCGGCACGCTTGAACTCGAGGATGTGTTCCTCGAACAGGACTTCAGCGGCTCGATCGTACAAGGGCGGCTCGAATCGGACCAGAGGCCGATTCGCTTGATCGGTGATCAACCAGTCATTGTGCAGGGTGGGACCATCGAGACCACGGGAGACGGATCGCTCGAACTGATCGGCACCGCGATCACACTTCGAGAAGTAGACCATTCCGGTCATCTCACGCTGCGATCAGGGGTGGATGTGACGGCGGAGAATTTCGACATCGTGACCGGCGCGACGCACACGCTCGATGTTGAGTTTGATCCCGATGTTGATGATTCCGACGGCGCGATTCGCGGGCATGGCACCGCGATGCTCGGCGGGATGTTCCGGGTCACGCTGCCAGAGGATTACTTACCTGCGGCGGGCGATTCGATGACTGTCATTGATGGAGATGATACTGGTGATTGGACGATCGTCGAGTTGTTTGAAAGCATTGAGTTGCCGGATGTATCGCCGATGGTGATGCGTGTCGAGTCCAACCCTGATTCGTTGCGGGTTGTGGTCACATGTGAAGCAGATCTGGCCGAGCCGTTCGGGACGCTGAACTTCTTTGATATCTCAACATTCATATCTTTGTTTGTGAGTGGAGATCCTGGCGCTGACTTCGCAGCGCCATTTGGGACCTTGAACTTCTTCGATGTCTCGGCATTCATCAATACATTCAGCAGCGGTTGCCCCTGAGTATCGATGCATTGATAGACATGTTTATAACGATTTGATTTTGGAGGGCACTGACGATGGGCGTTGGTGCCATCCATCATTTATGAGTGAGTTGAATATGATTGTGGAGAGCATGCTCGATGGACAGTCCGTCAAACCACGAAGATTCGATTCTGTCTTCAGACCATCAGCGATCCGAGAATGCACGATGCATGTTTTTGACAATGGCAGCGATTTTAAGGTTGTGAACTATCTGGGGGAATCCACCAGTGTTTCGAACATCAGCTGGTTTGGTATGGTAAGGTATTGGATCAAAAGTCAAGGTTTTCGCTTGCTGTGTTGGTGTTGCGAAGTTGGCGATCTGGCATCGCTATTCCGGCGGTGTGGCAACTACTTGCAGTTCTTACCCATGGATGAGTATCCCGACACCCAACCTAATGATGAGCAATCAGGCGAGAGCCCATCGGGGGCTATTCCGTCGATCGAAGAGGTGCATGCCGAGCTCCGGATTATCGCTGCGGCATATATGCGCCAAGAGCGTGGAGACCACACACTCCAACCGACGGCATTGGTCAACGAGGCATATCTCAAACTGGTCAAGTCACCAGACCAGAACGCGAATGGGCAAGCTCGGTTTCTCGGGATCGCTGCTCGAGCAATGCGGCAGGTTTTAGTTGATCATGCGCGTGCCAAAGCATCGGCCAAGCGAGGCGGGAAATGGGACCAGGTCAGCTTGAGTGGACTTCCATCGTGTGATGGAGAGACAGCAGGCGTCGATACGCTCGCGTTGAATGATGCGCTCGAGCGGTTGGCGGTATTTCATGAACGGTCAGCATGGGTGGTCGAACTTCGGTTTTTTGGCGGGCTGACAATCGCCGAAGCTGCGGAAGTGGTGGGTGTCTCGCATGGGACTGTCGAAGCGGATTGGACTTTTGCAAAAGCCTGGCTGCACCGTGAAATAGAAGGAGAGGCGTAATGGAGCGGTCTCAAGAAATCCGGGAGTGTTTCGACGCGATGATGGCATTGCCTGGGATAGAACGAGCAGCAGCGTTAGACGAGTTACGTTCGCAAGATGCCGTGTTGTGCGCCGAGATAGAATCGCTGCTGAAGAACGCCAGAGCGTGGGACCTACTCGAAACGCCCGCAGTGCCGCCGGTGTCTGGGCTGTTGGACTCTTCT
>TARA_R110002111_G_scaffold99207_5_pt1 | contig 12323 bp, 13 predicted proteins | sample TARA_R110002111 | Tara Oceans TARA_R110002111 (sample SAMEA4397363) | marine metagenome | biome: Polar Biome; feature: [ZZZ] marine water layer (ENVO:01000295); material: water (ENVO:00002006), including particulate matter (ENVO:01000060) such as... | depth 199 m | reverse complement strand
TTTCACCAGCTTGTGATGCTATTTTAGATGCTTCAAAATTTGAACAATTATATACATTCATAAAGGCCTCAAAATCCGCTATAAAAATTATAAAATGGAGCTTTGTATTGTCATTTTTTTATAATCTTATTGGGTTATATTTTGCTGTAACCGGACAACTTGAACCTGTAGTTGCAGCTATTTTAATGCCTTTAAGCTCTATTAGCATTGTTATATTTACAACTATTGCTACTAATATTTTAGGTAGTAGAATTATAAAAAAAAACAGAAAAACCACATAAGTCACTAGTTACAAGCACAATCTGCTTATAATTAGTTCGAATAAAAAATTAAAAGTTAATAAACAGTTAAAAAAAATCATTAACATGATAAAAATCATGTTTTAAGAATAGGCTCAATATTATTTTTGGGCCATAACTTCAGTAGGTATGAGTGTTATTTATATTTTATTAACGGTTAGCGTAGTTGTTGGCGTGACTTTTTTTGTCATTTTTATAATGGCAGTAAGGTCTGGTCAGTACGATGACGATTATACTCCATCTGTACGCATGCTATTTGAAGACGAACTAGTAAAAGAACAAACTAATATATCAAAACAAACTAAAACTAAAACCGACTAATATTTTTAATATGGAAATGCAACAATTCTATTACGATAATAAAATCGTTAAAAAATTCCTCTATGCCACAATAGTGTTTGGTGTGGTTGGGATGCTTGTAGGTCTTCTTCTGGCCTTTATGTTTTTATTCCCAAACATGACCGATGGTATCTCTTGGTTAAGTTTTGGTCGATTAAGACCATTACACACCAATGCAGTCATCTTTGCCTTTGTAGGTAATGCGATTTTTGCAGGAGTTTACTACTCTACACAGCGTCTCTTAAAAGCTAGAATGTTTAGCGACTTATTAAGTAATATTAATTTTTGGGGTTGGCAACTTATTATTGTTGGTGCTGCAATTACGCTTCCTTTAGGATATTCAACATCAAAAGAATATGCCGAGTTAGAGTGGCCTTTTGATATTGCGATTGCAGTAATATGGGTAACCTTTGGTATTAACCTTATTGGTACAATGCTTAAGCGTCGTCAACGTCACTTATATGTAGCTATTTGGTTTTATATCGCGACGTTTGTTACCGTAGCTGTACTTCATATTTTTAATAGTTTAGAAATTCCTGTGAGTTTTACAGGTATGAAAAGTTATTCAGTTTATGCAGGTGTACAAGATGCCTTAGTGCAATGGTGGTACGGACACAATGCGGTTGCATTCTTCCTTACTACTCCTTTCTTAGGGTTAATGTACTACTTTGTACCTAAAGCAGCTAACAGACCTGTTTACTCATACAGACTTTCTATTGTTCACTTTTGGTCATTGATCTTTATATACATTTGGGCAGGACCTCACCACCTTTTATATACAGCATTACCAGAATGGGCACAACATTTAGGTGTTGCATTCTCTGTAATGTTACTAATGCCTTCTTGGGGAGGTATGATAAACGGACTTTTAACCTTGCGTGGAGCTTGGGATAAAGTACGTACAGATCCTGTTTTAAAATTCATGGTTGTGGCTATTACTGGTTATGGTATGGCGACTTTTGAAGGTCCAATGTTATCCCTTAAAAATGTAAATGCCATTGCGCACTTTACTGATTGGATTATTGCTCACGTTCACGTTGGTGCTTTAGCTTGGAATGGTTTCTTAGCCTTTGGTATGATTTATTGGTTAATTCCAAGATTATTTAAAACAAAATTACATTCTATAGGTTTAGCAAATGTTCATTTCTGGATAGGTACATTAGGTATTATGCTATATGCATTACCATTATATGTTGCTGGTTTTGCACAAGCAAGTATGTGGAAACAATTTAATCCAGATGGTACATTAGTTTACGGTAACTTCTTAGAAACAGTAACTGAAATAATGCCAATGTATTGGATGCGTGCCATTGGTGGTACACTTTACCTTACAGGTATGCTTATTCTAGTATTTAATGTAATCATGACGATTGTAAAATCTGAACATAAAGTAACTGATGAATTAGCTGAAGCACCAGCATTAAAACGCGTATCTAAGAGTCGTGTTGCAGGTGAAGGATGGCACACTTGGTTAGAGCGTAAGCCAGTACTTTTAACAATATATGCTACAATTGCCATTTTAATTGGTGGTATAGTTCAAATAATCCCAACAATTGTTGTAAAATCTAACATACCAACTATAAGTAGTGTTAAGCCTTACACTCCATTAGAGTTAGAAGGAAGAGATCTTTACATCAGAGAAGGTTGTGTGGGATGTCACTCTCAAATGGTTCGTCCGTTTAGATCTGAAGTAGAACGTTACGGTGAATATTCTAAAGCTGGTGAATTTGTTTACGATCACCCATTCCTTTGGGGAAGTAAACGTACAGGACCAGATTTACACAGAATTGGAGGAAAGTATTCAGATAACTGGCACTTTAATCACATGTACGACCCTCAAAGTACCTCTAGTGGATCTATAATGCCTTCTTATAAATGGCTTATTGTAGGTGAAGGTGCTAAACTAGACAAATCCACTATTGAAAAGAAAATGGAAGTTATGGTAACTTTAGGTGTACCATATACAGAACAAGACATTGCTAATGCTCAGGCTTCAATGTTAGAGCAAGGGACTAAAATAGAACAAAGTCTTTATAATGATCCAGATTTTGTAGCTTCATATGAAGCAGACAAAGCAGCTTCAGGAGACGAATTCATAGAAATGCGAAACAGAGAAATCGTTGCCATGATTGCGTACTTACAACGCCTTGGAACCGATATTAAAGTAAAAGATATTATAGACGAAACTGCTCAAAACTAAATTATTATGTTCAAATTTATAAAAGGCCATTTAGAAAGCATTGCTGGTATTGAAATATACCCAATGATATCGCTTCTTATCTTTTTTATCTTCTTTGTTGTGTTATTTTATTGGGTAATCACAGCTAAAAAAGATTATATAACAACTGTTAGTAATATACCATTAGACAACCAAAACGACACCGAAATATGAGACATTTAATCCCATCATACATTAGAGTACCTGTTATCTTTTTCGCCATTGCAGGACTCATAGAATACTTTGTAGATTCAGGTGATCAACCTGCATTTATTGAGCAACCTATTATTTTACTATTCTTAGTTCTTGTACTATTAGTACTTATTGGAATAGAAGGTATAGTTAGCTCAATGGATAACATTCTTTTTCAAAGCTTAGATGAAAAAGGCAAAGAACGCTATTTAGCATCAAGGACTAAAGCACCTCAACTTGAAAAAGTTAATGCGCTTTACTCAAAACTAGTAGGTAAACACAAACCTATTGAAGAAGAAAGTGAGATTATACTAGATCATAATTACGATGGTATTAAAGAATTAGATAATAATTTACCACCATGGTGGGTTTATAGTTTTTATATCTCTATCGTTTTTGCAGTCATTTATATGGTGCGTTATCATGTACTAAATGCAGACGATCAGTTTGTAGAATATGAAATTGAATATGCAGAAGCTAACGCTGCCATTGAAGAATACAAAAAAACAGCTAAAGGTTTAGTAGATTTTAATACCGTAGAGCTCTTAACTGAAACAGCAGATTTAAATGCTGGTCAAAAGGTTTTTGAAGCCAACTGTGTTGCTTGTCACAAAGCTGATGGTGGTGGTGGAATTGGACCAAACCTTACAGATAATCATTGGATTTTAGGTGGAGGCATTAAAAATGTTTTCAAAACGATTTCTGAAGGTGGTAGAGATGGAAAAGGAATGGTATCATGGAAATCTGAATTAAAGCCTCTACAAATGGCTCAAGTTGCTAGTTATGTTTTAAGTTTTCAAGGTACAACACCTGCTGAACCAAAAGCTGCAGAAGGTGATATTTGGGTAGAAGAAGGTGCTGTTAACACTAATACAGAAGCTACACAAGATAATAGCGATACCACTACTGAAGAAGTAACTGAAGCTGTTGAAAACGTAGTATCTAATAATTAATTAGAAGTTACAAAAAATGGAAACGCCAGACAATGAAGTTTTTAGAGATTCAATAGGTACCATCGACGAAGAAGGTAAACGTAAATGGGTATTTCCCAAAAAACCTTCGGGACCTTTATATGAAAAGCGTAAAATAGTCAGTTATTTTCTATTAGCATTTTTACTTGCTGCTCCTTTTATAAAGATCAACGGTAATCAATTTCTATTATTTAATATTCTAGAAAGGCGTTTCAATATTTTTGGTTTTCCATTTTGGCCACAAGATTTCTATCTCTTTGTAATTTCAATGTTGATAGGTGTTGTTTTCATTACCTTGTTTACAGTAGGTTTTGGACGTGTGTTTTGTGGTTGGATTTGTCCTCAGACCATATTCTTAGAAATGGTCTTTAGACGAATTGAATATTGGATAGATGGTGATCGTAATAAACAAATGCGTTTAGATCGTCAAAAATGGGATGCAGAGAAAATTAGAAAACGAGTACTAAAATGGTTTATCTTTTTAGTCATTTCATTCTTAATTGCTAATGTCTTTTTAGCCTATTTAATTGGAGGGGACAAACTCTTAAAGTATATTACAGAAGGGCCATTTGAGCATACAGGCACACTTATTCCGTTGCTAATATTCACAGCAGTCTTCTATTTTGTATTTGCATGGTTTAGAGAACAAGTATGTATAATAGCTTGTCCATACGGCCGTTTACAAGGTGTACTTTTAGATAATAAATCTATCGTTGTTGCTTATGATTATAAACGAGGAGAAGCTGATAATGGCAGAAAGAAATTCAGAAAAAATGAAGATCGTGAAGCCTTAGGTCATGGTGATTGTATAGATTGTAATCAATGCGTTAACGTTTGTCCTACTGGTATTGATATTAGAAACGGTACACAATTAGAATGTGTTAATTGTACTGCTTGTATAGATGAGTGTGATCACATAATGGAAAGCATAAATCTTCCTAAAGGCTTAATTCGTTTTGCCAGTGAAGATGAAATTGAAAAGAAAGAGCCTTTTAAAATAACGGCTCGTATGAAAGGTTATATCGCTGTACTGACTATTTTAATAGGTATTTTGGCAGGTATGTTATTATTACGTAGTGATGTTGAAGCTAGAATATTACGCTTACCAGGACAATTATTTGAACATAAAGAAAATGGCATTATTAGTAATGTTTACACCTTTAAGCTAGTTAACAAAACCTCTCAGGACATTGATAATTTAAATTTTAAATTAAGAGGATGGGATGGTACTATAAATGTTGTATCTACATCTGAGACTTTTGAAGTAGATGCTCAAGGTATAGCGGAAGGCACATTATTTATTGAATTAAAACAAAGTGATTTATCTGGTGATAAAAACGAGGTAATGATTGATTTATATAGTGATGGTGAGTTAATTGAAACCACATCTGTATCATTCTTAGGACCACGAAGTTTTAATTAGATATAAAATACTAAGATTCTGAAATACTTTCAGAATACAATTAAAAATGGAGATTCCCATTAGGGAAGTTGAATTATGAAAATAAATTGGGGAACAGCAATTGTAATAGCGTTTGTATGTTTTATATCATTTATCATGTATTTTGTTATTACCATGAGTACTGGCACAAAATACGAACATGATTTGGTGGTAGAAGATTATTACGGTCAAGAACTTCAATTTCAAGAAGATATTACTCATGAAGAAAATTCTAAAACATTAAAAACCAATGTAACCTGGAAAAAAACAAATGATGGCATTGTTATCACGTTTCCAGAAGATTTAGATATTAACTTAATTAAAGGTAAAGTGTTCCTATACAGACCATCTAACAAGCAATTAGATTTTGAAACACCGATTTCACTATCTAACCATAATTTGCTCATACCTGACAAACGCATGTTGGATGGTCGTTGGAACATTAAAATAGACTGGAAATATAACACTAATTCTTATCTTTATAAAACCGAAATAACATATTAAATGTTGTTTTCAGCTTTCATATTAGGATTATTAGGGAGTTTACACTGCGTAGGTATGTGTGGCCCAATTGCCTTTATGTTACCTGTTGATCGGTCTAATTCTTTCAAAAAAGTAAGTCAAATTGCAATTTATCATTTTGGCAGATTATTATCTTACAGCTTAATAGGCTTGGTTTTTGGTCTCTTAGGTAAAAGCTTTTATCTATTTGGTATACAGCAACAACTCTCTATCATCATTGGTATATTAATGATTATTATAGTGATTTTACCGCATAAAGTCATCGGTAAATACAACTTATCAAAACCTTTATACCGAATTATATCCAAAGTAAAATCATCGCTTGGTAAAGCCCTAAAAAAGAAAACGGCAGATACATTTTTAACCATCGGTTTTCTCAATGGTTTTTTACCTTGTGGCTTAGTGTATATGGCTGTTTTTGGATCTATTGCTACAGGAAGTCTTTTAGAAGGCAGTTTATACATGATTTTATTTGGACTTGGCACTATTCCATTAATGACTACCGCTATTTATTTAGGTAAATTTTTAAACAGCACTATAAAACAACGCATCCAAAAAGCCATTCCTGTATTTGTTGTAATAATTGGTGTTTTATTTATTCTTCGTGGTTTAGGTCTTGGCATTCCTTACATCTCTCCTGCTCCAATTGTAGAAACAGCTACGAGTGCCATAGAGTGTCACTAAACAGCAAATAAACTCTCTAAACATATAACAATTATTATAGCTATATTTATTCCTATAAACATTAATTATAGATTGTAATAACCTGAAACTATTAAGATTTCAGAAATAAAAAAAACGTCAAAAGTCTAAACTTTTGACGTTTAATTTGATGTTAAAAACCCTTAAGACAATAACACCAAATACTATATTTTAAAAGTCATTACAGGCAACGTAGAATGATTAGCGATATCTTCGGACACACTACCATCGAAGAAATGAGATAATCCTTTTCTGCCGTGAGTTGCAACAGCTATAACATCTGCACCAATCACATTTGCAAAATTTAGAATTCCTTTTTCTATAGAATAATCAGACACTACATTAACGTCTTTTAAGTTATCTAAACCACCTTCTGCAATTCTTAAAAAAGCGGCTATTTTCTTATCAATTTCAGAAGAACTTCTAAAGTTACCATCTGGAGAATTTACATACACTAAATGCATTTTAGTCCCTAAAGCATCAAACGTTTCCTTTGCTTTTAAATAAGGTTTTACAGCCTCTTCTTCAAAATCACTAGCAAAGACCGCATTTTCAAAATCTAATAATATTGGATTATGCTTAATTACTAAAACAGGGATATTAGCATGTCTAACCACTTTTTGGGTATTAGAACCAATTAACACCTCTTTAAAACCACTTGCACCTTGTGAGCCCATTACAATTAAATTTGCATCATGTTCAATGGCTATATCGTTTACTTCACTCCAAACCTTAAAGTGTTTTACAATTGGTGTAACTTTAATATCTTTTAGATAAGGCTTATCTAAAAAGGTATCAAACTTTTGTTCTGCTAATTTTAAATAAAAAACGGCCTCTTGGCTTAAAGTTTCACTAGCTGAAGAAATAATTGCATTAGACAATTCTAACATGTGTAAAACAATAAGTTCTGAGTCAAATTTTTGAGCCAAACTTGCTGCTGCTTCTAGCGCAAACTCTGAATGTTCAGAGAAATCTATGGGTACAATTATTTTTTTCATCGTTTTTTTATTTAGTTAATAATTCATTTTATAAACTGATTGTAGTACTCATCAGCCTAAGTGTTATTGTCATATATTTCAAATTTCTATATGGTCATTGAAAACAACTTTGTTTCTGGCTTTTTTCGCTGTAATAACAAATCGAAAGCCATACAAATATTTCTTATAAATGGTTTCCCTTTATCTGTAACGGTAACATTTTTTGTTTCAAATTGAAGTAATCCGTCTAATTCAAATTCCTTTAAATTAATAAGTACTTCTGGTAATTCCTTAAATGCCATATCATCATTAATCCAGGACGTTTCAAAATTACACATCAGATTAAGAATGTGTTTTCTAATAACTAAATCTTCTGTATTTAAAATGTGACCTTTAAAAACCGGAATTATATCTTGGTCTAATAACTTATAATACTCTTCATTAGACTTCACGTTTTGCGCAAAACCATACCAGCTATCACTAATAGAAGACACTCCCAAACCAATCATAGCTTGAGTTTTAGAAGCGGTATAACCCATAAAATTACGATGCAATGTTTTATTTTCCATCGCTTTATAGAGTGAATCTGTTTTTAGTGCAAAATGATCCATACCAATCTCTACATAACCAGCTTCTTCAAAACGTTGTTTTCCTGTTTCGTACTGCTGACGTTTAGATTCTGGAGTTGGCAAATCGTCTTCACTAAAACCACGTTGTCCATTTCCTTTTATCCAAGGCACATGTGCATAACTGTAAAACGCAATGCGATCTGGCATTAATGTTTTTGTTTTATTAATGGTTTCTATGACATCTCCTTCTGTCTGAAATGGTAACCCAAAAATAATATCATGGCCTACAGAGGTATAACCTATGTTACGTGCCAAATCTGTAGCGCGTTTTACGTTTTCAAAAGGTTGAATGCGATGAATCGCTTTTTGAATACTGAGATTATAATCTTGAACACCATAACTCACACGTCTAAAGCCTAAATTGAATAACGTTTGAAGATGTGCTTCTGTTGTATTATTAGGATGGCCTTCAAAACTAAACTCATAGCCTTCAGCCAATTCAGCATCTTTTAAAAGTCCTGAAATTAAAAATTCTAGATGCTCTGGTGAGAAAAATGTTGGTGTACCTCCACCAAGATGTAATTCTTTAATTTTTGGTGTACTACCTAATAATTTGAGGTACAATTGCCACTCCTTTAAAACGGCTTTTATGTACGGAGCTTCTACCTCATGGCGTTTAGTAATGCGCTTATGACAACCACAAAAGGTGCATAAACTTTCGCAAAACGGCAAATGGATGTAGAGACTTAAACCTTCGGATGTATTACTTTCTTCAAAAGAACGCTTTAACGACGCTTTCCATTGCCCTAAAGAAAACGATTCTAAATCCCAATAGGGCACTGTTGGATAGCTCGTATAACGAGGACCCGCAACATTATATTTATTAATTAACGATTGACTCATACCTAAAAACTTGGGTTCAAAATTAGTAGTATGTACAGAATTAAAATATGATATTTGTCATATCGAATTAATCTCAACGTGAAGACCATTAATTCATCTTGCACAAAAACATTTATATAATTAACTTTACTAAAAAATAGAAATAGCCATGAAAAGCACAAAATTCTTATCCCTACTTGTTATTATTACTTTAGCATTTACATCTTGTAAAGAAGAAAAAAAAGAAGCACAAACGGAGGTACAAACAGAAACAGTTGAAAACACCACTAAATACGTGGTTAAACCAGAAGCAACAACAGTGACTTGGAAAGCTTACAAAACAACAGAAAAGCTACCTGTTGGTGGTGAGTTTGCCACTTTAAATTTTAAAGAAAAAGAAGGTGCTACTCCAGAGGAAGCTTTAAACGGTTTAGAATTTTCTATTCCTATTAGTAGTTTATTTACTAAAGACGAAACTAGAGACCAAAAACTAAAAACATCTTTCTTTGGTGCTATGCTTGATACCGAGATTTTAAAAGGCACCATTAAGTATATAGACAATGCTTACTTAGCATCTATAACGATGAATGGTGTTACAGCAGACTTACCTTTAGAAGTTAGTATTACTGACGAAAGACGTGTAAATATGAAAGGTACCATGCAACTGAAAGATTGGGATGCATTAGGTGCATTAGAATCTTTAAACAAAGTTTGTTTTGATCTTCATAAAGGTGCAGATGGCATTAGTAAAACTTGGGAAGACGTTGCTATTGAAGTAAACACTTACCTACGCGAAAACTAAATTCCTTTTAATTTTTCCATTTGATAGCGTTTATCAAATGGGTTAATATAATTATGGATTGCGTTCTTTAAGCACATATTACTTTGGTAATTTGTGCTTATTGTTATTATACATCTAATATCAAAAAGCGTATTGTAAAATAAGCGGAATACAGGTTATTTCACTTATATGATTGCTGAAGATGATTCATTAAAGAACATCACAGTAGCAATAGAGATAGAAGGCATATAACTAAGTTTTACTATTAACACTAATTAAAAATCAGAAAGCATCATGAAAAATTTAAAATTATTAGTACTCACATCTGCTGTTGTATTTACTACAGCTTGTAAAGACACCACAAAGACTACAGACACAACTATTAAAACTGAAACAGAAGAGGTTAAGGACAACATATCTTCTGAAAAAAAATTATCAATTACTTTATCTCCAAAAAGTGATAGTAATGTAGAAGGTACCATAAATTTTAGTGAGAAAAATGGTATTGTCACTATGGCTGGTACTGTCACTGGTTTAGAAGAAGGAGAACACGCTATTCACATTCATGAAAAAGCAGATTGTTCTGCTGCTGATGGCACATCTTCAGGAGGTCATTGGAATCCTACAGGTCAACCACATGGTGCTTGGGGAGACAAAGCTGGCTATCATAAAGGAGATATTGGTAACTTAACCGCAAATGTAAACGGACGTGCAACAATCACTAAATCAACAAATGAATGGTGTATAGGTTGTGGAGACGAGACCAAAGATATTTTAGGTAAAGCGGTTATTGTACATATTGGTATAGACGATTTAAAAACACAACCTACTGGTGCTGCTGGTGCTCGTATTGGTTGTGCAGGCATTATAGAATAATTAACTAGACTATTACATAACATTTAAATTGTTAGAATAATTGCGGCGATTTCTTCCCCATTTCTGCGAAAAATTCTAAATAATATCGCTAATAAATGGAATTAGAAACACTGGTAATTCAGTTTCAAGATAAAAATCATGCGGCATTTGAGAAGCTCTATGGCATGTACAGTAAAAGCATACATGGTGTGGTTTACAACATTGTAAAAGATACTGCTATTGCAGACGAGTTAATGCAAGATGTCTTTATAAAGGCATGGCATAAGTCGGATACTTACTCGCCAAAGAAAGGACGTTTTTTTACGTGGATTTTAAATATAGCACGTAATGCTGCTATAGACAAAACACGTTCTAAAGCATTTAAACAGTCTAAACAAAACCTCAATACAGATTATTTCGTAGATATTATAGCCAGTCATGATAATTTAGATGACAGCACAGATGCTATTGGCATTAAGAAATTTGTAACCGAATTAGGTGAAAAATGTAAAGCAGTTATTGAACTGTTGTACTTTAAAGGTTTTACGCAAAAGGAAGCTTCGGAAGAATTACAAATGCCAATTGGCACTATTAAAACAAGAAACCGAAACTGTATTCAACAATTAAGAGATATGGTATTGTAATATGGACATAAAAGCATACATAGAATCTGGTATTTTAGAGCTATACGTAGCTGGCCAACTTTCTGAAACAGAAAATCAGGAGATTTATGACCTTTTGCAACAACATCCCGAATTGTTACAAGAAGTTATAGAAATAGAACAAGCCGTTGTTAAATTAACAGCAGCAGCATCGCCAAGAGCTAAAGGTTTTAGCACCATTAAGGAACGCTTAAGCACCAACGACACTAAAGTGGTAGAGCTTACACCTAAAAAGACCAATCGGATCAGTTATACAGGTTGGGCAGCTTCCATTATATTGGCTGCTGGCTTATTCTGGACTTTAAACCAAAAAACAGAATTAGAACAACAAATACAAACTGCAGAAATAGAAAACCAATATCTCGAAACACAAATAGAAGATGCCAGAGCTGATTTAGCAGCAACTAAAAACTTACTTAATGTAATAAGAGATAAAAACATAATTGCTGTACCACTTGGTGGCCAAGGTGATTTTGCATCTAGCTTTGCAAAAGTATATTGGAACAAAGCAGACAATACCATTTACTTAGATGCAGAAGGTTTACCAAATGCACCAAAAGGAAAAGTTTGGCAAGTTTGGTCGTTAACGTTAAACCCTTTAACACCTACAAGTTTAGGTACTATTGAAGATTTTAATACCGATGAGAACAAGATCTTTTCTATTGCCAACGCTAATGAAAGTGAGGCCTTTGGAATTACTTTAGAGCCAGAAGGCGGCAGCACATCTCCAACTATGGAGCAACTCTACACCCTTGGTGTAGTGGCAGCAGCACCTTAATATTAATACATATTAAATATTTAAAACCACCTTGTGCAAGCTTGGTGGTTTTTTTATTAAAATACGTAGTTCTACTTATAGTATCATAATTTTATTTTAGTATTTTTAAAGAGACTAAAAAACACTGTTTATCAC
>TARA_R110002111_G_scaffold92834_5_pt1 | contig 12323 bp, 15 predicted proteins | sample TARA_R110002111 | Tara Oceans TARA_R110002111 (sample SAMEA4397363) | marine metagenome | biome: Polar Biome; feature: [ZZZ] marine water layer (ENVO:01000295); material: water (ENVO:00002006), including particulate matter (ENVO:01000060) such as... | depth 199 m | reverse complement strand
GTAGAAATAAAAATAAAATCACGTTTCTTAAGTGTATAACTCAATTTATTTATTTTAAAGTAAACTACTTTAAAATTTTAGCTTTTTGTTTAGCCTCTTCATTACGTTCAATTTTATAATCTGGTCGCGACCATTTTGGTTTCTCACCTAAATGCTGATATTGAGAATCTTTAGCTTCAACAGATTCTGGTTGCATTTTTTTAATGAATGGCTTTTGAGTACTTAAACCTAAAACCTTAAACATTTCCATATCCTCACTCACATCTGGGTTTGGTGTTGTTAAGAGTTTATCTCCTGCAAAAATAGAATTGGCACCAGCAAAGAAACACAAGGCTTGACCTTCTCTTGTCATTTGAGTTCTTCCTGCAGACAACCGCACTTGAGTTTCTGGTATTACAATACGAGTTGTAGCTACCATACGCACCATATCCCAAATTGAGATAGGTTCTTGTTCTTCTAAAGGTGTGCCTTCTACTGCGACTAATGCATTAATAGGTACAGATTCTGGTTGAGGATTTAAAGTTGAAAGCGCAACTAACATTCCTGCTCTGTCTTCAACCTTTTCTCCCATACCAATAATACCACCAGAACAAACCGTTACATTGGTTTTACGAACGTTATCTATAGTTTCTAAACGATCTTCAAAACCACGAGTAGAAATAACTTCTTTATAGTACTCCTCTGATGAATCTAAGTTGTGATTGTAGGCATATAAACCAGCTTCAGCTAAACGTTGCGCTTGGTTTTCTGTAACCATACCAAGTGTGCAACACACTTCCATATCTAGCTTGTTTATGGTACGTACCATTTCTAAAACTTGATCAAACTCAGGCCCATCTTTTACATTTCTCCAAGCTGCTCCCATACATACACGTGAGCTTCCAGATGACTTAGCGCGTAAAGCTTGCGCTTTTACTTGCTGAACACTCATTAAATCATTGCCTTTAATGTCTGTGTGATAACGTGCCGCTTGTGGACAGTAACCACAATCTTCTGGGCAGCCACCAGTTTTAATAGACAATAAAGTAGAAACCTGAACTGTATTTGGGTCGTGGTGCTCTCTATGTATTGTTGCTGCTTCGTAAAGCAGTTCCATTAAGGGTTTGTTGTAGATCTCTAGAATTTCTTCTTTCGTCCAGTTGTGTCTTACTACGCTCATAGAAAATTATTATGTTGTAAAAATAGAAAATTCCACTTTGTAAAGTGGAATTTTCAACTTGTTTTATTTCTTTTCAGAAGTATCAATTTCCGCCTCATCTGCTTCAATCTCTTTTTTGTCTTTACCTTTTAAATACTCAGGTAAATCCATACCAGCCATATTAAACATTTCTTGTAAAGGAGGTACTGATTTGTACATGCCTGATAAGAAATTAGCGGTTGACGATTTTCCGTCTTCACCATTTCCGCCATTATCCCAAACCGTAACTTTATCAATCTTAATGTTCTTTATAGCGTCTGATTGAATTTGTACCAGTTCTGGTAATTTATCAGCAATTAATAACAATACAGCATCTCTACTATTGTTTCCAGCAGCTTTTACGATTTCTTGTAAACCAGCAGCTTGTTTTGTTAAGACTTCAAATTGCCCTTGAGCTTCTGCTTGCGCTTTAAATAGTATCGCATCAGCTTCACCTTTTGCACGTCTTCTAATACGTTCTGCTTCAGCTTCTGCATCAATTTCAACTTTACGTTTATCAATTTCAGCAGGTACAATAATATCAGCCATTTGAGAAGAACGTTCACGTTCTGCTCTAGCAACTTCTGCATTTTGCTCTGCGGCATAAGACTCTTCTAATGCTTTTGCAGTCTGTACTTTCTCTGATGCAATAGCCACACGCTCTGCTTCTGCTTCGCGTTGACGACGTAAAGAATCTGAATTCGCTACCGCAATTTTCGCAGTGTTTTCACCTTCTACAGCTTGTGCATTTGCTGCAGCAACTTGTGTTCTTTCATCTTGTACAGCATTAGCCTCACCAATTGAACCATCTCTAGTTTTTTCTGCAACCGACTTACGAGCTGCATTAATTGCATGTGCAGCAGCTTCTTTACCAAGCGCTTCAATATAGCCAGACTCATCTACGATATCTGTTATGTTTACGTTGATTAATTTAAGACCTACTTTCTTTAATTCAGTTTCTACACTCTGTGAGATATTAGTTAAGAATTTGTCACGGTCATTATTAATTTCTTCAATATCCATTGAAGCTACTACTAAACGTAGTTGACCAAAAATGATTTCTTGTGCTAATTCTTGAATTTCATTCTGACCCAATCCTAATAAACGCTCTGCTGCATTTTGCATAATACCTGGCTCAGTTGATATACCAATGGTAAAACGAGAGGGAACATTAACACGAATATTCTGTTTAGATAAGGCGTTAACTAGATTTACCTCAATGGATATTGGTGTTAAATCTAGGAATTCATAATCTTGAATAACAGGAATAATAAATGCAGCACCTCCATGAATACATTTGGCCGATTGTCCTCCGCCAACTTTACCATAGACTACTAATATTCTATCTGATGGACAACGTTTATAACGTTTTATTAAAATAATTAAGGTTAATACTATAAATAATGCGACAAATATTAGCAACATAGGTCCACCTATGCCATCCATATTAAAGTTCTCTTGTATGCTCAGTAATTTCATATGTTATTGGGTTTAAGGGTTGATTATTAATTATAAAAGTTTCTTTTGAGCGTTATTACTTAGCAATGGCTCTTTATTAGCTTTTGAGGGCTCAATTGGTTTACGTGTGTGGTCAACAATGAGAATACCGTTTGAGGTAACATCGACGACCTTTATAATGGTTCCGGATTTTAATTCGGTTAATGAGTCTGTAAGTGCATCTAACTCTCGCATAGTGCCTTGTACACTAACATTTACTTTTCCCATTCTAGAGCGATCTGCACCTATGGTCAAATAGACTTCGCCAACAGCATCAATAGCATTTGTGTAATTTAATGTACCGCTATCAGTAAGTTTACTAATAAAATAAAATAGTGCTGCCATAATTGTCATCATTAACAATCCAGATAACAGAGAGATAATGATAATTACAGGTTTTGATAAGCCAGCGTCAATACTTGCAATTCCACTCCAACCAAAAATGGTGAAAAAGCCTATCAAGTTTTTAAAGGTGATGAATTGAAACCCTGCACCTGAATCTATGTCAGAGTCTACTTCGTCTATATCATCAGCATCTCCTCCGGTAAATGCCAATAACATTACTACCGAAAAAATTAGAGAGCCTATAATGGCTATTAACCAATAGACTTTTGTGAAAAATTCTAAATTTGAAAACCATTCAGTCATAACTTTGAGATTTTAAATGCGTGAATAAATATACGACCATTATAAGACTGCGCAATCTTATTTTGAAAGTAAAATAGTCACTGCATTACCACCAAAGCCGACGGCATTAATCATAATTTTTGAAATCTTTTTTGGACGCGATTGCTCCAAGTACGGAATGTCAATAAATGTTTGATGGTTAAGCATAAGCACCGCCATTTCTATACTTAATAGTCCGGAAGCTCCAAGACTATGACCTACTTTCATCTTATTAGTAGTTAATGAAGGAATTTTGTTACAAAAAATCTGATTTATTGCATTATATTCTGCAAAATCACCTTTAATTGTGCCAGGTGTATGTGTTACTATAATATCAATGTCTTCTGGGTTTAAATCACCTAATGCCATTCTCATAGAGCGCTGAAAACAATCGGCATTAGTTGAAAGCGATGCATTATGTTCTAATAATTCTGTTCCATAACCAATACCTTCTATAATGGCTAAAGCGTTTTCAATTTTTCCTTTTTCTAAACAAGCCATTGCTGCTCCTTCTCCTAAAATCATTGTGTTTTCGGTTTTATTAAAATCGAGTGCGCGACAAGGGTATGCATTATCTTTTCTGGCATAGATTTTAAGGGCCTTCATCTGTGCAATTGTAAATGGTGTTAATGGAGCCTCACTACCACCAACTAAAAATTTATTGCACATACCAGAATTTAACCAAGCGACTCCATTGAGCATGGCATGTAATGCGGTAGAACATGTAATTGAATGAGAAATCTCTGGACCTTGCGTTTGTAGATCATGTGCAACCCAAGACGAAATATTACCAAGGGTTGTGGTTGGGGAACTTAAGGTTTCGGCTTTGTTTTTATTTAAAAAACTTTCAAAATAGGTTTCAAATAAACCTGTAGCACCTCGAGAAGAACCAATATTAATCCCAAAATTATCTGAAGCTGACCATCCAGCTTCTTTAATCACTTCTCTTGCCGAGAAAATTCCAAACAAAACAGAATCATCTAGTTGTTTGTATTTAGTGTTTGATTGTCGGAGTTTTTCAATCTCTTTTTTGGCTTCGCGAGATAATTCTGCAACAAAAGTTCCATCTTTTTCGTTAAAAAAGTGAGCGTTAGATTTATAATTTCCCCAGATGGTTTCTTTAATAAAACCTAAAGGTGAAATGGATGAAATAGCAGTTATAGAAATGGGTTGATTCAATAGAAACTTTGTTTAAAACAAAAATAAGATTTAAACCCTAGTCTAAAAATGAACTGCTCTAATTTATTATCAATTTGTAACATAATCTTTTTTTAGTTTACTTACATTTAGTAATCAATTAAAATAGCATGGAAGAAAATAAACAGAAAAGTTGGTTTAGTAGAAATTGGGGATGGGTACTTGGTGGCGGTTGTTTGTCAATAATTGTTATTGTAGCTTTAGCTATAGGAGGTTTAATTTATAAAGTTACAGATGCTGTAAAGGAATCTGAACCTTATACACATGCGTATGCTAAAACGATAGAAAATGAAAAAGTTATTGAATTCTTAGGAACTCCAATTGAGACTAATGGTATGGGAAATACGAGCTATAAATATGCAGATGGATCTACTACTGCGGAATTAACGATACCAATAAAAGGCCCTAAAGATGAAGGTAATATTATTGTTGATGCTGAAAAAATAAATGATGAATGGACATATAATTCACTTTATGTAAAAATTGATGGGGAAACAGAAACTATTAATTTATTAGAGACTGAAATTGAAGAATAGCTAGACGATCTCTAAAGCGTCTTCAATCACTCTATATATATTTTGAAGTTCTTCTTCAGAAATAACATACGGAACCTGAATGTAAATCGTATTACCAAGAGGTCTTAAAAACACACCTCTGTCCATAAAGAATTTTAGAAGTTTATCACGCAAACTTCCATAGCGTTCCATCTTGGTATTGAGATCTAAGGCAAAAATCACACCTATTTGTCGTGTAGATTTAACTTTAGGATGTGCTTTAATATGGTCATTAAATTTTTGATGCGAGTTAGTAATTCGCTTAATATTATTCTGGATATCTTCTGATTGCAAAAGTTCTATTGCAGCTATTGCAGCAGAACAAGCGATAGGATTCCCTGAGTAAGTATGGCAATGAAAAAAGCCTTTTGCCATGTCGTTACTCAAAAATGCATCGTAGATGTTTTGAGTGCATGAGGTTATTGCCATTGGCACTAATCCTGCTGTTAAGGCTTTACTTAAACAAATAATGTCTGGTTTTGTATCTACATAATCAGAAGCAAAATACTTACCCGTTTTACCAAAACCAGTCATAACTTCATCTGCAATAGTTAAAATGCTATGTTCTTTACAAAACTTAAGAATGGTGTTTAAACCATCAGCATCATGAACTTTCATTCCGGCTGCTCCTTGTACCAAAGGTTCATAAATAAAACCAGCGATGTCATAGTTAGATGCAAAGTTTTGTAATTGATTTAGTATGTCTTTGTGATTTGTTCCGTTTGGTGTTGGAATGCGCTTTACATCAATTAAAAAGTTTTCAAAGGGGCCATTATAAACAGATAAGCCAGAAACACTCATTGCTCCAAAAGTATCTCCATGAAACCCGTTTTCAAAAGCAATGAATGTTGAGCGTTTTTTACCTTTATTAAAGTAGTATTGCAATGCCATTTTTATACCAGCTTCAACTGCAGTGGAACCATTATCATTAAAGAAAATTTTATTCTGACCTTTGGGTAATATCTTAATAAGTTCTTCGGATAACTTAACAGCAGGTTCATGCGTAAAATCACTAAACATCACTTGGTCTAGTTGCTGCATTTGTCGGTAGACCTTTTCAATAATATAGTCATTGCAATGACCAAACATACAAGTGTACCAAGATGAAATGGCATCTATGTAGTCATTTCCGTCTTCATCAGTTAAGATGCAACCTTTAGTTTTTACAATAGCTGTACTTTCTGGATGTAATTGATGCTGTTTTAGTGGGTGCCAAAGGTGTTTTTTATCTCGTTCTTTTAAACTCATTATCTTCTTTTGTCATTCCTGCGAAGGCAGGAATCTATATTTTATTCACTAGGCATTATGGATTCCGCATCAAGTGCGGAATGACAGTTACAATTTCTCTTTGAATTTTTCAGCATATTCTTTAATCACATTCTTATCAAAATACGGCTCGTCATTTATTCTTCCGATTACTGGTACTCCGGTCATTTTATCAATTATTGATTCTGTAGACTTGTGTTCGTCGCCACTATAAATTAAAGCGATATCAAAACTTTTAGCTTTTAGAGTATTTATAGTTAGAAGTATATGATTAATACTTCCTAAATAATGGCGAGATACCACAATGACTTTGTCTTTTGGTTGTATAAGATCTAAGATTGTGTCTTTATCATTTAAAGGCACCATCAAACCTCCAGCACCTTCAATAACTAGATGGTTTTTAGTTTTTGGACGTTTTATTTGTTTTAAATCTATAGTCAATCCATCAATTTCTGCTGCACCATGAGGACTCATTGGTGTTTGTAAGGCGTAACTATTAGGATGAAAAACGGATTTAGAATTCGACACCAATTGTTGCACTTTTTTAGTGTCGCAATTATCTAGTTCACCGGCTTGTACGGGTTTAAAATAATCTGCATTTAGGGCTTCAACTAAAATTGCTGAAGCTATTGTTTTACCAACATCTGTTGATATGCCTGTGATAAAGTAGGTTTTCATTTTACAGGGAATTCAGTTTTACAATCTTCACATACATATTGATAGCGTGTACTAAATGGTAAAGTTCCAAATAGGAAACCTATTAAAAATGACATCATTGATTTAAAATCTTTTATTGTCGAGTATAAGTCAATATGTTCTTGTTTACAATTTGGACAAATAATCGGTTGCCCTTCGTCGTCAACAGAATACTCTTTAATGGATTTAAGGATGTCTTTAGCTTTGTTTTCGTCTTGAGCAAGCACTTTAAGCTTAACGCCTCCAATAGCATTACTCACCAATGGATCGGTATCTATAGTGATATTATCTCTTAAGAATACTTCAATTCCATCGGCTTCTAATCGCCCTTTTATGATTTGTGCTTCAGATGAATATTGAAATCTAGCAACGGTAACAAATGTCTGACTCATAATTTTTTATGATGAGATACTGAAACGAGTTCAGCATGACTACGTCACAAAGGTAGCTAACAAGCCCAAGACTTCCGAAATTTCTTGCTTAGAATTGTAGCTGTGTAAACAGAAGCGAAGCCGCTCCTCGTTTTTTGGCACTGTAGGTGATAAAATAGGTTTTACATCAAACCCTTTGTCTTTAAGTTGATGCGCAACAGATTTCACATTTTCATTACCTGAAATTATGCAACACTGGATGGCTGAATTACTTTCGATAAATAATTCCTGAAGGTTAAGTCTCTTAATTTCTGATTTAAAAAAAGAAATGCTTTCACTAAGTAATCTAATAGTATCAGTTGCAACTAATTCTTCATATGCCATTTTCAGTGTTGCTAATGAATGCGATGGTAAACCCGTAGTATAAATAAAAGGGCGCGAAAAATTAATGAGATAATCCTTTAAATCTTGAGAACCTATAATAGCTGCTCCATGACAACCAAGAGCCTTACCAAAAGTTATAATTCTTGCGAAAACTGAATTTTCAAGACCAAGCTGTTGTACTAGACCTGTTTTAAAAACACCCAAAGCATGTGCTTCATCAATTATAATATGTGCTTTATGTTCTGCGCAGCATTCTATAAATGTTAAAATATCTGGAGAATCACCATCCATTGAGAAAACAGATTCAGTAACAACGTAAACTTCCGATTTGTCATGCTGAACTCTTTTCAGCATCTCAGCTAAATCTTCTAAATCGTTATGTTTAAATTTATGAGATTTAGCATTACTCATACTTATACCATCTCTTATGGAAGCATGGCAATACTCATCATATAAAATGACATCACCACGTTGCGGTACAGAAGACAATAAACCTATGTTAGCGTTGTAACCCGAATTAAAAATTAGCGCGGCTTCACTTTTGTGGATATTAGAAAGTTCCGTTTCTACTTGAGAATATAAAGAATGATTCCCTGATAGTAAGCGTGAACCTGTAGCTCCATTCTGTTTAAGATTTTTGTCAATAAGATATTGATGCGCCTTATTAAAAATGGTTTCTGATTTTGAAAAACCTAAATAGTCATTTGATGAAAAATCTACTAGATTAGAATCAGAACCCAATTGCCGAAACGCATTGTTGTCTTTTCTTCCGTCTAGTTTTTTGTATAGTTTTTTTGGTAACACGAGTCAAAGATACAAACTGTATAAAGATTTTGAAATTATCTTTTTTTAATAAAAAATTATTGTTTATCAATAATTTTTATATATTTGTTATTGTAAAACGATAATTTTTAACATGCGAAAATTAATTATTCTAAAAAGTTTAGTGGATTTTGTTTGGATAGTAACTTGTATACCAATGCTATTGTTAATGGCTTTTTTTACAGCCTATATGTTTATTGATCCATACGCTTTAGATATAGTATTTGATAAGATGACTTTTAGTGATATTGCTTCTAATACTATAAAACAAATTTTTGGACTGTTATATATAGTTGTGGTATCGCTATCAATTTACTGTCTCTTTATATTTAGAAAGACCTTGCGTTATTTTCAAAAAGTAAAACCATTTCATTTGGATGTAATTAGAAACTTCTATAAAATAGGTTATTTACTTTCTGGAATTGGTGTCTTTGGAAGTCTGTTGTTTTTTATAGCACGATTGGTGTCGCAAGGACAGTTTAAAATCAATTTAGGTTTAAGTCCTTTTATATTACTCGTTTGCCTTGGTTTATTTTTTATGATTCTGAGTGAGGTCTTTAAAGTAGCAAAGCAAGCCAAAGAAGAAAATGAATTAACTGTATAAATTATGAAAGACAACACAACCATATTAACCGTTATAACTTATGCTATTTTATTAGGTGCTGTTTCAGTCCTTTTAAACGATATGCACGAGTTTGATTTTAACCAGTTTGAAAAGTTTCAGAATTGGGCGAAAACTGCAGATAAGAGTGAGTCTTGGTTTACTTCTAAGAATGCGATTGAATGGAGTTACTATGCTATAAGTACGGGTCTTTTCTTTTGGAGAGCTTATCTCATATATGGCTTTAGTTATTTTTTATCCATATTAAAGGAAGTTGAAACTGGCAATTACTTTAGCGATAAGAACATTAGTTATTTTAAAAAGATTGGAAATATTTTTATTAGTTATACCGTGGGTGTATTGATTCTTAGGTTTCTATTAGCTGCAATAGGTGAATCTACTTTCAGCTTTTTTAATGAACTCAAAGCAGAATTTACATTTTTAATTCCTGCAGGATTAGCGTTCTATATTTTGGCTGAAATTTTTGAAAAAGGAAAACAAGTAGAAGAAGAAAACGACCTAACTATTTAATAATGCCAATAGTTGTAAACTTAGATATAATGTTGGTTAAGCGCCAAATGAAAAGTAAAGACCTTGCTGAAATCATAGGCATAACGACGGCTAATTTGTCAATTTTAAAATCTGGCAAAGCTAAAGCTGTTCGATTTTCAACTTTAGAAGCAATTTGTAAGGCTTTAAATTGTCAACCTAGTGATATTTTAGAATACATTGAAGACTAAATCTATTACCTTTATAGTCTATGTATGCTTTAGTAGATTGTAATAATTTTTATGCTTCTTGCGAGCGAGTTTTTAACCCGAATTTGGAAGGACAGCCTGTTGCTATTTTAAGCAATAATGATGGTTGTGTTATTTCTATGAGTGATGAATCTAAAGCATTAGAGCTTCCCTTTGGTGCACCAATCTTTAAATGGGAAGGGTTTTGTAAAGCGAATAATATTAAAATACTTTCATCAAATTATCCACTATATGGCGATATGAGTAGTCGTGTAATGAGAATACTAGAACAGTTTTCACCAGATATTGAAGTGTATAGTATAGATGAAGCTTTTCTTCAGTTTAAAGGCTTTGAAAATTATGATTTTCAGGATTACGGAAATCAAATGAGACAACGTATTCTTAAATGGACAGGCATTCCGACCTGTGTTGGTGTAGCTTCTACAAAAGCATTAACTAAAGTTGCTAATAAGATTGCACGTAAATTTCCTAACGAAACTAAAGGAGTTTATGTGATAGATTCTGAAACTTCAAGAATTAAAGCATTGAAATGGATTAAACTTGAAGATGTTTGGGGAATAGGTAGAGCATTGCAAAAACGATTAAAAGCAAAAGGGTGTAAAACAGCATACGACTTTACGCAATTGCCAGATGATTGGGTGCGCAAAACCTTTTCGATTACAGAGTGGAAACTAAAAAAAGACTTAGAAGGAGTTTCAAAAATAGAGTTAGATGCTCCTAAAACAAAACGCGCTATTGCTACAACACGAAGTTTTGAATATACCTATTCAGATATAGATAATATAAAAGAACGCATTTCTACCTTTGCAACAAGTTGTGCCGAGAAATTGCGCAAACAAGGATCTAGTTGCCACATGGTTATTGTGATGTTAAGTAGCGATAAGCATAAAAAAGATTTAGAACAACACAGAGGAAGCACTATGGTAAGTTTTCCGTATCCTACGGATTCTTCTTTATTAATTAGCACGCAAGCCGTAAATGCTGTAAAATCGATTTATAAAACAGGCATTAAATATAAAAGGGCAGGAGTTATTGTTACAGGTATAGTGCCAACCGATAATTATCAATTAGATTTGTTTAACAAAGAGAACCCTAAGCATAAGCCTTTAATGGCTGCTATAGACAACATAAATAAAAAGTATAAGGATTATAAAATTAAATTGGGAAATCAAGATTTAGAACGCACTTGGAAAATGCGCCAAGAACGCTTATCGCCAAGATATACGACTAATATTAATGATATTATCGTAGTTAAATAAAATTCCTTTGAAAAAAGGAATCTCATGAATTGTAACTAAATTTAGAATTGAATTAAGAAGAATAAGATTCCCCTTTTTCAAGGGAATGAAAACGAGTTTTCTATGATAGCACACAAATCTTCAAGTTTAACGTTTTTCGTACCAGAAGCCATTGAAGGGGCTGGTACAAACTTTTTTGACACAGGCATCTCTGCAGGTTTCCCTTCTCCAGCAGACGATTTTAAAGAACAACGTTTATCCTTAGATGATGAGTTGGTAAAAAACAAGGAGGCGACATTCTATGCAAAAGTGAGTGGGCAATCTATGATTGGCGCAGGTTTAGATGATAACGATTTGTTAGTTATAGATCGAAGTTTAGAACCAGAAAACAATAAAATAGCAGTTTGTTTTTTAGATGGGGAATTTACTGTAAAACGCCTTAGAGTATCTGATGGTGAGGTGTGGCTTCAACCAGAGAATCCAGATTATCCAATTATAAAAATTACAGAAGAAAACAACTTTCTTATTTGGGGAATAGTTACCAATGTGATTAAGAAAGTGTAATAAAAAACGCGAAACTATTAAGTTTCGCGTTTTTTATTATAATGATTGAATATTATTAATCAGCTAAAATAATTAGCTTATTATCTTTCATTTCAATAGTACCAGAATTGATAGCTAACCAAACGCCATTATCAGCCTTCGTAAACTTATCTTCTACTTCTTCTTCGAGTGTAACAGAACCAGCAACCTTTACATGACCTTCTTTAAGAATAGACACAATAGGTGCGTGATCTTTTAACATTTCGAATTCTCCGGTAACACCAGGGACAGTAACAGAATCAACTTCTCCACTAAATAAAGTCGCTTCTGGTGATACAATTTCTAAATACATAATTCTGAAATTTTAGATTAAGCTTCAGCTAACATTTTCTCTCCAGCTTCAACAGCTTCTTCAATAGAACCTTTAAGGTTAAATGCTGCTTCTGGTAAGTGATCTAATTCACCATCCATAATCATATTAAAACCTTTAATTGTTTCTTTAATATCTACTAAAACACCTTTAAGACCTGTAAATTGCTCTGCTACGTGGAAT
>TARA_R110002111_G_scaffold244_1_pt1 | contig 12335 bp, 5 predicted proteins | sample TARA_R110002111 | Tara Oceans TARA_R110002111 (sample SAMEA4397363) | marine metagenome | biome: Polar Biome; feature: [ZZZ] marine water layer (ENVO:01000295); material: water (ENVO:00002006), including particulate matter (ENVO:01000060) such as... | depth 199 m | reverse complement strand
TGGGTTAACTATTTTTAGTTAGCCCTTGATATTTTTTGTATGGTTAAAGTATTTAGAATAAGATATAAAATCTAATTTTATATATAAGTGATTTCAACCAAAAGCTCCTAAATAATAGCGTAAAATGAAATATGTCACTAAGTGCTATTAAAGTTTATGTTATAATAAACTGAATTAGTATAGTGGCGAATTCATTTTTTTCTATTTTTAAGTTAGCACAACAAGTGGCTTTTCTACCCATACAATACCACAACATTAAAGAATTTTAAGAATACTGATAACCTCCATTTACTATCATTTCATGCATTTTATCGTGTTTTATTGCGATTTCAACAATAAAGCCTTCTTTTTTTTAAAGTGTATGTTTTTTGTTGAGGTATTTTTTGGAGACTTCGTAATTAATTAAGTTATTTTTAACTTTTCACGAAAAGTTTAAGTTTGAATATTCGTTTAAAGAAGAATACCCTGATAGCTTGTTTAGTAAATTAAAATTGAAAAACTGAAACAAGCTATCTAAATACTAACACAATAATTAAATAAAACTATGAAAAACAATTTTCTAAGATTATTACTTTTCTTATTTGCAACAACTGTATTTGCGCAGTCTGATAAAGTATCAGTTGTAAGTAATGACGAAGGCATGAAACTAGTTGTAAACGGAAAAGATTTCATGATTAATGGTATGAACTGGGACTATGTTCCAATTGGAACCAATGTAGTAGATGCTAAATTCTACGAAAAATCAGACGATATTATTAAAGCAGGACTTGATGCTGAAATGGCACTTTTGCAAAACATGAATGTAAATGTAATACGCCAGTATACTGGTGTTCCTGCTAAATGGGTTAAATATATTTATGAGAGGTATGGTATTTACACCATGTTAAACGATTCTTTTGGAAGATATGGATTAACTATTGATGGTGTATGGACGCCAATTACTGATTATAAAGACGCTCGTACAAAAGAGCTGCTAATATCAGAAATAACCAATATGGTTACCGAGTATAAGAATGTGCCCGGTATATTATTGTATTTAATTGGTAATGAAAATAATTATGGTCTGTTTTGGCAAGGCGCTGAAACTGAAGATTTTCCAGAAGGTCAAGAAAAAATAAATGCCGTTGGTGAGCTTAGAGGACGGCCCATGTACAAATTAATGAACGAAGCATCTAAAGCCATGAAAGCTATAGATTCAAATCACCCAGTAGCCATAGCCAATGGCGATGTATTATTCATAGATATTATAGCAGAAGAATGTAAAGACATAGATATATATGGAACAAATGCCTATAGAGGGAAGTCTTTTGGAGATATGTTTGAGGTAGTTAAAGATAAACTTAACAAACCTATCCTGTTTACGGAGTTTGGTTCAGATGCTTACAATGCAATCGAAAATGCTGAAGATCAAAAAATGCAAGCGTATTACAATGTAGAAAACTGGAAAGAAATTTACCAAAATGCTGCAGGCTTAGGAAAAGCAGGAAACTCTATTGGAGGTTTTACTTTTCAATTTTCTGATGGCTGGTGGAAAGCTGGATTTGATGACAGAAAAGATGCAGACACTCACCAAACAGAATCCACTTGGAATGCAGGTGGTTACACAATTGATGAAGCATACCCAGGCGCAAATAACATGAACGAAGAATGGTTTGGTATTTGTGCGAAGGGACCAACTAATGAAAGAGGTTTATACACATTATACCCTAGAGCTTCTTATTACGCTTTAAAAGATGTACACACCCTTGATGTTTATGCAGAAGGTATTGATGCCGATTTTGTAGATAATTTCTTCAACAAAGTTAATTTAATGGATGCTGTGTTAAGAGCACGAGGAGATAAAGCCGCATTAGGTGGTGGAGACACAGAAAAATTAAGACTTAGCGAATTCAGTGCTAGATTTAGCACGTTCAATACAGGAGGTTCTTTATTAACGACTCCCGCTCAAGCAGACCCTAATGAACCAAATAGTTTTCCTAACAGAACAGGTTTTGATCATATGCAATCTTATTTTATTGGGGTTGAAGCAAAACCAACAGCTAGCATGAGAGCTAACGTAAATTTCAATATTCTAGGAAACGTTGCTACCAATCAGATTAACGAAATATTTTATGAAAACGTTGGCAGACCTGTAACAGTGCAAGGAGCTGATGGACAAGACGTTATTTTAACTGATAATAATAGAGTGCGTGTTTATCAAGCAGAGTTTGAATGGAATGCTAAGAAATTTGATTTCAGAGGGTTTTATAGAACAGGCCATTATCACTGGGGTTATGAAGGCGATTTCTTTAGTTTATACCCTGAAGCAAACTACGGCCCTAATTTAGATATATATAATGGAGAAATTTTAGGGATGGAAGTTGATGGAAAAGGGTCATTAGCTGGATTCAAAGCGGCAATAGGACCTCAACTTTGGTGGGGAGCTAACCCTGCTATGTTATTAAAATATAGAAAGAAAGTAGCCCATTGGAATATAACAGGTATATATCATAAAGATTTTGATGAGTCACTTAATTCTGTTCTTTTCTTTGGAGGAGGTAAACAGGTGCCTCTAGATGCAAATGGAAGGCGTGTTTTAAATGCAGAACAAGTACGAAGTGGTGTAATTCCGGCGTGGCCAACAGAAAGAGCTACGCTTGTTTTTGAAAGGGAATTTGGAAAATTTGAACTAGCACTAGGAGGAATTTGGGGAGGAAGACCTCTAAATGGAATTTCTTACCAAGATATAGATGATAATGGAAATATTGTGGAAGACAAAATTAAATCCAAAGATAATTGGGGAGGTAAAGGAAAAATCACCTACTCAGGAGGTAAATTTAATTTGTATGCACAAGCTTCTATAATGGGACTAGTTGCTAATGGTGGTTTTGATCAAACACAAACTTTTACGGGTTGGAAGTTAAAGGATAGTGGTAGTGGAAATATGGGTAACTTCTTAACAGGATTTACATTTTCTTTAGGAGATTTCCAAATAGCGCCTAATTTTATGCATCAACAACCATTAGTAGACCCTATGCCAAACGGAGGAGCTGCACCTGGTAGATTAAGAAACGTAATTGACGATCCTTTCGCAGTAAGAAATGGTAACAGAGAAATGACTGCAGGTGAAATTTTATTTACTTACGATCCAACACCTGCTACTTGGATGTACTCATGGGATAATGATCGGGCTGAAGATGCTCCTTTTGCTATAAATGCTGGATTTGTTTTTCGTAGACAACCAACATCCATGGATGCATCTATTGGTTTTCAGGCAGATCGTACATTTTTTACCTTTGCTAATGCTGTACCAGCACAAGATTTATGGGAAGCACACACAAGAATGGTTTCAAAAATTGGGCGTGATTTCGGAGTTGTAGGTAACTTTTACTATGGAAACGGGCAAGCAAATGGAGACTCAGATAGAACCATTACAAGATTTGGCGCTGATATTAGAGCTATCTATAAAAAAATGAAAGTAAATGCTAATTTAAAGGTTAATGATTGGGGACCTTTTGATTATTATAGAGATTTTAACTTAACATTCCCAATGCAATTAATGTTAGACATATCGAGTACTATTAGCAAGCCAGATTGGTTTCTTTTACCAAGCACTCAAATTGGAATACGTGGTACTTGGAGATCATTAAATCAGTTTTCACCAAGATATAGTCCAAATGCAACCACTCCGAACACATTCCCTCCTCAGCAAATAATTAGTGCTGTAGGGTTTCCTAATGGTTCGGAATGGGAAATAATGACTTACATTCATATTAACTTAGGAAAATAAAAAAACTATGAAAACAATAAAAAATATAACAACAAAAATGGTCTTTCCAGCTGCAATGCTTTTATTGACTATGCTAAGTTGTGAAAGAGATATTTCAGATGATGTTATTCCAGCAACATTTAATAATAATGCCGAAATATTTACTGATGCACCTGTTGGACTCACAGATCAATTCTTTGTATCATTTAACCCTGCAACTGGAGCTAACGTAGACGGGTTTGATGTAGATAATAATGTGGCTTATGAAGGCAAATCATCTATAAGAATTGATGTACCTTCTGTTACTGACCCTGGTGGAGTTTATATAGGTGGTATTTTTAGAGACCGCGGCGAGGGAAGAGATTTAACTGATTATAATGCCCTTACCTTTTGGGCAAAAGGATCTACTACCGCAACAGTTGAACAGGTAGGTTTTGGTACAACTTTTGGAGATGATTTACCTATAAATTTTGTAGCAGATGCCTATGCGACAACAATAAAAAATATTGAACTAGCTACAAAATGGAGAAAATATATTATTCCAATTCCTGATGCTTCTAAATTAGTACAAGAAAGTGGAATGTTTCTTTTTTCAGCAAACTCAAATGTTAACGGAGGTGTTGGATACACGTTTTGGATAGATGAGCTTAAATTTGAAAACCTTAGTAATATTGGTCAATCAAGACCAACAATTCTAGGAGGATCAACAGCTGACTTCATTTCAGTTCCGGGTCAATCTTTAAACATATCTGGTTTTACTGGAACTTATAATTTGTCAAATGGTCAGGATGTAACTGTAATTACTACACCTAATTATTTTTCATTCTCATCATCAAACCCTAGCGTAGCTTCGGTTTCAGAAACAGGTTTAGTTACCGTGAACACAACAGGAACTGCAGAAATTACCGCTACTTTAGATGGTGTTTTAGTTAACGGTAGTGTTAATGTACAATCATTTGAAGATCCTAGAATTATTTCAATTTTTAGTGATTTTTACGCAAATGTACCTGTTGATGGTTATAATGGGTTTTATGAACCTTTTCAAACCACTTTAGGAGGCGCAATTGTTGAAGATGGAAACAATATTATAAATTACACATTATTAAACTTTGTTGGAATTGAGTTTTATGGAAGATATGGAGGCCCAGGAGTTGCACCTATAGACGCTACTGAAATGACACATTTTAATATTGATTTTAGAGTCAATGAATCTTTAAGTCCATCTGATTTTATTAGAATAGAATTGGCAAATAACGTAAATAATGGTCAAACAGGTCATTCATTTACTGTTCCTTCTAGTAGCTTAATAAGTAATCAATGGGTGTCACTTAAAATTCCATTAGAAAGCTTTTCTGGAATACAAAGAAATGCACTTGGTATAATACTTTTTATTACCGATGGCACCATAAAAAACTTATCAGTGGATAATATATTTTTCTCAAAAGAATAATGAAGTCAAGCATAATTAAAATTAGATAAAAAATGAAATATTTAAATAGATATACTAGATTCAGTTGGATTAGCAAAAGTAAAATTGCTATGATAGCTTTTGTCTGCATAACCTTTTTAGGCTTAACGAGTTGTGAAAACGATGAGGTGCAAACAGTAACGACTTTAACCAATCTTGTTTGGAGTGATGAGTTTGATACTGATGGCCCTCCAGATGCTTCCAAATGGGCATATGTTATTGGTAACGGAGTAGCCGAAGGTATTCCTGGATGGGGTAATCAAGAATTGCAATATTATACAGATAGAGCAGATAATGTTGTTGTAGAAAATGGCATGTTAAAAATTATAGCTAAGCAAGAATCATTTATGGGTTCTGGTTATACATCAGGCAGAATAACAACAAAAGGCCTTTTTCAGCAAGCATATGGACGTTTTGAGGCGCGTATCAAATTGCCTTGGAGTAAAGGGTTATGGCCTGCATTTTGGATGTTAGGTGATGATTCTGGAGGAGCAGAATGGCCTCAAATTGGAGAAATTGATATCATGGAATATAAAGGAAGTGAGCCTACAATAACACATGGTTCTGTTCATGGTCCAGGTTATTTTGGAGGTAATCCAATTACAAAAACTTATGAATTGCCATCGGGTCGTTTTGATACAGAATTTCATGTATTTGGTGTAGAATGGGGACCAAATTATGTTAATTATTACGTTGATGATGTGTTATTTCTGCAAATAACTCCAGATGATTTAGAAGACGATGATGTGTGGGTTTTTAATGACAATCCATTTCACATGATTTTAAACGTAGCTGTTGGAGGTTCTTTTTCTGGTTTTCCAGATGCAAGTTCTGTTTTCCCACAAACGATGTTGGTGGATTACGTAAGAGTATATCAATAAATACATTTCAAAATAGATAAAGGTTAATCACATTAATCAATGATTAACCTTTTTTCAACTAAAAAATTGATTAAATTTTAATGTCTAGAAAGCTAACACTTATTGCATTTGTTGTATCCTTAGGCGGATTTCTTTTTGGGTTTGATGCAGGAATTATTTCTGGTGTTATGTCTTATGCGGGACCTGAATTTGATTTAAACGATTTGCAATCAGGCTGGGTAGTAAGTTCACCATCATTTGCAGCAATGATTGCTATGATTTTTTCAGGACGATTAAGTGATGTAGTTGGACGAAAAAAAATACTTATTGTTGTGGCGTTTTTATATGCTATATCGGCATTGTTTTCAGCCTATGCAACGTCGTATGACATGCTTTATATAGCTAGAATGATTGGCGGATTAGCTTTTGGAGCGGCATTGGTATTGGCACCAACATACATTGCAGAAATTTCTACCGCAGAGAATAGAGGAAAACTTGTTTCTATTCAGCAATTAAATATAGTACTTGGTTTTTTCGCGGCCTTTTTAAGTAATTATTATTTTAATAAATACAATACCTCAGGCAGTTCTTTTTTTACAGATGAAAATGTATGGCGATGGATGCTTGGTGTTGAATTAATTCCAGCAGTTTTGTATTTTGTTTTCTTGTTTTTCATTCCTAAAAGCCCTCGTTGGTTATTTACTAAAAACAGAAATGAAGAAGCAAAACAAGTTTTAATTAGTGTTTATGGCGAGGTAAAAGCGAATGAAGAAACAAACACTATTTTAAATAGTTTAGAAGGCACTTTTACAAAACTAGCAGATAAAGTCAAGTTAAAAGATTTATTTAAACCAGCTTTAAGATTTGTTTTAACAGTGGGTTTAGTAGTTGGTATTTTACAACAAATTACAGGAATTAATGCGGTTTATTTTTACGCAACATCTATTTTTAAACAAACCGGAATAGGAACAGACGCGGCTTTTGCTTCGGGCATTTTGTTAAGTTCTATTACAGTACTTTTTACATTTGTTGCCATGTATTTAATAGATCGTATGGGCAGGCGCCCTTTGCTTTTAATTGGAACGGTAGGTATTGCCGTTAGTTTATTATTATGTGCCTATGGTTTTAAACAAGCTACATATCAATTAACTTCGGAAGCTATTGCAGAATTACAATTTGAAGGCGCGAATAAGCTTAGTACTTTTGCAGATAAAGTTTATAATAATGATGTTGATTTTAAAAATGACATGAAGTCTGTTTTAGGAAATCAAATATACAGTAAGAACGATGGTGCTATTTTAGAATTTGCGACCAATATAAATGCGACCTTAGTGCTAATAGGTGTTTTAGGTTTTATTGCTTGTTTTGCATTTTCATTAGGGCCAGTCATGTGGGTTTTATTATCCGAATTATTTCCTAATAAATATAGAGGATTTGCAATAGGCGTTATAGCCTTTGTAAACTCTTTTATAAGTTGGGTTGTGCAATTAATTTTCCCTTGGGAATTATCAAATTTGGGTAATGCCTTAACCTTTTTTATTTTTGGAGCCATAGCATGTGTTGGATTTTTTGTGATGTTAAAAATATTACCAGAAACAAAAGGGAAATCATTAGAACAAATAGAACTAGAACTAGTCAAAGTTTAAAATTAAATAATAAGTAATTGTAAAATTAAAATGCAGGGAAACGCTACTAAAGATATAAAGGGAGAAATAGTAAAATTTGAGGGTGAATCTTTCTACAAGATTTCGAATAGTGATAAAATGCGTCCATTTTTTATGAGCATTGTAAGCGACTCAAATCATTGGATGTTTATTTCTAGTAATGGCGGTTTATCAGCTGGAAGAAAAAACAGTGAATCTTCATTATTCCCATATTATACAGATGATAAAATAACAGAATCAGCAGATACAACAGGAAGTAAGACCATATTTCAAATTTATAAAAATGGAAAAACCCTTATTTGGGAACCTTTTTCCATTCGTCAAATGGGACTTTATAAAACCTCAAGAAATTTATACAAAAATAGCTATGGAAACAAAGTTGTTTTTGAAGAAATAAATCATGATTTAGGTTTAACCTTTAGATATCAATGGAATTCAAGTAATCAGTTTGGGTTTGTAAAAAAATCTACAATTATTAATAATTCAGGTGCTAAAGTAAATATTACTTTTTTAGATGGATTACAAAATATTTTACCTGCTGGAGTGACTTCAGATTTACAAAGTAGCAGAAGTAATTTAGTTGATGCTTACAAGAAAAGTGAATTATTGCCAGAAACGGGTGTTGGTATTTACGCATTAAGTGCTTTTATTGTTGATAAAGCAGAACCTAGCGAAGCTTTAAAATCAAACATAGTTTGGTCTACAGGTATTAAAAACCCAACATATTTATTGTCATCAGTGCAGCTTGATAACTTTAGAACAGGACACCCTGTAAAACAAGAAATTGATGTAAAAGCTGAAAAAGGCGCATATTTTATTTCTTCTAATTTGGAATTAAAGCCAAATTCAAATGAAAACTGGATGTTTGTTGCCAACGTAAATCAATCTATTACTGGTGTAGTAGAGATTGCTGAAGTGATAAAGAATACAAAAAATATAGCTGATCTTGTAGATAAGAATATAGAAAAAGGCACAAAAAGTTTAATTGGTTTAACTGCTGCTTCAGATGGCTTACAATTAACTAACGATGACCTTATAAATACAAGACATTTTGCGAACACCCTTTTTAATATTATGCGTGGTGGTATTTTTGATGACGGTTATAATATCGAAAAAGGAGATTTTTTAAAATACATCTCAAAAGCAAATAAAGATTTTTTCAATAAAAAACAGAGCCAATTAAATAACTTACCAGAACTATTTTCTTTAAGCCATTTAAAAGACCTAGCGGAAGAAGATGTTGATGATGTATTTAAACGCCTTTGTTTTGAATATTTACCTTTAAAATTTAGTAGACGACATGGCGACCCAAGTAGACCTTGGAATAAATTTTCAATTAATACCAGAAGTGAAATAGATGGTTCTAAAATATTAGATTATGAAGGAAACTGGCGTGATATTTTCCAAAACTGGGAAGCTTTAGCTATTTCATATCCAGATTTTATTGAGAGTATGATTCACAAGTTTCTTAACGCCACCACATTTGATGGCTATAATCCATACCGTGTAACCAAAGACGGATTTGATTGGGAAACTATAGAAGAAGACGATCCGTGGTCATACATTGGCTATTGGGGCGATCATCAAATTATTTATCTCTTAAAATTTTTAGAGTTTATTGAAGACCATTACCCATCTCAATTAGAGAAAAGATTTAATGAAAATGTTTTTGTTTACGCCAATGTGCCTTATAAAATAAAAAGTTATGAGGAGACTTTAATTAACCCGAAAGACACCATTGATTTTGACCATGATTTGGATCATAAAATAAATGATGCTAAAGAAAAACTAGGAGCAGATGGTACGCTTTTAAGAGACCAAAGCGATTCTATTTACAAGGTTAATTTAATTGAAAAATTATTAGCAACAGTATTGGCAAAAGTATCAAACTTTATCCCAGAAGGCGGTATTTGGTTAAATACACAACGCCCAGAATGGAATGATGCCAACAATGCTTTAGTAGGAAACGGCGTATCTATGGTAACACTTTGTTATCTAAATCGCTTTTTAAATTTCTTCGAAAAAGTAGTTTCAAAATCAGAAACAGAAACTGTTGAAATCTCAAAAGAATTAGCAATATTTTTTAATGAAGTGATTACAACACTTCAAAAAAACAAAGATATTTTATCTGGTAAAGTTTCTAATAAATCTAGAAAAACGGTACTAGATGGTTTAGGATTAGCAGGCAGTAAATATAGATGGACTATTTATGAACACGGATTTACAAGTGAAAAATCTGAAGTAAATAAAGCAGCACTTTTAGACTTTATAAAAACCACAAAAACCTATTTGCAACATACCATTGATGCTAATAAACGCGCAGATAATATGTTTCATGCATATAATTTAATGACTGTTGAAAATGATGATGAGGTATCAATTTCCTATTTATCAGAAATGTTGGAAGGCCAAGTAGCTGCATTAAGTTCAGGCTATTTATCACCAAAAGAAGCTTTAGAATTATTAGATGGTTTAAAAAGCAGCGCGTTGTTTAGAGAAGATCAATACAGCTACATTTTATACCCAGATAAAGAATTACCAAGGTTTGATAAGAAAAACAACATTCCAGCTAAAAACGTTGAGCAATCTAGTTTATTAAAAGAATTGGTTAAAAATGGAAACAAACAAGTTATTGAAAAAGATGTTTTAGGTAACTATCATTTTAATGGCGGTTTTCATAATGCAAATAGTTTAAAAGACGCTTTACAAAATTTACCAAAAGATAAATATCAAACTTTAGTAGAAAAAGACACTGATTATTTGCTGGGTGTTTTTGAAGAAATTTTCGATCATAAATCGTTTACAGGTCGCTCAGGAACATTCTTCGGATATGAAGGCTTAGGTTCTATTTATTGGCACATGGTTTCTAAATTATTATTAGCCGTTCAAGAAAATTGTTTGCTTGCTATAAACACTAATGAAAATGAAGTAATAATAGGCAAGCTTTTAGACCATTATTATGAAATAAATGCGGGTATTGGCGTTCATAAATCCCCAGAATTATATGGTGCTTTCCCAACCGATCCGTATTCACATACACCGGCAACTAAGGGCGCACAACAACCCGGAATGACGGGGCAAGTTAAAGAAGATGCCATAAGTAGATTTGGAGAATTGGGTGTTTATGTAAAAGAAGGAACCATCGTTTTTAATCCACGTTTATTAAAAGCGGATGAGTTTTTAAGTTCAGCGAAAACATTCAAATTTACAGATGTTAATAATGTAGAGCAAGACATACAATTAAAATCAAATTCGTTGGCATATACCTATTGTCAAGTTCCAGTTGTATATAGCGTTTCAGATAAAAATAGTTTGGAAGTCGTTTTCAATAATGGGAAGCATATACAATCAGATAATTTAAAAATAGACTGGAATATATCTAAGTCCATTTTTGAAAGAAAAGGAGAAGTTGTTCAAATTAATGTGTCTTTAAAAAGATAAATTTTTAAGAAAAAGTAATAGAAATTGAGTAAAGCAAAACATATAACAGCAGCAGAAATATTAGGAAATCCAGATTATTTGGCGATTTCTTATGGTGGATACAGAGAAAAATCTCGTGACATTCAGCCTACCATACCGCAATTAAAAGAGGATATGAAAATTTTAGCGGCTATGGGAATTAAAATTTTAAGAACATACAATGTGCAATTGCCGCATGCTTCTAATATTTTAAAAGCCATAAGCGAGTTAAAAAACGAAGATCCTTCTTTTGAAATGTACATGATGTTAGGCGCTTGGATTGATTGCCAGAATGCATGGACAGGTTTACAGCCAAATCATGAAGTAGAAAGTAAGCAAAACGCTGGTGAAATTGCCAGAGCCGTAGCCTTGGCAAAAAAATATCCTGAGATTGTGAAAATTATAGCTGTAGGAAATGAAGCTATGGTTACATGGGCAACTAGTTATTTTGTTCGTCCTAATGTTATTTTAAAATGGGTAAATCATCTGCAAGAATTAAAAGCTTCAGGAGAACTTTCTAAAGATTTATGGATTACTAGTTCAGACGACTTTTCATCTTGGGGTGGTGGCGATCCAATCTATCATACCAAAGATTTGGAACAATTAATAAAAGCCGTAGATTATATTTCGATGCATACGTATCCTATGCATAATTCGCACTATAACCCTGCTTTTTGGTTGGTCCCAGAAGAAGAAATTCATCTTTCAGATTCTGAAAAAATTGAAACAGCTATGCAACGTGCTTTAGAATTTGCTACAGATCATTATGAAAGTGTTTCAAATTATGTGAAGAGTTTGGGTGTAAATAAACCAATACATATTGGTGAAACTGGTTGGGCAACAATTTCAAATGAGCATTATGGCGCAGATGGATCTAAAGCTGCAGATGAATATAAATCAGGAAGATATTATCAACTTATGAGGCATTGGTGCCAAAAAGAAAAGATTTCTTGTTTTTACTTTGAGGCGTTTGACGAACAATGGAAAGACGCTGGAAATGCATTAGGATCTGAAAATCATTTTGGTTTAATAAACCTTAAAGGCCAAGCAAAATATGCCCTTTGGGATTTAGTTGACAAAGGTATTTTTAAAGGCTTAACTAGAAATGGAAAACCATTAACTAAAACGTTTAATGG
>TARA_R110002111_G_scaffold217922_2_pt1 | contig 12376 bp, 12 predicted proteins | sample TARA_R110002111 | Tara Oceans TARA_R110002111 (sample SAMEA4397363) | marine metagenome | biome: Polar Biome; feature: [ZZZ] marine water layer (ENVO:01000295); material: water (ENVO:00002006), including particulate matter (ENVO:01000060) such as... | depth 199 m | reverse complement strand
CAAATCATTGAGTCAATCGCGCGTCTATCTGACAAGCTCAATAATAAGACGAACTTTTGTTAAGGCACACTAGGGAAGCGCTGATCAATTCGTAATTCATTGGCGTAGTGAAGTTCACTCAAATTTCTGCAAGATTTCTGGCCGATTCGAGAGCCAGAATCATTAAATGTTCTGTCTTCAGGTTGTAAGAGTCCTTTTACGGCCAAAATCCCGTCTTTAAGGCATATATTAGGCGCTTTGAGACGGATTTACCCTGCGAGCGAGTACAAGATTGCCCAGAGCGAACAAAGTAAACAGGTGCGCCGTGTTCTTTAAAAGCCCCCGGTAGCGTATCTTCCGGTACCGAAACAGGTTCTTGACTACATGGACGGGATGCTCAATCTTGGCCCGAATCTGAGCTTTGATTTTCTCGACCTTAGTCGCCAGATCTTTGCGCGGCCCTTCTGCCATTTTCTTGAGCTCGTCGCGCTTTGCCACACCGGTGTAACCCGCGTCGGCAAAAACATAGCTCTCTTCACCGTGCAGGAGGCGCTTGGTCTCGGTGATATCCGCCACGTTCGCTGCGGTGCCCGTTAAGCTGTGAACCAGTCCGGAGTCCGCATCCGTGCCAATGTGGGCTTTCAGTCGGGTAAGGACAGTGTGTTACCACACCATCCTCCCCTAAGAACCGTACGTGAGAGTCACCCCTCATACGGCTCAAGCCTTTCAACAGCCTAAATATGACCGGGCCTCACTACGGAAAATAGATCGATGGCGGCGTTCTAGGTAAGCGGTCCACGCCGGATCATAGGGGTTCATTGCACTGCGTATTTTAATGTGCCGTACGATCAGAACTGTCACCGCCGAAAACAGCCGCAACCGTTGGCTTATGCCATTAATTCGATCATCAGACGCAAACACCCAGTGCCTTGCTCCTTCGACGTGGAAATATTTTTGCTTTACCCATTTAGCGCCTTTCATGGCGTGCCGACGCACAGCCTATCGCCACAGAATTCGCGAAATCTGATGGTCTATCCATGTAAAGCGAGCCTTCGAAACAATGTGGCGGTGATACATTGCCCAACCTCGGATCACCGGATTGAGATTCAGAATCAGATTCGCCTGTGTCGCTGCTTTGTTTCCATTCACGGTTTCTCGGACCTTATCCACAAGCGCCTTCACGCTTTTACGGGCTGGGTAATAAGCCGCTTTCCTCAATTCAACAACGACTGATTCGTAATCGTTCAGGCTGATGTAACCTAGGGTAAAATACAGTCGCCAACTGTTATAAAACATCACAATGTAATCCAGAATATCCCGTTGTGCCTCAGCACAGGTTAGGCCAATACGATGTTCATAAGCATAGTAGATTGAGTGTCCCAGCAATCGCCGGTACGCTTTACTGGCGTACTGAGAGCCTCGGCCGGAATGCACGATCAGCCCCGCTCCCGGTTGCCGCTGCCAGATCGCCATGCGTAGAGCGTCTGTCACCAGCTTTGCTTTCATCCGCGAACCCATGCTCCAGCGAGCTGTAATAACCGCTGCAGGTCGTCAGGCGCGGTGCTGTTCGCGGACAAAAATCGGCATTTCCTATGCGATTCTTCTGCGGATCGGCAGCGCTTCATGAGCACCTGTGCTATTGCTCAAGCGGCCTTCATCTTGGCGATAACCAGTTTGCCGTCCGACGGAACCTCCGTGGCGACTGTCATGATGTTGGGGCTGTATTCAACCGCCTTACGCTCGAGTGCGAGAAATTGAGCCTCGGTACCGTCTCCAGAGACGATAATATGGTAGTGCATTCTCAGCAACTCCTCGACATCGCAGTAACTCAGGGCGAAGCGGTAGTACAGCCAGATGGCGTGACTGATGAGATCACTGGGATGCTCATTGTAGGACAGCTACGATTGGGTTTGCTGAAGCTGCTGAACGATTGCCATCCTGAACGGGGGCTGGTTGCCGACCACAAGGGCCTTCATGATGGTGCAGTCAAAAGTTTCGCGCATGCTTTCGGGATCTTTTCAGCACCTCTAGGTCAGGCTCTATAGATCATATTCAGTGCCCACCCAAAAAAGCATGCTCTACAGAGAGTTCATGGGCTGAGAGGATCAATTTAACCCTCTCTGTTCATCCAATACCGTTTTTACTGCAGCTTGTGGTTTTTTTGAGCTTCCTACAGCGTAGCTTTTTGCTAGGTGAAAGTAGAAGCTGCTTCCCCAGGCTAACAGGTTATCCGGGATATCGAATTCTCGATTGTGGTGCCCGCCCTTTACCGGACAACCAAAGAGCAGGTGGCACCCCTGTCCGTGCTGTTCATTAACGGCGCGGGTCATAAAGGTAGCGTCCTCGCTGGCCGGCACCTGATAGGAGTCCTGTACTTCATCTGGATGGAGGCCGAAGCCGATCGCCTGCTCTTTGATCCAGTGTGAAAGCTGCGGATGATTGGGATGGTTCTCAAACAATGTAGAGGGGGAAATGATGGCTTCGACCTCCTGCATTGTCGCGGCGCCTTCGATCACCTCCTTCGCTCGCTGTCCCATGTATTTGCGGATTTCATTGCTGGCACCACGGACTTCAAAAAGAAAGCGAGCCTCACTGGAAATGACGTTGTTGGCGTTATCTGAATGCATGTCGCCCACATTTACCCTGGAAACGCCATCGCTATGGCGAGCGATGCCATACAGGCCGGTTACCGCCTGACAGGCTGCCAACAGCGCATTCTGGCCAAACTGGGGATTATTTCCCGCATGGGCTGAGCGCCCTTTCATCAAAACATCAAAGACCGCGCCAGAGATCCAGGTCGCATCACAGACCAGCACCGGGCGGTCGACGATACCCAGGTGCACCGAGTAAAAGCGTTGCACGCTTTTTAGCTGTGGCAGCTTGGCAAAATGAATGCCACCGCCGGCCACCTCTTCGGCAGGTTGAAAGAACAACGTGAAGCGTCCCTTAAACTCATCCCGTCGCTCGGAAATCAACCGCGCCAATCCTAGCCCGGTGGCCATGTGACCATCGTGGCCGCAAGCATGCATCTTGCCGTCGTAACAGGAAGCAAAACCGGCTTCACGCGGCCGGTGTGAACTGGACCCACTTTCCGCCACCGGCAGCGCATCAATATCGAAACGAAAAGCCTGGTGTAACTCACCTTCCGAACAACTCATTTGGGCAACCAAGCCGGTGTAACCCCCTTTCATATCAGCCAGATAGGGATCACTACCACCCAAGGTCTGTTCAGCCTGCAGGTAAGCTTCCTCCAGTTGTGCGGCCGGTGGTAGATTATGGGGCTTGAGATTGCCCCAGAGCGTCTTGCCCCAACTCACTTTAAAGCCCAACCGAACAAGCTCCCGACACAGTACCGCGGTGGTGCGAAACTCACACCAGGACAATTCCGGGTGACGGTGAAAATCGTGCCGAAATTCGCTGACATAGTCCAGGATACCCTGGGCGTCTGAGTTCAAACGATCATAGTAAGCCACAGCCTTAATCTCCTAATTGAGAGACGTTGATAACTACTTTCATAACCGGCAGTACTAGCCTGAAGGTTTCTTCCTTCATGATACGCATCTGGTGATTGACACCGCTAGCCAGCGTTGGCTGAATAAAGTCGCAACCGTCAATGGTTTCGCGCTCTCCTCCGGTGATGATAGAAGCCCCTTTTACCCGCTTCAAACCGTCTGAATGTAGTGTGAAAAAGGCGCCGAAATTCGCTTATCAATCTCGGCGCCTTTTTGCTCGGCCACAGCTAAAAATGCCGATGCGGCGTGTCTCAAGCCTTACCGGTTAGGCGCATGAATTCATGCAGCATCGCGCCGACGCGACCGGAATATTTTGGATCCTGTTCGGAATATTCGTCGACCACCGCCATCGAGTGATGACGCAGCTGTTCGATTACATCGTCACCGACCATAGAAATATTCTTACCCATTTTGCCGGTGAATTCTTCCATGCGCAGGAAGTCCTGATGACGGAAATATGCGCTGGCCTTGGCGCTCATCGCGCGTACCGCCATGTCGATCACGCGCTTGTGATCCGCACTCAGACGATTCCACTGGTCCATGCCGACGATGAATTCACCGTTGGAATGGCTCAGAAAATCCGGTTGTACAATATAATCTGTGACCTCCTGCAAGTTCATGCCCCAACCGGTCGACACGCTGCCCCAATGGGCACCGTCAACAACCCCGGTCTGTAGGGCTTGGTAGAGCTCACCGCCGGGGATGAACACCGGGGTCGCACCCATTTTTTCGAAGACGCGTCCGGGCGTGCCAGTCGAGCGGATCTTGAAGCCTTTGAAGTCCTCTGCGCTCTCGATCGGCTTCTTGGAATAGACCGTGATGCCAGCGAAGGAGATCGGTCCCGCCTGGTAGAGGCCGTATTGGGCATAGGCTTCGCGGATCACTTCCAGAGCGCCCATTTCGTAGAAGAAGAACTGCATCTCCTCGTGGTTGTTCCAGGTCGCGAGATTGCCGTTCAAATGGCCGGCGACCGGAATGCGCCCGATCCAGTAGCCCGGGAAGATGAATGCGGCATCGAGCAGGCCGCGGCGCAGCGCGCCCAGCACCTCGCCGGTGGGGGCCACGGTACCAGGCTGCAACGCCTCGACCTGAATCTCGCCGTCAGTCCCTTCGGTGATCCAGCGGGCGAACTCCTGATAGATCGTCTCATACTCTGGTGACCCGGGACTCCAGTGGGTCTGGATACGCCATTTAATTTGTTTCTGGGTCAGCACGGCCGGTGCTGCCACGGCCGTGGTGGCAAGGGCCGTGGCAGCAAGGCCGGTTGCGCCGGTGGTTATCAGCTTGCGGCGGGAAAGCGTCTGTTTATTCTTATTCATATCAGGTTTTCTCCTCTGGTTTTTATTATACCCGCGACCTTCCTTCGGCTACGGGCAGCAACGGTACGGTCAGTTCATCAAAGCGGTCAAATTCACGAGGATCGGTGGGAAGGCGAGCAGCAGTGCCCCTGTTAGCAGCATGATCACAAGGAAGGGCGTGACCGCGCCATAGATTGTGCGCATCGGCGTCGCCGGACTCAGGCTCTTGAGGTAGAAGAGATTGTAGCCGAAGGGTGGGGTGATGTAGCCGATGCAGAGATTAAGCTGGAAGATCACGGCAAACCAGATCGGATCGAAGCCCAGTTCGACCACGATCGGGAAAAAGATCGGCATGACCAGCAGTATAATTCCGACCGGATCTAAGAACATGCCCAGCACGAGCGTCACAACCTGCATTAAGATCACCACCCCCCAGGGACTCAGATCAAGCCCTCGCAGCAGGTCCAGCATGAAGTTTACCCCGCCACCGCTCGAATAGACCGCGACAAAAGCACCGGCGCCGAAGATGATCCAGATTACCATCCCGCTAACGGAGGCGGTGGTGTGACTAACCTCGCGGATAAAGTTCAGCGTTAGCTCGCCGCGGAGCCAGACTGAGAAAAGCACTGCGGCAACGCCAACGGCAGCGGCCTCGGTCGGGGTGGCAATGCCTAGGAAGATTGAGGCCAGTACCGAGATCACGATCAGCAGGGGTAGAATCACTGAGCGTAGTGCGGCTAGCTTGGCAGACAGGGGTTCACTCGTGTCCGACGCCGGGGCCAGATGCGGCGAGAACCGGGCGCGCACCAAGATATAGATGATGAAGGCAGCCAGGATGAAGAGCCCGGCGATCAAACCGCCAAAGAATAGCTTGCCCACGGATAGTCCGGTCATCATGCCGATAATGATCAGCGTAATCGAGGGCGGGATCAGAATACCCAGTGTGCCCGATGCGCCGATCGTGCCTAGCACGAAACGGTCGTCATAGCCGTGCTTCTTCATCGCCGGCATCCCGACGAGACCAGTGGTGATGGTCGAGGCTGAGCAATTTCCCGTCATCGCCGAGAGAACCGCGGCAAAGCCCGAGGTGCCGACCAGCAGCCCGCCATTGGTTCGGCCGGACCAGAGGTAGAAGGCGGCATAGAGGTCATTGGCGATTTTCGAGCGTCCCAAAGCCACGCCGATACAGATGAACAGCGGAATAGAGAAGAGCAAGATCGACCACATGCTGCCGAAGGTGCTTGAGACGATCGTATAGAAACCGTTGCTGCCGTAGAGCAGGAAACCGAAGATCACCGCGATGCCGCCCATAGCATAGGACAGCGAGACGCCGAGCAAGATCGTCAGCAACAGCATGCCGAACATGCCATAGGTCAGGAATTCAGGGCTCATAGCGTTTTGCTCCTCAGTTTATTGCGCGTCAGAGCGAACTCCGGGGCGACAAGCGCGGCCAGGGAGCGGATGATCTCGGCCAGGGCTTGGATCGAGATCAGCCCGGCGCCGATGACTAAGCAAAGCTTCACCGGCCAGAGCGGATGCGCCAGCGCGCTGTCGTCGAGCTGGTTCCATAGCAGCGCCTCCTGAAAGAACCTCCAACCCTCGCTAGTCAGCGCAAATCCCCAGATCAGAAGAAAGGCGTAGTTCACTACATCAAGGAAAGCACGGCGGCGACTGCCCTCTTCACCGAGGAACAGATCCACCCGCACGTGCCCGCCCTTCACCAGCGTGAAGGCGCCGATCAGGATGAAATATGCCCCGAAAATGCGTTGGGTGTAACCATGCGCCCAAACTGTCGGGGCGTTGAGCGCGTAACGCGAGATGACCTCCCAGACGAGGACGGCGGCACCAATCCAGAGCAAGAAGCTGACAAGGCGTCCGATCAAAAGGTTTGTCTGATCGATCCAATCCAAGAGTTTCATTTTTCCACTCCTCTAGGTAAAAATCGTTATTTATTATCTTTATTTGTACAACAATTACATATTGAACATATATTTTATCTAAAAAAAAAGATAGCTAAACATTAAATTTTGAGTAAAAATCAATAATGAGTATCGAAATTGATCGTAAGGCTGCTAGGAGAAAAGATATGAAAAGTAGCAGGGTGCGCAATAGCAGTTACAACGTAGCAACGCCCGGCCGGCTTCTGGATTCCGCCGAGCAACTGTTCGCCACGCGCCACTACGAAACCGTCACGCTACGCGAAATTGCCGAGGCGACGCAGGCCAGCGTGGGGCAGATCGTCTATCACTTCGGCCAGAAAGATGAATTGATCCGGGCGGTGATTTTACGCCGTGCCGGTGTGCTAACTGAGGAACGTCTTCAGCTTCTGGACGGTTACGAAAAGCTCATTGGCCTCCAGAATGTCGAGGTCGAACCGTTGGTGCGCGCGTATCTCGACCCCTACTTCCAGCGTCTGATGGGCGATGATTCCGGTTGGCGCCACTATGCGCAATTCATAGGCCGCAATGTCTGGGATGAAAAAATCAGTCCTGTCCTTTCAGAGGCATACAACAGGTCTGCAAAGCGCTATATCGCTGCCCTTCGGCGGGCACGACCCGTGCTGACCGAAGCCGATTCTCTGCGCGCCTTTCAGTTCCTGGTGGCTACGATCTACGGAGCGACAACCAATGATTCGCGGATTAACAGCCTCTCCAGCAACAGCGATAATCTGGCCAATGACGTGCAGGGTCATCTCAATGCGTTGGTCCCATTTGTGACTGGCGGTATTGAGCGCCTGGCGGAGGTGCGCGAGACGGCCAATCAGGAGCAGCGCCTATCAATGCGTCAAGACATCAACACATCAACACATCAAGACAGGAGAAAATATCCATGAACGAGACGTTCAAGGCATATGTGATCGATCGCGAAACGGGCGAGAAAGTCCAGACGACTGGCTGGCGCGAATTGCACCAATCGGATCTGATGGAGGGCGATGTCACGGTTCGCATCCGCCATACCACGATGAACTACAAGGACGCTCTGGCGATCACCGGCAAGAGTCCCGTGGTGCGCCGTTTTCCGTTAATCCCCGGAATCGACTTCGCCGGTGAGGTGATCGATTCTGAGCACCCCGATTTCGCAGTGGGGGACGAGGTTATCCTGAACGGTTGGGGTGTTGGCGAGACCCACATGGGCGGCTTCGCACAGATCGCACGGGTCCGTGGAGATTGGTTGTTGAAGCGGCCCGAGGGGCTGAGTGGCGCAGAATGCATGGCCATCGGCACCGCCGGCTATACCGCTGCGCTCTGCGTCAACCGGCTAATCGAGCTCGGCGTCACCCCTGACAGCGGTACCGTTCTGGTGACCGGGGCTTCGGGCGGAGTCGGCTCTTTCGCGGTTTCCCTACTGGCGGCGCAGGGCTTCACCGTCGCAGCCTCGACCGGCCGCACCGAGGAGGAGGCCTATCTCAAGCGGCTGGGCGCGACCGAGATCGTCGACCGGACGGAGTTCTCCGGCAAGGGTCGGCCATTAGGCAAGGAACGTTTCGCTGCCGCTGTGGATTCCGTGGGCAGCAGCACGCTGGCCAATGTGCTTTCTCAGATCACTTATGGCGGCACTGTGGCCGCCTGTGGACTGGCGCAGGGTTTCGATCTGCCGGCCACAGTGATGCCCTTCATACTGCGCGGAGTGACGCTGGCTGGTGTCGATTCAGTGATGGCGCAGCAGCCGGAACGGGAAGCCGCCTGGGCCCTGCTGGCACAGCATCTCGACCGCAGAGCATTGGCCGAGATCACCCAGGAAGCCAGCCTCGACGAGATCGAGGCGATCGCGCCCAAGTTACTCGATGGCCAGATCCGCGGTCGCGTGCTGATCATGGTGCCCTAGGGAGCGAGGGCAATGGCCGGCTGAGGAATTGCCCTGGATGAAAAACCTAACTATTTAATCTACTGCCAGAATCACCTGGCGGATACAGTAAGAGGAATAAGCAAAATGAACGGGATCAATCTTGAAGGTCTGGACGCAGCACGTAAAGCTATCGCGGCGAATCGTAAAGAAGGAATTGCCAGCTATGGCCTTGCTATGACTTGGAAGGAGGGTGTGCAGATGGAAGCCCGCGCCACCGGGATACAGATCGGCTCGGAGAAGATCGCGCGCGATTTTTCTTGGCCCGTATCTGAGCCGGCGCAACTGCTGGGGGGCAATACCGGGCCGACCCCACAGGAGTATCTGATGTCCGGCGTCGGTGCCTGCATCATGGTCGGTTTCGTGGTCAATGCCAGCGTTAAGGGAGTGAAGCTGCGTGCGCTGAAAATTAACATGACCGGCAGTCTCGACCTAGCAGGTTTCATGAACGTGGGCGAAGACGCTCAGATAAAAATGCGCGGTATCGATTACGAGATCGAGGTCGATTGCGATGCCGATGAGGCAACGCTCGACGAGATCGCGAAGGCGGCTTTCGAGTTCAGCCCCAACGCGATGACCGTGCAAAACGGCATTCCGGTGCAAGGTCGGGTCAAGCAGTCAGCCTGAGCCGGCGGTTCCGCCGTTCGGCGGCGGGGCCTGCCCTCGTGTGTATGGCAAAGCGTGTCTGCTGCACAGCTTGCGGTTCAAGAGGGAGAACAAAAAACATGAACAATAGTAGAAAGTACGAATGGCGAAGCCGCATCCAATCGTCACCGACGGACTTCAACCAACACGGAGGATGCGACCGTGGAGATTGAAAGCACAATGCAGACCGGCGCTCTCGGCGTGGCGCGCCTGCTGCGCTATGCCATTGCCAACGGCGCAAACGCTCCAGTGACCTCTCTGCGAGAGGGTCAGCGTTTTGAAACGAATCAGCGCAGCACGGCGGAGCGTGCACTACGGCTTAGCGCCGCATTGCGCCAGCGCGGCATTGCGCCAGGCGATGTTGTCGCCACCTTCTGTTCGACCGGGGTCGAGCATTGGGAGGCATATCTCGGCGTCCCGACGCAGGGCGCGATCCTGCATGCGCTCAACATGCGTATGGCCGATGACGACCTGGCAATGATGGTGCACAAGCTCGGCGACCGAGCGCTGATTGTCGAACGAGAACAGGCTACGCGCTTCGCCCGACTTGCGCCGCTACTGAAGGACAGCAGCTTGAGCCTGGTAGTTGTGAGCGGTGAAGGTCCGGTCGAACCCTTCGACGGGCTGCCGGTCGAGACTATCAGTTATGAAAGCCTGCTGGGGGAGGTGGCACCGCCTAATGCCGCCGCTCTAGAGGATCCTGAGGAGACCGCGGCGGCCGCGATCTGCCATACCGGCGGTACGACTGGGCGACCGAAGACTGTGGTCTATTCGCACCGTTCGATTTGGCTTCAGGCACTGAATCTATGCCTGACCAATTCCCTGGGACTATCGCGCTCGGATGTTGCGCTGTTGGCCGTACCACTCTACCACGTGCACGGCTGGGGGCTTCCCTATGCAGCGGTGATGGCTGGCTCCGGCTTGGTGCTGCCGGGTGCCGCACTGCGACCGGAAGTGTTGAATGGACTGATCGAGGACTGCGGTGTGACCATCGCTGCCGGGGTTCCGACGATCTGGACCGACCTAATCGCCCATCGCGAGCGGCTAGGTGCTGGTCGTTTCCGCAGCCTGACACGGTTGGCGACTGGCGGCGCGGTGGTACCGCAGCAACTGATCGATAAGATGATGGCGCTGGGGGTCGGGCTGATTCAGGCCTGGGGGATGACGGAAACCTCTTCGATGTCGGTGATCGGCCATGTGAGCGAGGCCGAGCGCAACCTCCCGTCGGGTCAGCAGCGCGCGGTCGGCTATCCGCTTTGTGGTTTGGAAATGCGGGTGGTAGATGAGAGGGGGGTCGTGGTGCCCAATGACGGCAGTACCACCGGCGAGTTGCAAATTCGCGGCGCCTGCGTGACCGCGCGTTATTTCGGCGAGAACAGCGATGCTGCGTTCGATAGCGATTGGCTGAAGACTGGCGACATTGGCTACATCGACACCCTCGGCCGAATGACTCTGACAGACCGGCTCAAGGATGCGATCAAATCAGGCGGTGAATGGATCCCGGCTCCGGTTCTCGAGGATGCGCTGCGCACCCTGCCGCAGGTTTACGATGCCGTCGTGATTGCCCGTCCAGACGTGCGCTGGCAGGAACGCCCGTTCGCTGTGATTGTGCCAGAGCACGGCGCGGTCTGCGATTTCGAAGCCATGCGCGCCGCGCTCACGGGTCTCGTGCCTGGATGGTGGATCCCCGATAGCTGGGGGAGTCTGGAGGCGCTGCCGCGCACCTCGCTAGGCAAACCCGACAAGGCGGCACTCAAACGCATGCTTGCCGCCGGCGAGCTTAATTTCAGCGGTCATCAGACCGCGCCACAAGTGGAGTCTTCCGCTACTACAATTGGAGAAACAAAATGAACACTGCTGATACCAAGACTGAAACCGCAAAAATTCTTGAGACTGAGGTTAAGGGTGGGATCGGATGGATCACCCTGAGCCGTCCCAAAAAGATTAATGCCCTTTCGGCCGAGCTGGTCGCTGCTGCGCGTGAACAGCTTGCCGCCTTCGAACGCGATGACTCAGTCCGCGTGATCGTGCTTCGCGGCGCAAACGGGAATTTCTCGGTCGGTTATGACATTGCTCAAGAAGTTGAGATGGGCCTGTCGCGTCCCGAGGATTGGCACGCCGCGCTGACCAACAATGTCGGGCTCTCGATGGCAGTCTGGTCTTCATCGAAACCGACCATTGCAGCGGTGGATGGCTGGTGTTTGGCTGGTGCGTGCGAGTTAGCCATGGCCTGTGACATCATTGTGGCCAGCGACCAAGCTAAATTCGGCGAGCCCGAGATCCGCTTCGGTTCCGGTCCAGTCACGCTGCTGATGCCATTCGTGCTGGGGCAGAAAAAGACCATGGAGCTCTTACTCACCGGTGATACCATCGACGCGGAAGAAGCCGAGCGTATTGGGCTCGTCAACCGGGTCGTGGCGCCCGAAGCGCTTGAAGAAACAGTGCAGACTTTGGCGTCCAAAATTGCTTTAACACCTTTGATAACGCTGCGTCTGACCAAGATCGCATTGACGCGAGCCTACGAAGCGATGGGGCTGCGCAACGCTGTGAATGTGAATCTCGATCTCGCAGCGACCCTGAACGCGGCAGAAGCGCCTGAGAAGGCAGAGTTCGTCGAGCTAGTGCGCAACCAAGGACTGCGCAAGGCGCTTGATTATCGGGATCGCCGTTATGGGGCTTTAAGCGAGCCAAAAGTGTAAGAAAAGCATACAAGCTTCAGATACATGGATGCTCGATCTCATAACCTGGAGGCGAAGAACATCTCGGATTTTACGCATAGATCCTCTTAGTCGGCATAGCCTTTCCCTGAAAATGCGAAGAGGTTAAAAAATAATTCGAAATATCAATATGTTAAAAAACCGACAAAAACGTCTATCGTAAGAAACACTCGGTATTTTCAGACAGAGCGCAGGCGTGTTCTGTTGTAGTTGCACTAGGAGGGCCCCCCTAGCTGCAAACAGAAGCGCAACTCAGAAGGAGTACGCTGCGGTGTACCGAGTGTTTCTAGCTTTCGGGTTTCAAAGTGAGCTTCCACAAGGATTGAATCGCTCAGTCTCGCATCGTCGGTATCCCTAGCGGACGTTTCTTTCCATTGCTCTA
>TARA_R110002111_G_scaffold225795_1_pt1 | contig 12386 bp, 15 predicted proteins | sample TARA_R110002111 | Tara Oceans TARA_R110002111 (sample SAMEA4397363) | marine metagenome | biome: Polar Biome; feature: [ZZZ] marine water layer (ENVO:01000295); material: water (ENVO:00002006), including particulate matter (ENVO:01000060) such as... | depth 199 m | reverse complement strand
ACGTTCCTTCTGCGACAGCCGAACGATGTATTTCTTTTCCATATCAGATCCTCCTTGAATGCGTGAAGGATCTGATATTTACTCGATCTCTACAACCCCAATTACTAAAACTGACGAGGCACTAGTTTCAAACTTCTGAAAGTGTCCAATTCAAACTCCAATTGACCTAATCTAACTCGGCTTGAATTCACTTACTAAGCGAGAAATTACTTTTCCTTTTAAACCAAATCCTAAATGGTATTTAGCACTAAATGTCTTCCCTGTCTCTAAGGACATTTAAGGCTGATAAAGACAGTTTCCGCTTTTATCCAATTTCCAATTATTTCTGATTCTATAAAAGAAGTGCCTTTGCGAAAATAGTCTTGCAAAGCTAGATACTAAACACTGAATCAGCACCTCTACGTTACTGTAGATGAGAATAAAAAAATAGTTCGCCAAAACCATAGCACACCACGTTCACGAGAATTTATTGAAGTAATGGGAGATGTTCAATGACAACACATACTTCTCTAGTAGACTGTGATATTCAAATGGAAAATTCGTTACGAACGACGATGTTTAAGCCCAAAAGAAGTGTGGGTGAAAAAATCCTCATTAAATGGGGAGAACTAGAAATACTTTTTACCATTGTGGAAATTTCTGGTAATAAGGCTCGTCTGAGTTTTGAAGGACCAGAGAGTGTGCTCTATGTCGACATTCCATGTTGAAAATAACGAGAGAATATAGAACACCAAACCAAACATAATTGAATTACAGTTATCGCCAGTTGAGGCGAGTAAGAGTTTATTAGGCGGTGGAGCTACCAGGGGCTTCACCGTTTTTTTTATGGGGTGTGTCGAAATGAGCCATAACCGTAGTGCAATGCAAGAATATCTCTTAGATGCTGCTCTCCAATACGCGGAGCTTGGATACTGTTTAGTTCCATTAATTGGAAATACCGAGAAACCAGCGATTAAAAACTGGACGCAAGAAGCTAGCAATGATCTAAGGCAGCTCAAAAAGTGGTTTTTAAATAATAATTATAACATTGGAATTGCGATGAGAAAAAGTGGGATTGTGGCGGTGGATTTTAATAACAAAAAGACAGCAAGAGAATTTTACTCACGACTTGGGACTAACAATATTTCCATCGTGGTTACCAGAAAGAGTTTCAAATTTTGGTTCCGTGCTCCTGAAAATGAAATGGGAAATACTTCAAACATCTTTTCAGATATTCGAAGATTAGGTGATCATGTCGTAGCACCTCCATCCATAGTCCGACGCTTCCAGTATTTCTTCGCAGAGGGTTTTCCTTTAAGGAAGTCTGGAGATTTAGAAGTTTTTAATCCAGCATGTCTTCACCCTATAGTCCAAAAGAACTGTCCGAAAAACTTCTCATCAGATATGTCAGAACATGATGCTTTGCGCAAGGTCTGTGACGTTCTGAACCGCTAAATGACAATTTTCGAAAGGAATAAAGCCATGTTTAGAGGAAAACCCGCTCCAGGAAACACGTGCTTTTACTGCCAGAATGACAAGCAAGTGATGGAAATCACTTTTGACGGCGAATCGCATAGCGTCACCGTCTGCCTTAAAGATTTTTGGAGAATGTTTGAGGCAAGAGTTAAAAACTCAAACAACTCAGGGCAGCATCCTGGAAAGTCGAAACAGAATCCATCTTCTGAAGGAGAGAAAAAATAGGGGGCGGTTGTCTCTCTATTTTTGGTCAGCCTCCAAAAGCTGACGTTTTAAAAAAAGGGGATGCTATGAGAATCTTGTGGGATAACTTTTTTGCGACTGTTTTGCTCGTCCTCGGATTAGGAGTTTTTTATGCCATGAATGATGAAATCATATCTGCTGTTTCTTGCATTGCTCAAATTGGTCCTGGTCATCCGCCAGGTGTTCAATGGACGGGTCTTATTGCCTTTGGATTTATTTGCATCACAGTAGCAGGGATTGCCCGTTTTCTGATTCTAAAATCAAACACAGATGAAAGAGACAATGACAGATGGAATCATTATCACTAAATAATTTCTTCAATTGTAGCGAATTGAGTTGAGGAGTCTTCAGCATGAGCAATCCGTGGAGGCTTTCTATCTTTGATGCTCTGAAAAATTTGATCCGTTTTCTACTTTGGATGGCAGTCACTGTCAACGCGGCAATGCTTTCTGTTTTTTCGATTATTTTTATGTATCACTTTCTGCACCACCTTTGGGATTTATTGGCGAGAACGTGGTTTGCTACGGATTGGTGATCAAGAAAGCTGGTTTAGGAGAGATCTTAATATGAACAATCCGATTCGGTCTGAGTTTACTGAGACCAAAATCCATATTCCTTGGGAAGAAGCCGTTCATCTTAGCGAAGCAACTGAGACGCACCATTTCCTGAATGATGCAGGAGGAATAGAAAGTCATAAAACATTGCATCTGAAACCGATGCATTGTGGTCATCTGGTTCCTACTGCAGGTGGGGCTTGTTCAAAATGTTCGGCTCTGATTTGTCCGAGTTGCTTGGTGATGTGCCCCCTTTGTCTAGGCCCTATCGGACCGTGCTGCTCTCGCGCACTTTTAGATGTCCGAGGGCAAGAGATTCGTTATTGCAAGTCTTGTTATGGAAAAATCAATCGGCAGAGAGTTTTGCGAAAAATTATTTCAGGATTTATTAGATTTGATTAAGCCATGAAAGAACAAATCCCCCGAGATTTACTGGATCAGCTTTATGCCATCGAATATGACCTGTTGGAAGATCCAACAGGGAAAGCCTTGGAAGAGGTCTATCGATATGGCTTGGTCGATGACTTTACTCGCAGTTTGATGAAAAGCAGAATCCGTAGCAACGAAATCGAACTAAAAAAAAGTCCTTTTCACCGACCACACAGACTCAGACGTGGCGATTTCTGCCAAGGACTTGATATTAAAGGATATGAAATCAGATTTCCTTCGCAATGGTTGAATGAGCCTAAATTAATCATCGCGTCAACCGGGAGCGGAAAGACCACTTTGGCTAGGTATGAGATATTGATTCTTGCCACAGTAGTTCCTCAAATGTGGCTTTTTGATTTCAGGAAAGCTGAATTTGGAGTATTGCAATCTTATTTTGCTCGTTTGAGTAAACATCTTAATGTAATTACTGCGCGGCAGATGAAATTCAATCCCCTGCAGCTTCCTAAGCATGTCGATGCAATTGCTTATGCGTCCAATCTTTCGGATGTGTTAGTTCGGGTTATGGACTTACCTCCCGTTGCATCTCGATTGCTGTTTCAGACCATCCTTCAATTATATCGTAAATTTGGAGTTTTAGACGGCGGCCATAATTTTCCAACAATATTTGATTTGCTTCATGCAATCATCGTCAATAAACAGGCCAATTCTCAGGCACGTGAAGCTTTAAGACTTCGGTTGGAAACGATGTTACTTAGTCTTGGGAAGGTTTTAGCATATCGGCAAGGTTGGTCTACTGAGGAACTGTCGAAACATTGCATCAATTTTCAATTCAACGATGTGGGAGAAGTGGATCAGAATTTATTATTGAACCTCCTGCTTTTACATGAGTTCATGTCACGCATTGCACAGGGGGCATCCAATGTGCGAATGAACTTGATTATTTATTGTGATGAAGCCAGCCGTCTGGTGAGCAATTCAGACACCAGTCTTAGTCAATTCATCGGTCTGATAAGAGGTACGGGGATTGGGCTATCTTTATCAAATCAATCTGCCGAAATATCTCGATCCATTCTTTCAAATACACCCAATAAAATAATTGGTCGTTGCTCTTCTGCTGCTGATTATGGAGTAATGGCATCATGCATAGGTCTGAGTGCGGAACAGAAACGCTGGCTAACCATTCATCTCAAGAAACCGGGATTGTTTTTAGGAAGCCTGGGGCAGGCGGAATATCCGTTTTTATTCACGGTTCCGAATCTGAAGTTTAAGAAATCAGATTTCATATTTAATAATTCATGCCCTGAATTGGAATCTTTGCGTGTTGTTCCGGCAGATGAATTCTTCAATTGGTCGCCGATCTCTCAGCAAGAAATAGTGATGGAAACAAATGACTCACAGCCAGAACCAAGTGATGGAGGAAATGGAATTAATTCAACACGGCTCGAACTGAATCCGGATGAACTTCGATATCTACGTGAAGTTGTGAAAAGTCCTATGAAACCAATCTCATATTATCCGTCCAGAATTCAAATGGGGACAGCACATGCTCTTAAAATTAGAAAATCGTTGATTCAAAAGGGATATATAAAACTGGAGAAATTGCAAATAAATCCAGGCAGGGGGAGGCCGTCCAGTATTCTCATTCCAACCGAATTAGCCTTGCAAGCGGTGTCAAACGATTTAGGAGAATGACAATGCATGGCAATTATCACCATGAATACATGATATGCAAACTTGAAGAAGCTTTTCATGAGAAAGGGATCAAAACAGAAATGCAGGTTCATGTGAAATCTGGAGATTTCGTTGGGTTTATTGATCTTGTCGCAGAAGACGAATCAGGCACATTGCTCTGCATCGAAGTTGAGAGGGAAACTAAGAGAATCTCAAATGATTATGTGAAAAAGGAACTGATCGGTGGTGAGTCAATATTGTGGGTTATTGTACCGACCAGTACTGTCCAAAAGTCTGCTCGTAGATTCGTCCAATCGATGGAACTGTCTGAAAACGACTCATTTAAAGTTTTGACTTATGGCCAAGCATTGTCTGGAGTTAAGAATTTAATTCCATTTTCTTTTCGGTCATTGCGAGAAGAAAAAGAGAATAAATAAGTCATGTTTCCCATGAAGTGAAGGGAATGGATAAACCTTCTTACTATGCAATCGATGAATTTAGTTGGAGAGCTTCATATGGGGATTTTCACGCTAGTTGGATTGATCGTTGGAATAATCTTCGTTCTGTCTGGCGGATTTTCTAAAAGTGTGACTGAGACTTATTCTGAACCAGCTAGAAGCAGGGATAAGAAACAACGGGCAGAGAAGAAAAAACAAGGAGCCTCGAAAGAGCCATTTCTCAATCAAGGTGCTTCCCTTTCATTTAAGAGTCGCAAAGTAAGGGAAGCTGCTGTTTGTTGGACGACTGGTCAACCGAAGAGTGAGTGCCAATGTAGTAGTTGTAAGAAAATATAAAATGCACTTGTAGTTCAGGAAAGTGTCTTTTCAGTCATTACACGTTGCGAGCGATTTAGGGGGTATCTGAGATGTCAACGGAAATATTCAGTCGAGAGAAAGCTGCTGGTTATCAGCCAGATATTCTGAAACAGATGAAGCCGCTTGTGATTGGAGTTGGTGCTCTGGGGCAGTGTGTTGTGCGAGGCCTGGCGGCAGCACAAGCGGGTGAGCTTTATCTTGTTGATTCGGATTCTTTTGAACAGCATAACGCGCCTCGGAGTAGTTTTTATCCAAATTCTGCAGAACAGAAAAAATGGGGATTGGGTAAGGCTGAGATTGTTGCTCGGAAATTGCGAAATGAGATTTCCTGGTCAAAAGACCCTCAGATTCATTTTGCAAACAACATGATTCAGGAATTAGGAGAGGAACCATTTCGAAACTGCACTCATATTATCTCTGCCGTTGATTCAACCGGAGAACGAGGAAGGGGCTGGATTGGAAAGTTGGCCAGAAAGTTTGGAAAGCCGCTTGTTGAAGGGGGATTTAAGGCAGAGCGAGTCAATATGCGAACTCTGACGAATCACAATCTTGATGTTCCCTGTTTTAACTGCTGGGAGAATCATGAAACCGTTCAGGAACAGTTTAATTGCACCGCACGAGCGAGGCTTTCTGAAGCAGAGGGATTTATTCCTGCCATTCAGACTGCTGCAGCTGTTCTTGGGAGTCTGATGGTTGAAACCACGATTCAGCTGGCTCATGGAAACTCAGAACTTTCTAACACTCAATATTTTATGGATATACGAATTGGAAAAACGAACCTGATGAAATTGGTACGCAACCCAAAGTGCCAGCATTCTCCTCTGCCAAAGTCTGACGCAGTAATCAAAATCGGGAAAGGGGAAACCTACAAAACTCTCTTGGAAATTCTAAAGGGGCAAGGAATCAAAAAACCTCAGATTCAGCTTCCCGCACGTTTTGTTTTAACTCTTACCTGTTTTGAATGCGGAAGCGTAATTCAAATTAACGAACCATCCTGGAAAGTAGCAAAACGGATTCTTTGCACAAATTGTGGGGGACGTTACCAACTGCTCAAAAGCAAAGACTCGAAAGTATTAGCACACGAGATCTTTTATGAATTGTCAGATGCCACAGAAGAAATACATGAAATCCCGATTCATCAGGTGGGGATTATTCCTGGTTCACTTTTAGATGTCACTATCGAAAATCAGTCAATCACCATTGAAATTGAATCTGATGGGTTGTCAGGTTCAAACTTATTTACCCCTGTTTTTTAGAAAGACATAAAAATGGAAATTACATTTCAGCATCCCAAATCTTCTCAGAATTATGTTGCTGACATTAACCCCAACGCAACTCCTGAAGTGTGTTTGGCTGGTTTGCAAAAAGATAGCTTTATCACCCAAGGAGAATACGAACTGCAAAACAGTCGAACAGGACATCAAATTCCGACTGGAACGGCACTCAAAGACTGTGCAGTGTTGCACGGTGACCACATTCAGATATTGGAAATCAATAACGGAGCGGGAAAATGCCTCATTTAACCAAAACACAACTTGCCTCTCGGCTGAAATATGATTTTCAAGTTGTGAAATCAATTGAAGGCCCAATGATACAGGTGAGTGCTTATCGTTCGGTCTCTGATTTAAAACGGAAACGAAATACGATTACTGACCTTAAGGATGCAGGAGAGGCCACTCATTACCTCATTGAGTATCAGATCAAGTCACTCAAAGCGAAGGGAAAATTCCATTCTAAGTGGCTTTGTCATGTCGATCTATTGGCCGAAGGCAGCTACCCATTCAGCAGGCCTGTTGCACATATCGTCTCAAAACCAATTCCCTGGTCCCCTCATTTTCTACAGAAAGTGGGTTTGATCTGTCTGGGAGACAATTTCTGGCAGAACAAACAGGGAGACACGCTTTTATATCACCTTGTGATTCATGTCGCAAAGCTGCTTAATTTTGATGAGCCGTACCGTGAATGGTACTCGGGATGGAATCGGGCAGCCGTTCAATACTGGGGCTCTGTTTTAAAGGAGCAGCCGATTACTCCGGGGCTGAACTACCCGATTGCCTCTCGTCATTTGACACATGGCAAAGGGAAAATAGATTTTCGTCAAAGTACCGATTCCCATTCAGACTTGGCTGCAATGTTTAAGCCTATTAGGGAAATTGCCAATTCAAATGTGAGTATGAACGTCTCTTCTATTTCGACTGACATTGTTAATCAATATTTCAGAAAGGTGCAGTAGACCATGTTTAACGGCAAGCCAATAAAAAACGAACCGCACTTTCGAACGCGGCCAGATTTCATTCCCAAATACCACAAGTATTCCAGTGGAGCATTTAATCTTTTCGCTTCTAAATCCATGTTGCAAAAAATGATTGCCCATGCAGTCAAGGGTAACAGATGCGAAATTATTGGCACTTTAATAGGTAGGCCGTTTTACGATACCAAAGGCTATTACTCCATCCTGACAAACTCGGCTCTTGCTCCTTTTGCGGATGGCACCTATGGTACGGTCACAACCACTTTTAAAGATGAGCAGTTCTTTAAGTGGGTTCAGGAAGCCTACCATCCCACTGAAGACATCCTTGGCTGGTATCACAGTCACCCCATGAACCTGGAAGGTTATTCCTCAGTTGATCGCGGAAATCAAAGTAAATGGATTGAACCTTATCAGATAGGTTTGCTTGTGGTCTGCAACTACATGCAGAATAAATTCACCGTGATGGCCTATCGGGGGCCTGAGTCGGAATTGCTTCTCCCTTCTTATTCTGTTTACAAAGGCGGTCCTGAAATTGAACAGATGACGGAAGCAGCCTGATTTTGATTAGAGAAGTAAATTGATACTTTTAGTGAAAGAGTGAGGTTTGAATTCAAGGGAGTTAATTCATGAAATACAATTATTGGGAGCGACTTGATCGTATTGAAGAAAAACTTGACAAGTTGCTCCAAGGGACCATTGAGAAAGAATACTATTCTACGGCAGAGGTTGCTCAAATACTCAATCGGGCTGAGTGGACAGTCCGCGAATGGTGCAGACTTGGTCGTGTGTATGCCGAGAAACGAAAATGCGGACGCGGGAGTTCAAATGAATGGATGATCTCTCACGACGAATTACGACGCATTCAAAACGAGGGATTGCTCCCGCTTCCCAAATACTGATTCTAATGCGGCTGCTTGTGAATCAGGAAACAGATGTCGATAACGTCGCCTCATGGCTTCTGTTGGTAACTATTCATGCTAAGGCATAAGACAAAGGTTGGCGAATCATTTTAGGATAAACGCCTCCGTGGTTTGAGTAAAGGAGGATAAATGACATCAACCTTTGGCAATTCAATCCGAAAAGCAGGTGCTGAATCTGTTCCTAATTTCTCATACAATGAAGATCTCTTTGAGATTTTATGTTCTCCTAATCGTACTTGACCTCCTGCTAGAACAGCTAGCAACCTTGCTTCGCAAGCGAAGTTAAGTGTATGCCGAATCCATGTTGGATCAGTAGGAAAAACATCACTAGAGTGAAAATCCAACTGATTTGCTGAAGACGTTAGAGCGTCTTTCATTTTATGACTAGTTGGGTAGACAGTAATATAGATAAGCGGTATTTTTGTCTCAAAGCCATAGTCAATAAAACATTCGGTTTCACGGGCAAGGCCACGAAAAAGTATTGAAAGCATATTGATAAAGCCATTTTTATCAAGAATCATCCCCAAAACAGGTTCTTTCTTTTTCTTCAAATCATAATTGGACTCGTCTTGTTTAAAATCCGACACAAGAAGAGCATGAGAATTAAAACGCTTATTCTCTCGAATACTTTCTCGAACAAGCTCACCGATATTACCTGCTTGAGGAGACAAACAACGATCTGTCAAAGCAAGGTCAAGGACCTTGCGAACATGCTTGCTCTTGCTAGGTGCCATTTCCAAGTCGGTCCGGATTTCATCGATAATAAAACGTGCTTCTTCTAACTGATTACGAATCGCTCGGTACAGTGATAATCCGTGTCGACTAAGGCTAAGTTCTAGGTCAGTTGCATATTCTGATACATTGACCCTAGAATGTTCATCAAAATGAGCGTTTGCTACCGCAACGATAGTTCCATTAAAATGAATTGGAGCATAAACTTCTTTGAAAACTTCATTTGATTGTCTCACGCATTCAGCAAAATGCCTGCACAGAGACGGATTTTGCTCATAAAGTTTTTGTATATGTTCCCTCGTGTTGGAAACCCCTCTTCTAGTATTTATCCTGAGATAATTCTGTTCTGGTTCAACAACTGTTCTTTTTATTGCCTCACAATATTTTTCTTTATTACCACTAACCATTGTGGCTTCTCCCCCACTGAGCAGGCCAAAATCTTTATACTTCCAATAGAGTTTGACCCATGTGTTGTAGCTAGGGCAATCGATCAGTATTTCATTAAGCAATCGTGATACATCGCCTCTAGCATTGGGAAAATTAGAACCGATAGATAAAACATTTGGAACTTTTGGTAACTCATCTTGTTGTCCTCGAATTTTCGGGAATGAGATTCGTACCTTACTTCTTTCTTCAATGATCTTGAGAAAATCATTACATGATTTATCAAACTCCAGATAGAGAGTACCAGAACCAAAAGTTACTAAATCATCTAGTGTGAACAACAGATTGTCATCTTGTCTTAAGTCAACGGTTATCTGTAGCCTATTATCACTAAGATCAGTAGAAATATTATCGATAAATAAATATGACAAAAGCATTAGAGCATTATTTGTCCGAATGTTCTCTAGGTTATTTATATGTTCTGTGTTTATCGAAAGTGATTTTCTAAGTTGAGCAACATTCTTCACACGACGAAATGTTCGATCTGATGAATCAGCTAAACGAAGAATCGCTAATAGATATTCGATATCATATTCACAAATATTGTGAATATCTTCTTCCTGTTTGAGATCTGCTCGAAGTAGTGAAATTTGATGCAACAAAGCTGATCGAGAAATGGATTCATTATGAAAGCCAATGAGGAATGATAATATAGGTGCAGATTGTCTTATAAGTTGGTCTACCTTGTCACCGAGTGTAGTTTCTTCTCTACGAAGCATTTCCAAACGAGTCCAGATTTTCTTAGGATATTGTCCACTATTAAGCTTATATATTTTTCTTGCTAAGACAACATGCTGGCGAGAATGATGCCTGAAAATATCATCAGGGATTGGTTCTCGATTTGTGAGGTCTGGATAATGCTGTTCCGTTGGCATGAACATTCCTAGATCATGGAGTAGGGCTGCTGCGCAAGCCAGAAAGCATGCATAGACACTTAAGGGGGTATCTAAACATGGCGTGCAAGTCCAAGGTTCTAAATTCTTCAGGACACGTAATCGATGAGAAGTTGAGAAATCAATAATTTGTGTGCCAGGTAGATTAACCTTTGAATTCGACTCAACTTCGAATGCCCAGTCTACAAGTGTATCTAAGGCATGCCAATAAATTGAAGGCTTGCGTCCACCAGCCTTTATAAGTCGATAAAGAATGGATGTTATTGGGTCTTGAGCTAATATTTTATGAGGTAAAGTAGATTCTGGCGCGTTAACAATATGAGTAAGCAATGGAGCACAGGCTACTAGTGATGAGGGTTTTCCCACCGAGTATTCGTACCTCGTTTTTTTGTCAACTAAGGACAACGCATCACATAAACTATCAAAGTATTCATCAGAGATACTTGATTTGTTTTCAGCCATTGAGATTGTATTGAAGTTCACAATAATTCCCTCACAATTAAATCCAGTAATTGGGCTTGTTAAATCTATTACAGCAGCGATTAATGATTAAAAACTTCCCAAGATATTGATAATCGCGCATTACAAACGGGGCATTTTTTAAAATATCTTTTGACCATCAACCGGAGGACCTTCGAAAATACTCTTGGCCATCATTTATGTTTTTGATCAAATTGTCAGCCTCTCCAGAGTGGATTAAAATTTTTAATTGGTTGTTAAAACTCTGGATATCATTTCCAGAGTTAATGACTTGTTTTGCACAATGTCGCAACTCATCCACTTTTACTCCGACGAAACCAAGCAATTCATTAATTACTTGACTTCTAGAAAAGTTTCCTTCCTTACAAAGTTCCTGAATAAATTCTTCTTCATCAAAATCTTTTTGTTGCACAAGAACTCGTATTGATGTACCAAGCAATAACTCAGCCCGATCTCTAATATGTCTATACCGCACACTCCTCGTATTATCTATTGCGATCTTAGTTTTTACTGCTATTTCATATCCGGGCTGTAGTGGTAATGTGCACCTTAAATCCAAAGTTAATATTAGTATTTCTTCTGGAGATGAAGGGTGTGCTTCCTTTAGGCTTTCCAGACATTTCTCCCATAGTTCACGATCCAAAGTAGCAGACTTTCTGTAAGGGACAGATTTAGACCACTCTAGTATTTCCCTACATAATGAATCATGAAATTGATGCGGCCACACATATGAATTATCCAATCGGAATCTAACATTTGAAAATTCTTTAAGTGTATGCCGGACAACAACTGGAATCTTAGAGTCCCTATAATATTTCTTAGCCGCCCCTTCCAAAACCTCGAAGTCAAAATACTCCAAGGTCTTCATAGATATAGCAGGATCGGCATTTTGAATTCTGCTGAGGAATGTGTCATTAAAATTAATATTACAAAGTCGGTCATTGATATTGTTTTGACGTTTGAGAATTTCGCGTACTTCTCCTAGCTTTAGATTAGTAGCACTAGAACGTATATTAGACAAATCTTTCACTCGATTTTTAAATTCTTGAGCGACATGACTCCGATATTCTGCTTCGCCGTTATGGCATTTCTCTAACCCTGCTTGGAAATTAGGAATACCGAATTCATCTTCTAATATAGATCGAGATAATTGGACGTTTGTTTTCACGCTCTCCTCCTTGCTTCAAAAGCAATTGGAAACTCTCTATATCAAGTTGTTATCATATGGCAAAATCTTATTTGTTGATTAAATAATTTCCAACATATCTAAATATTCTTTTAGTTTGTTTCAATTTTGAAATCAGTAATTGTTTCCAAGTTTGAATGGATGGCAATTATAAAAAGTATTTCTAGCTTAGGTCGGATCAAGAAGAGTGATTTTGAAATGTCTTAAGTGATGATTATCAAAGTCTTAAGAGCTTAGTTTATACTCGTCCTTTTTCGGAAAGCCTTTCCGTTTCAACAGTCCGATAATACGGCGATAGCCGAACCGGGGCCGTGACCGCACCAGTTCATACACGCGCTTGACCAGAGACGGA
>TARA_R110002111_G_scaffold244777_1_pt1 | contig 12393 bp, 9 predicted proteins | sample TARA_R110002111 | Tara Oceans TARA_R110002111 (sample SAMEA4397363) | marine metagenome | biome: Polar Biome; feature: [ZZZ] marine water layer (ENVO:01000295); material: water (ENVO:00002006), including particulate matter (ENVO:01000060) such as... | depth 199 m | reverse complement strand
CGGTTATCGTCTACAAACACGGGCTCCACTTTGCCGCGCTGCCGTATGCTGCGACACAATGCACGGCCGTCCGCGCCAGGAATAGCTGGTTCGCCAGCGGAGTAAACATCCATCAGCAACAAGCCATCGACCTCAGACAAAACCCGCACAAAATCTTCATACAGATCGCGAGTACGGGTGAATCTGTGGGGCTGGTACAACATCACCAGCCGCCGTCCCGGCCAGGCATCGTGAGCTGCACGAATCACAGCCTCCACCTCAGTCGGATGGTGGCCATAGTCATCTACCAGGGTGACCGTGCCCTTCGGTGTTTTATAATCGCCATTGACCTGAAAACGCCGCCCGACACCCGCGAAAGCTGCCAGCCCCTGGCAAATGGCTTCGTCAGCAACGCCTTCATCTGTTGCAACCGCAATCACCGCAAGTGAGTTCAGCACGTTGTGGCGCCCGGGCATCTTCAGCTCGACCGTCAGATCACTGCGCCCGCCGGGGCGTTTCACAACAAAATGGGTTCTCAGACCGTCTGTTACAATATTCTCGGCGCGATAATCGGCGTCGGGATTGTCGATGCCATAGGTGATAATCGCGCGGGAGATACGCGGAATAATTTCCTGCACATAGTCATCATCGACGCACATTACTGCCACGCCGTAAAACGGCAGGTTGTGGAGAAAGTCCACAAAGGTCTGCTTGAGCTTTTCGACGTCGCCGTCGTAGGTATCCATGTGGTCCGCTTCGATGTTCGTGACCACAGAGATCACCGGTGTCAGATGAAGGAACGACGCATCGCTTTCATCTGCTTCTGCAACCAGATAGCGAGAACCGCCCAGCTTGGCGTTGGTGCCCGCGCTGTTCAATTTGCCGCCAATCACAAAGGTAGGATCAAGCCCTGCCTCACCAAACACTGAAGCAATCAGGCTGGTGGTGGTGGTTTTCCCATGGGTTCCGGCCACAGCAATGCCATGGCGGTAACGCATAATCTCCGCCAGCATCTCCGCACGGGGCACGATGGGCACCCGCCGACTGCGGGCCGAAGCCACCTCGGGATTATCGGAACCTACCGCCGAAGACACCACAACCACGTCGGCTCTGGCGCTGTTCTCTTCGCGGTGGCCGATCTGAACCTCAATACCCATGGCCTTGAGACGGCCTGTAACAACGCCTTCTTTCAGGTCTGAGCCAGACACTTCATAGCCCTGATTTTTCAGGACTTCAGCAATACCGCTCATACCTGCCCCGCCGATACCCACAAAGTGAATGTGGCGAATCCGGCGCATTTCCGGTACCTGAAAAACAAGCGGCGGATTGGTTGTATCACCCATTTGCGGCCTCCAGACAATAATTCACGACTCTCTCCGTTGCATCGGGGCGAGCCAGCGTGCGTGCAGCCTTTGCCATATCCATAACCCGGGCGCGATTGTTCGCAAGATCGCCCAGGGTCTCAGCCAGTATCGCTGGCGTAAGCTGTGACTGTGGTATCAGCACGGCCGCACCGGCATTCACCATTTGCTGACCATTTTTCGTTTGGTGGTCGTCTACCGCGTGAGGAAACGGCACCAACAAAGCACCAATGCCCGCCGCACACAGTTCTGAAACCGTCAGTGCACCCGCTCGGCATAACACGATATCCGCCCAGCTGTAGGCCTCTGCCATATCTTTAATGAACGGCTCCACATCGGCATCAACTCCGTACTGTTTATAAGAAGCTCGCGCGGCTTCAAGGTGCTTTTCACCACACTGATGACGAACGTGCGGCCGCTCCTGTTCGGGCAGCGTTGCCAAGGCTTCTGGCAACTGCTGATTAAATACTTGAGCTCCCAGACTGCCACCGACCACCAGAATGCGCAGCGGGGTGCTTTGCTCACCGCGCTCGCACAAACGCTCTGCCAGTCTTTGTTCCGGCGCTGGCAGAGTTGCCAGATCTTCGCGCACCGGATTGCCTGTGCACCGGGTAATGACATCTTTACCAAAACTTCCCGGGAAGGCTTCCAGCACCGTTTTCGAAAACCGGACCAGAATGCGATTGGTCATTCCTGCAATGGCGTTCTGCTCGTGAATCACCAAGGGCGTTCGTGTCAGCCATGCAGCCAGGCCGCCAGGGCCAGTTACGAAGCCCCCCATACCAACCACGCAGTCCGGGCGAATACGACGCATGATTGTGAAGGCTTCACCCAATGCCCGCATCAGGCGGAAAGGTGCCATGATGAGAGCCAGCTTGCCTTTCCCCCTAAGCCCGGAGATGTGAATAAGCGACAAAGGAATGCCCGTGTCCGCAATCAACCTCTCCTCCATGCCTCCCATGGCGCCCAGCCAGTGCAATTCATGCCCTTTCGCTTCAAGCGCCCGGGCGGTGGCCAGTGCCGGGAACACGTGGCCTCCGGTACCTCCGGCCATCATCAAAAACCGACGAGGTTCAGTCATAACGCGCTCCTCGCCGCTCTCGGGGGCGGGTCTTTTCGGTAGCCTGCTTTTCCTTGTCGAGCCTTTCCATCTCAACCCTGGCCAGAATCCCGATACAAACGCAGCTGATCATCAGGCTGGAGCCGCCATAGCTCACCAAAGGCAAGGTTAGCCCCTTGGTGGGCAGCAATCCGGTGCTGACCGCCATATTAATACCCGCCTGCAGGCCGATCAGCAGCGTAATACCGTAGGCAAAGCAGGCTCCGAACGGCATACCTGCCTTCTCGGCACGGCGGGCAATCACAAAACCGGTTACAACCAGCACCGTAAACAGCCCGAGCACAAGTAATGAACCCAGTAACCCGAACTCTTCAGCAATAATCGCGAAAATAAAGTCGGTGTGAGCCTCCGGCAAAAAGAACAGTTTCTGTATCGAGTTGCCCAGGCCAACACCGCCCCATTCGCCGCGCCCGAATGCAATCAGCGACTGGGTTAACTGATAGCCGGTATCAAACTGATCTTTCCAGGGGTCGAGATAACTCACCACGCGCTTCAGGCGATAGGGCTGGGTCAGGATCAGAACTGCGCCAATCACCACCAGCGTCGCAATCAATGGCACAAACCGGCTCAAACGCACGCCGCTCAGGAAAATCATGCCGGCTGCCGCGGTAACCAGAACCACCGTGGCCCCGAAGTCTGGCTGGATAACCAGCAGAGCAGACGCCACACTCAGGACCGCCAGAGGCTTCAGAAAACCGGCCCAGGTATTCAGTAATTCATCACGCCGACGGACGACGTATCCAGCCAGATAGGCAATCAGACAAAGCTTTGCCACTTCCGAGACCTGCACGTTGAACAAGCCAAACGGAATCCAGCGGGTTGATCCATTAACCGTGCGACCCAGGGGTGTAAGAACCAGCACAAGCACCAGTAAACCGATACCAAGCAACAACCAGCCGCTGCGTTCCCACCAAGCCACCGGCACGTTGACCGCTACCAGCGCGAGCATGGACCCCATGACTGCGAACATGAGCTGGCGAATCACATAGTGGTAACCATTGCCCAAGGTTTCTACCGCCATGTCCATGGATGCTGAGGAAATCATCACAACCCCGATGATCAGCAGAGCAACCGAGGTGATCACCAGAACTGCCAAGGGCTGGATTTCACCCACCCACTGAGTCCGTACGGGAGCTGCCGCTAGTCCTGCCTGCATCACAGCACCTCTCCGAGAGACTGCACCAGCGTGCGGAACTGATCACCGCGATCAATATAATCCCGGAACATGTCGAAACTGGCGCAGGCAGGAGAAAACAGAACCCTGTCTCCTTCCAAAGCGAGCTCTTCAGATCTTTTCACGGCCTCCGCCAGAGAGGCGGCCCGATATACCGGCGGATCCGACCCTAGCGTTTCAGCGATGCGATCCGCATCAGTTCCGATCAGTACGACCGCCCTGCATCCGGTTCTGATCGGCCCCGCCAACGTGGAAAATTCTGCGCCTTTGGCTTCACCACCTGCGATCAGAACTATTTGTCCTTCACCATCAAGAGCCAGACTTTCTATCGCTGCGACGGTGGCTCCGACATTGGTCCCTTTGGAGTCGTTGATATAATCGACACCGTTGACCCGGCGCACAAACTCGCATCGGTGCGGCAATCCGTTAAATTCCCGGGCCGCCTTCTGCATGGCTTCCATCGGCAACCCAGCCGCCTGACCCAGCGCCAGCGCCGCCATTACGTTGCTGAGGTTGTGCCTGCCCATCAGCTTGAGCTCACTGGCGCTCAAAATGTTATCGAACCCGAACGTTAGCCAGAGACCCTGACCGTCTTCCCGGGTGCTGAACGTTTGCGGATTGACTCGATGGAACCCGAAGCAGATAAAGCGCAGGTTGTCCCGTGCCATGGGCGTACTCAGAGCGTCGTCCAGATTCACAATGGCGTTCTGGCATCCATGGAAAATTCTCTGTTTGGCTTGGAAATACGTCAGTTTGTCCGGATAACGATCCAGATGATCGTCACTGACGTTCAATACCGTTGCCGCCAATGCATTCAGCTCCGCAGTGGTTTCCAACTGGAAGCTGGAGAGCTCAAGCACATACAAATCAGCGCCCCGGCCCAGCAAATCCAGCGCAGGGATACCAATGTTCCCACCGACTTCAACTCTGCGACCAGCAGCCCGGGCCATCTCGCCCAGCAGCGTGGTGACGGTGGTTTTGCCGTTGGAACCGGTTATGGCCACTACAGGCGCGTCGGCAGCCTCCGCAAACAGATCAATATCGCCCCGGATGCGCGCGCCCTGCTCAGCAGCCCGTGCGATAGCGGGCTCGGCTATGTTAATTCCGGGGCTCACAATCAACTCGTTAAAGCCAGCAAACAGGTCCTGATCAAACTGCCCCAGGTAAACAGGAATATCCGGCCACCCGGTACGCAGATCATCCAGCCCAGGAGGTGCTTCGCGGCTATCAGCCACCGCAATGTCCCGCCCCTGAGCATACAGATAGCGCACGCAGGAGAGCCCGGTTTTACCGAGCCCTACCACCAATGTGCGACGATCTGACGTGATGACACTCATAATCAGTCCGGTTTCCTATCGCAACTTCAGACTGGCCAGGCCAATCAGAACGAGAATTACAGTGATCACCCAGAAACGCACAATCACCCGCGGTTCCGGCCAGCCTTTGAGTTCAAAATGGTGGTGCAATGGCGCCATCCGGAAAATCCGGCGACCGGTCAGCCGGAAGGAAGCCACCTGGAGAATCACAGACACTGTCTCCATCACGAACACGCCGCCCATGATGAAAAGAATGATCTCCTGCCGCACGATCACCGCCACCACGCCCAAGGCGGCACCCAGTGCAAGCGCGCCAACGTCTCCCATGAAAACCTGAGCGGGATAGGTGTTAAACCATAGAAAACCTAGCCCGGCGCCAACCAAGGCCCCGCAAAACACAATGAGCTCGCCGGTTCCAGGTAAGTGCGGGATCAACAGATAGTTGGCGAACTGGACGTTGCCAGATACGTACGCGAAGATACCGAGAGCGCCGGCAACCATCACCGTAGGCATGATTGCAAGGCCATCCAGACCGTCTGTCAGGTTCACCGCATTGCTGCTCCCGACAATCACAAAATACGTCAGCAGTATGAAAAGCACCGGCCCGAGGGTCAGTGATACGTTTTTGACAAACGGCAGATACAGTGATGTTTCCTGGGGCAGTGCGGAGCTGAAATACAGTACGATGGCTGCAGCGGCACCAATCAGCGACTGCCAGAAATACTTCCAGCGCGCAGGCAGGCCGCGAGGGTTACGCTCAACTACCTTGCGGTAATCATCAACCCAGCCAACCGCACCAAACAATAGGGTAACCAGCAAAGTGACCCACACATAACGATTGGACAGATCCGCCCACAGTAACGTGGTGATGCCGATAGACACCAGAATCAGAGCACCACCCATGGTTGGGGTGCCTGCTTTACTGAGGTGCGTCTGCGGCCCGTCATCACGGATGGCCTGGCCAATCTGGTACTGACTCAGCTTGCGGATCATCAACGGCCCGATAACCAGCGAGATCAGGAGCGCAGTCAATGTTCCCAAAATCCCGCGCACGGTGAGGTACTGAAACACCGTCAGCGCCGAAAAATATTGTGATAGAACCTCTGTCAGCCAGAGCAGCATGCGTTATTCACCTTGTTTTTGATCCCTTCCACCACGAGGTCCATGGCGGAACTTCTGGACCCTTTCACCAGCACGGTCATAGGCGGTTCAAGAGTGCGAACGATGGCCTGTACGGCTTCGTCGTGGGTTTGATACATCTCGGTCGCGGCACCAAAACCATCGGCATAGCCTTCGCAACCAACGCCTACCGTCAGAAGGCGGTCAATACCCAACTCGAAGGCGAAGGCGCCGACTTCACTATGCAACTCATGAGCAGTGGGCCCGAGCTCGCCCATTGCACCCAAAACCGCAACGCGCTTGCCTTCACGTTTTACAAGAACGTGCAGCGCCGCTTTCATGGAGGCAGGATTGGCGTTGTAACTGTCATCAATCACCGACAACTTGCCCGGCAAGTTGACCACCTGCAGACGCCCGCTTACCGGTTGCACTCTGGCTAAACCTTCGACAATGGCCGTATCCGGCGCACCCAGTTCACGCGTGGCCGCAATCGCTAACAGCGCGTTGGTTATATTGTGTTCGCCTTCCAAAGGCAGCTTGAACGTGCAAGACCAGCTGTCAGACCCCGCAACCGCAATTTGCGGCGTCTCGGTACGCGGCGTTTTTATATCAGCGCGGTAGTCCGCTTCCGGGTGACCAAAACGGCTGACACTGACAAACCGACGCTTGCCAACTCGAGCAAGCCACTGATCGAACGCAGGATCGTCCCGGTTCAGAACCACCAAGCCGCTTTCGGTAACGCCTTCAATAATCTCGCCCTTGGCCTGAACAATATTCTCGTAACTGCCAAACCCTTCGAGGTGCGCCTGGCCCGCGTTCGTGAGAATCACGACCTGAGGCTTTGTGACTGTTACGGTGCAAGCAATTTCACCAAGACCGCTGGCACCCAATTCGATAACGCCATATTGGTGTGACGGTTTCAGGCCAAACAGCGTCAGCGGCACACCAATGTGATTATTCAGATTGCCGCGGGTCGCCAGGGTATCGCCCATACGCACCAGAATGGCGGCAGTCAGCTCTTTCACTGTGGTTTTACCACTGCTACCGGTGATGGCAATCAGCTTCGCATCACTCTCGCTCCGGTTGCCCGCCGCCAGATCGGCCAGCGCCTGAACGGTGCTGGCCACGACCAACTGAGGCATATCGAGACTGCTATCGAATGCATCAACCACCGCGGCACATGCCCCAAGTTCCTGCGCAATCGGCAAAAACTTGTGGCCATCAAAATTCTCGCCGCGCAGAGCAACAAACAGATCACCCGGCTTCAAAGCCCGTGTATCCGTGGAAACACTCTCAAACTGGATGTCGCCCAACCCTTGGGTTGCGCAGGTTGCGCCAGTGAAGCGCAAAGCTTCGGTGAGGGAGAAAGCACGCATCATGCGACACCTCCTTCAAGCTTCAGCCAATGGCGAACCTGGGCAGCGTCGCTGAACGGGAGCTTCTGACCCGCGATCTCCTGCCAGGATTCGTGGCCTTTTCCTGCGATTAGAACAAGATCGTCCGGCCCGGCCATATTGATAGCGAAGCGAATCGCCTCAGCCCGGTCGTGAATGACCGTTGCAGCGTCCGGGCGGGAGAAGCCAGCCAGAATACCCTGCACAATCGCCACCGGGCTTTCCGTTCGTGGGTTGTCATCTGTAACGACGATGACATCCGCGCACTGTTCTGCTTCCCTCGCCATTTCCGGGCGCTTTCCGCTGTCACGGTCGCCTCCGCAACCGAACACACAGATCAGCCTGCCCGTTACGTGCGGCCGTAACGCAGCCAGGGCATTCGCCAGGGCATCCGGTGTATGGGCGTAATCCACAACGACACGAACACCGTCTGCGCCGGAGAAGCGCTCAAGTCGGCCTGGAGGCGGCGTCAATTGCTTTACCGCCTGCTGAACCTGCTCTACCGTCACACCCAGTGTCATAACTGTTGCAATTGCTGCGAGCACATTACTGGCGTTGAAACTGCCCATAAGAGGCGCCGAGAACTCAAAACTACCCCATTCTCCGTCGACTGTTGCATCAAAGCCGTCGTCCGTAGGGTGGAATTCCTTCAGCCACAGCTCCATCTCGGATTCATGAAGGCTATAGCGAACGCGATCACACTTGCCTTCAAGTTTTTCGTATAACTGACGACCGAAAGGATCATCAAAGTTGATCACCGAGAAGTGCACGTCCTCACGCTCAAACAGTCGGGCCTTGGTTGCACCATAGGCGTCCATGGAACCGTGGTAATCGAGATGATCCCGCGTCAGATTGGTAAAGACAGCTGCGGTTATGGTCAGTCCATCCACACGCCCCTGATCCAGACCATGGGATGACACTTCCATTGCCGCCGCACGTCCGCCCTTGGCAATAATGCCCGACAATGCCCGATTGATCTGAACAACGTCCGGCGTAGTGTGCGTGGATTTCTTCAAGGCACCTGGCATGCCATAACCCAGGGTTCCGAGAACGCCGCAAGGCGTGCCGGCCTGACTCATTAACTGGGCCACGTAATGGCTAACTGAGGTCTTTCCGTTAGTACCGGTAACACCTATCAGCCGCAGCCTCCGGGAAGGGTACTCGTAGAAGCGGGCTGCAATTTTGCCAGTCAACTGCTTGAGCCCGACAACTGGCACAATCAGCGCACCGTGGTGTTCTGAACACTCCAACTTTTCGTCAGATTCCAATAGCACAACCGTCGCTCCGGCGGCTATGGCTTTATCGACATATTGGTTCGCCGGCGTCGCGGCGCCAGCCAAGGCCACAAACGCGTCGCCGGAGCTGATTTCACGGCTATCGGTTTGCAGACCATGAATTGTTACATCGAAAACCGAAGGCACTGAAACAATGCCCTGCAACAAGGTACTGAGAGATGTCATGCTCACAGGTTCACCCCCTCTCCCCTGTCTGTCCCGCTTGCGAGCCCGCTGTGCCCACTTCAAGCTCCGGTTTCACATTAAGCAGCCGGAGGGCGTCACTCATCACCCGTGAAAACACCGGCGCGGCAACTTCGCCACCGTAGTATTCGCCGGACTGGGGCGCATCCACCGCCACAACCGTTACAATTCTCGGATTATCAATTGGCGCCATCCCGGCAAAAATTGCCTTGTACTGGCTGTCTTCATAACCTTGGGCGCCGACCAGGTGAACGGTTCCGGTTTTACCCCCGGCGCTATAGAAACCGGGCTGAGCACGCTTACCAGACCCCCTGGTAACCACTTCTCCCAGCATGGTTCGTACATCGCTTGTTACCTGCTCGGAGAGCACCCTCTCGCCAACGGGCTTTTCATTCAGCTTCATCAGACTTAGCGGGTACCGCACACCGCCATTGGCAATAACCATATAGGCCTGAGCCAACTGAAGTGCATTCACACTCATCCCGTAACCGTATGAGAGCGTTGCTTCTTCCGAAGGGCGCCACTTCGGCGGTGCTGGCAATACACCCACAGCCTCACCCGGGAAGCCGATACCGGTTGGCTGGCCAAATCCGAGTCGAGCGTACAGGTTGCGAATCGTGTCGCCACCCAACTCTGTGGCAATCTTGCTGATACCCACGTTGCTGGATTTGACGATGATGTCTGTCAGGCTAATGACGCCGTAGTTCCGGTAATCGCGAATCGTAAACCTGCCAAAGCGCCGATAACCGGGCGACGTATCAATTGTTGCCTTAACGGAGTACTGCCCGGATTCAAGCGCAGCAGCCATCGAAATCGGCTTCATGGTTGAGCCGGGCTCAAACAGATCCGTGATGGCCTTGTTGCGGAGATTTTCCGGTGCAAACTGACTGCGGTCATTTGGGTTATAAGACCCCTGGTTGACCATCGCGAGCACCTCACCGGTCTCGACGTCCAGCATAACGAGGGTGCCGCCATGGGCATCATGCGCACTGACAACGGCTTTCAACTCGCGATAAGCCAAGTATTGCAGGCGCAGATCCAGGCTGAGCTCAAGGTTGTGACCGGGCGCAGCATCCCGGATTAGCGTCAGATCCTTGATAATCCGCCCGCGATTGTCCTTCAGAACGCGCTTGCGACCAGACTCACCAGACAACCACTCGTTATAGGCCAGCTCTATACCTTCCTGGCCGCGCTCATCAATATTGGTAAACCCGACAACATGTGCCGTTACCTCGCCAGCCGGGTAATAACGGCGGTATTCCTGCCGCGAGTATATGCCCGGAATATCCAACTCCATGACCTTTGCGGCCAATCCGGGCTGGACTTTTCTGCGCAGATAAATGAATTCGCGGTCAGCGTAAGCTGCAAGGCGCTCGCGCAGTCTTGCCTCGCTGATTTCCAGCACCCGCGCCAGGTTTGCCAGACGCGGCTCAGCGGGATCTGTCTCTGAAGGGTTGGCCCAGAGCGTCTGCACTGGAGTGCTCACTGCCAGAGGCTCGCCGTACCGATCGGTGACCACCCCACGGTGGGCATCGATTGTCTCTACACGGATGGTGCGAACATCACCCTGCTTACGCAGGAAATCGTTATCGACAACATGCAGGTCGACCAAGCGCCAGCCAAGCGCCAGCACGACCACCAGGAACACGCCCAGCACAGAGCCAAAGCGCCAGGCTTTCATGCCTGCCGCCACTTTCTGGCCCATTGTTCTTGCTGATTCCTGAGTGGACAATCAGATCACCCTGAGATTGTGATTATCGTGAATTACCGGGACGCCAACGGTGACACCAAAGGCACCAGAACAATGTCCTGGCGCCCGGGAGCCACCATATTGAAGCGCTCTGCTGCAAGTTTCTCTACCCGCCCGTAGCCACCCATGGAACTTTGCTCCAAAAGCAACTGACTCCACTCTGCCTGAAAGCTGTCACGCTCTGCCTGAAGCTGGGACAGCGTGTTGAACAGCACACGGTTCTCATGGGCACTAATAACAACGCCAATCGATGAACCCACAAGCAGCGCGGCAAGGACCAGCGATACCAGAACCCGCTTCTGCCGCGTGGCTTCAAAAACACGCCGCGAAATCCGCACAGCTGCAACAACACCCTCGCGAACTTTTTCTTTATTCAGCTTGGCCGGCTTTACCGCCGGCTCTATGGCTACTGCACCCATATTTATGCGCTCCCCTGGGATGTCTGTTTTTTGTCGATACGTTCCAGAACCCGCATAACAGCACTGCGGGCGCGAACATTCTCACTGACTTCACCGACACCGGCCTTGCTGGCCTTACCTATTAACCTGAAATCCGAAGCCTCCTGCTCTGCCGTCACGGGTATACCTTTGGGCAACCTTGGGCCACGAGCGAGGTCTCGCATAAAACGCTTCACCAGCCGGTCTTCCAGCGAGTGAAAACTGATGACAACCAATCGGCCACCCGGCGCAAGCCGATCAACGGACGCCTGCAGCCCTGCTTCCAGGTCTTCCAGCTCGCGATTGATAAAAATGCGAACCGCCTGGAAAGTGCGAGTTGCCGGGTGTTTATGTTTCTCTTTTTTCGGTACCGCCTCGCTGACCAGCGCGGCCAACTGAAGCGTTGTTTCGATCGGCGCTTCTTTGCGACGCTCTACAATCAGGCGGGCAATGCGGCGAGAAAATCTCTCCTCACCATAGCGAAAGATCACATCCGCGATATCACGCTCTTCTGCATAAGCAAGCCACTCAGCCGCACTTGGCGACTGCAACGGATTCATACGCATATCGAGCGGGCCATCACGCATAAAGCTGAAGCCCCTCGACGCATCGTCAAGCTGCGGCGAAGACACCCCCAAATCCATCAGCACACCATCAACCTGCTCCCAGCCAGCATCGGATACGGCGCGACTGAGCTCAGCAAAGGAGCCATGAAAATATCCAAACCGCGAATCATCTGCAGCCAGCTCTTCAGCTACAGTGATGGCCTCAGGGTCCTTATCGATACCCAGCAACTGGCCAGATGTACCCAGACGCCCGAGAATAAGCTGGCTATGACCGCCTCTGCCAAAGGTGCCATCTACATATTTACCATCGGGATCGCTGACCAAATAGTCGACCGCCGAGTCCAGAAGGACCGAGCGATGCGAAAACCCTGCCCCGACCTCCTGACTGCGATCAGTGGTCATAGGGAAAGCGCCTCCATCTCAGGCGGCATGTCTTCATCACCAGAAGATTCATCAAGCCATGCAAACCAGCGCTCCTCGCTCCAAAGCTCCAGTTTTTTGCCCTGCCCGATGAGCATCAGCTTTTTCTCAAGGTGGGCATAGCTGCGCAGTGTGGGCGGCACCAGAATGCGCCCGGCAGAATCCATCTCCATGGGCGCAGCATTACCCAGCAGCAGGCGCTGAAGGCGTCGTGCCGCTTTATTCATGTTGGGAAGTGCTTCGATCTTGGGACGGAGAATCTCCCACTCTGGCTCCGGG
>TARA_R110002111_G_scaffold219240_1_pt1 | contig 12450 bp, 16 predicted proteins | sample TARA_R110002111 | Tara Oceans TARA_R110002111 (sample SAMEA4397363) | marine metagenome | biome: Polar Biome; feature: [ZZZ] marine water layer (ENVO:01000295); material: water (ENVO:00002006), including particulate matter (ENVO:01000060) such as... | depth 199 m | reverse complement strand
GCTCCAAGTACCTGCGCACCTGCGCTTATGCCTTGAACGGCTAGTCCAACTTTAGACCATGTAGCTGCTGTAGTTGCCGCTGTAGTTGCAGCTGTGGCAGCTGTGCCTGCTACTACTGCTGTTCCACCCGCGCCCGCTGCTGCGGTGCCAAAGAGAGCCGCTGTTACTGGTTCACACATTTATTTAATCCTCACAAATTCGTAGAAGAGCCTTTTCTCGGCCCCATAATTTTCGTGCTTGTTGATGAACGTGAAGCCCATCCAACGAAGCCACTTGATGTGGACTGAATTTCGGGCATCTACACAGTTAAAGAGAACTAGATAGTTCTCAGAGAGATGATTTAAGGCTCTCTTCGAGTTGCGCAGGAATGTTGTCTGGTGCTGATAGATGTCATCTGTTGCGACCATCCAAACAACTCCTGCGCCCTCTATGCTGGGGGAAGTAACAACCCCACAAAGCCCCACGCGGTTACCGTTAGGTGCGCGTAGGGTCAGAGAGATTGCCCCAAGATTAAAGCTTTTATGAAAGACATGGCGAGGCTGCTGGCCTGTTGAGGCTAGGCATTCGTTGTAGTCTGCTTTTCTTAATCTTGGGGCAATGAAGTCGATATCTTCCACCGTAGTTGGTGTAAGTAATTTATCCATTAACCCGTCTACTTCTCAGGTGCATCTGACCTTCCCACTCAGCCGATAGAAATTGGCAGGGGAGGTAACTGTCACTCTCAATGGTTATCCGAATATTCTCGGCTTTAGACATAACAGGGAACCTGAAGTCTCCTGATGATAACGTAGTAGAACCTAGCGTACTCGCACCGCTACCAATCACTCGACCTGTGAATACATAGTCTAGAGATGTGGAGCTGGTCCGTTGCTGTACTTTCACAACGAAGTCACCGCTGTCTTGGTATCGAAGTAGCCAATGCTTAATCTGCAATCGACCACCTGTAATTGCTACCCGTCCACCAGAAGCTGTAGGCTCCTTTAAAGTGGGCTGAGAGAATTCATATGTCATTATATATCTCTCACCGATATAGAACTCAGTGGCTGTGTGGTCGCCTGCTATGACAACTGTAGTCGAGCTAGATGATACTGTAGGTAACACCACACCCTGCGATGACCCTCGGCGTACAACTACGGGAGAGGTCAGTGCGAATGGCGTTGTGATTGTAGTCTGGTTAGCTGAACTAGAGTAAGCCTTGGTTACCTGCGCTTCTGTCATACGACCATCTAGGCGTGTTACATAGAGCTGGTTTACATCAAAACGTCCTGCGTCAAAATGGATCTGAAATAGAACAGTCTTACCTGCTTTATTTGCTACCACATAAAGAGAACTCTCAATGAACTCGACACTCAGTATCTCGCAGCCACTTAGAGTGTACTTAATCCAAGCGGATTGTACCTTCTCTCTACCTGCTATGTGATACTTATAAATATACATAGAGCTGGTATCTTGGGAAGTCAGACAAACTAGAGCATTCTCAGCTGTACTTGCTTCCATCTTATAGACACCATCAGGGACATACTTCGCCACATGGGATGTTATGTCTTGAGCATCTGATCGGTCAGTATCATCGATAACATAGTATTCACGAACTGATGTGAAACCACCTCGTTTAGCTGGGAAGTACACAACACTACCCGCACTTGCAGGCTTAGAGGTTGTACTAGATTGGTACTCAGTAGTCTGGCTGATCGATGTATTCTTAGGTGTGATAAAGTCAGCACCTTTAAGGATGAACTGTGTCTGATCTGAGAACAGCAACAGCTTACGGTCAAACGGAATAGCATGTTTCAATGTGGACACCTTGGTGTGACTAGCAGCCACATCAATTGGATCGTTATCTAGCAGGGTCCTCGCAGTTGTCGCAAAGAAGTCAAAGTATTCTGACGTTCTCGACATGACCACGTTCTCATCCGACAGGACACCTAGACGGTTCTGAAAGAAGAACACATCTGAAATCTTCTGACCTATGAATGATGGGTCTGGTACTGACACTAGGTCACCTACAGCCCTGTCTCCCCAATTAGCCTCTTCAAACGTGAAAGAGCCGTTGGCTTGTCGGATCAATAGGTGAGGCATTGTAGAGGCATTAATCTCGTATGTGATATTAGGCTTAACCCATTCTATCCATGTACCCTGACCAACACTGTTCTGTGAGCCGTTGTCGCTTACGAACTTAACGTAGTAGTCATCAAAGTCATTTGTCTGGTCACCTTGAACGTGGGCTATATAACCTTCAGGAGCTGTCTCAGGTAGGTCATCAAAACGCTGGACTGTCCCAGAAGTAGGGGAAAGACCTTGGTCACCTAGACTGTCATAGGTAGCCATATCGAAAGTAGCATTACCTGTCTTATTAATAACCACAGTCGAGCCATTAGCTGTAGCAGAAAAATTAGACTGACCATTGATACCTGATGCTAGCCTTGACGCGATATCGTCTGTCCTAGTTTGAACTTGGTCAGTGGAAGATGTCGTAATATTTGCAGCCTCAGAACCATCTAGAAATACTGTGTATCTCTGGTTGTAGTCACCCTGCTTAACCGCAATCAAACCAGTGAATGGATAGAGAGGGGTGAGGTCAGTCCTCATGGCTGTAGTCTGTGTTGAGTTTACTATAAAAGTATAATCAGCAACTGTAACGGCCCTGAAGTCAGATGCAGGGGCGGTGCTATTTAGATAAGCTGTGCCATTAGGATATGTCACTGTCTTCTGGTTACCTGCCAGATCGTATATTTTAACTTGATTACTAGCATCAACGAACATGAAGTATCGCTCAGTAGCATCACGGTTAATTAGGTGTGTGAAGGAACCCGTAGTTTCGGAGTCACTCATTTTAGCCACATATTCTAGCGGTGGTCGCTTTTGTAATCCCTCAACCAAAGACGGGAACGCATTAACCTGAAGCTCTGCCTGAGATGACAGACGCAGTGTAGGTGATTGCTGTGATACGCCTTGGATTAAATTTGGGATGGCAGAACTTATCATTCCCATCAGAGTATCCTACGGTTATGTCCACGGTTCAGGACACGGGCTACAGAGTAACTGTCCATCATATTGAAATCCGCTGTGTCACCTTCAAAGTCCTTGAGGTCTATCAGGGCCTTCTGTTCGTCGCGGGATACCATCTTGTGGATAGTCTCGCTGTTAATCATACGATCAGAGAAGATGCGGGATGCGCGTGTTGTGATGTATTTCTTCACGACATCTGGGAGAACTACAAAGTCTTGATAGTAAACTATGGTAGCCTCGACGATGCCTGAGAATTCATAGGTACGCTCAGTCAGGTTAAACAACTTACCTGAACGCACTACAGTATTAAAGTCGGGGGTATCTATACGGGCCGCATCTGCGGGTATCGCAATGTGTTTAAATTCGTCACGGCTAAGTTTAACTCGGTCTTCAGTGTTGAAGTGCCAGCCTTGGCCTTGGACCTCACGGCTCACCTCGGTCAATACTTGGTTAGCAATAGTCACATCAGTCACTTGGTTACCCGTTAGGGTGTTCACAGGTGCTTCACCGATTGTCGTTAGCAGGACGTTGACTGCCTCTAATTCAGTCATGGACGTTGGTTTTGTCATGTTGTCCTCATTCAGAAAAAAATGGGCTGACCCTGTTAAGAGCCAACCCAAAAAAGTTATTAAGAAGATTTAATTTCTACTGAACACTCAGGACGCAGGATACCGTGGCCCATGGCATATTTAGCAGCCATCAATGTACCTTGGTACATTACTTCAAAGTCACCAGAGGTACGCTCAACAGCAAGGTCCATCAATTTGACAGTACCCAATGCTTGCTTCTGCATAACTACAGCAACTGTGGTTGAGAAGTTACCGTGGTAAGTGTTGTTCTCACCAGTTACAGCGGAGATGTTAGCTGACGGGATGTTGTTAGATTTTACAATCTGAACACCAGCAACTTTAAGAACTGTACCGTCTGCGTATACACCAGCACCACCGAAGTCACGGTTAATGACATCAGTTGTTTGTACTAATTGGTAGTATTGAGCAGGCTTAACAATAGCCACGCGGTCATTTTCTGGTACGTCTTTCTCATCCATAGCTTGAGCAGCGGCAAAGATAGAAGCAGCCAAAGATGCGCCGTTAGTTGCAGCATCTGCATCAGTGATAGCAGTACCACCGTTGCCACCAGTTACAGTCGCGGAGCCACGAGCAGCCAATACGGCTAACTGAAGCAAACGAATGTCAAACTGCTTCGCAAGAGCCATACCCAATAAGCGGGAATACTCAGCGCGAACATCATAGTGGTTCTTGGCTTCATCGATATTTGCGATGAATGTGTCAGCAATCAGAACGTCATCGATGTTAACAACGATTTCGTTATGTGCTATTTTCTGTGTACCCAACAGAGGGGTGCCTACAACATGGTAAGCAGCGTTGGCTTTACCTGTGACAGGGAATGAAGCTGACTTACCATTCGCTATTGTGCGCGATACATGCAGGTCCTTCATTACGTTTGTTTCGTCAAATGCTGTGAGAACTTCACCAGCGAAGACTTTAAGGAACAGAGCCGAAGCTGCTGCGTTATCACTAGGGGTCGCTTTATTGACAACACCTAAGCGTGATGCGGTTACATTGGTCATTTTCTTTATCCTATGAAGAATTTATTTAGATTGAGAATGACTGTCGCTTACTACTTGTCTCGGTTGTCGGACGCATCCGGCCTAGTCGTTCATCTTTGATAGTCTCAGCCACCTAAAGAGGTGTGCTAGATGTTCTCATGTCATAGGAATTGACGGGGGCGCAGTTAATGCCTAACACCCCCGCCAGACTTCTTACTTTTTCTTTGGTTTTGGTGGACGACCTACTTTTGTACCGTAAGTCCCTTTACCTTTTGGCATCCTAATCTCCTTTTAAAATACCGAAGACCTTCCGAGCTTCTCTTCTACGTCCTTAGTGTACGCAGAGTCCTTGCCATATCGTTGGTCCTTCATTGCAGCTACAACTTCCGCTGTGCTACGGAACTCATCTTTGGATGCGCCAGATGACTTACCAGAGAGCAGTTGAGGCTCAGAGCCATCTATTGCTTCCCGCTTAGATTGTAGCCATTCGACTGCCATCTTAGCATTATCTGTGCTTGTCCCAACCATCTGGTTGTAGAGTTCAAGTTCTTTTGTATCGAGGCTATCTCTAGCCCAATCGGTTAGGTCGGCATAGCCTTCCTTCCCACCAGCGACTTCCATCACTGCGTCTGCATCTGCTGTCTGTGCGGATTGCATTCCCTTGATATAGGTATCCACCATGTCTTTGGGGTAGCCCATACTTTCAAGTTCTGTGTAGCTTTCCTCACCCAACTCTCCAGAGCTAGAGAATTCCTGTGAGAACTTATCAAAGCTTACAGGCTCTGACGTACTAGGCGGCTCTCCATCCGTTTCAGATGGCTCTGCAGCTTCGTCCGTAGGGCTTGATAGCTTTTTCTCTAGTTCACTGTAGGATTTCGCTAGGTCCTCGGGAGAGTTGAATTTCTCAGGTAACCATTCAGGACGTTCAGTTTGGTTATCCTCGGCAGCGGGTGCTTCTGGGCCAGTATCGTCTGATACGATTGTGATGCTTTCACTCATGCTTTAAAAATCTTCCCGTGTTCGAGTAGACTTCTTGAGAATGGTGGGAGCAGCCAACGGCTTCTTCTCAGGCGTGGAAGGTGCTTCGTTAGAAGCTTTATCCTTCTCCACCGCCTTGCTGTCTTTGGCTTTCAACATATGAGTTTCCTAATGCTTTAGCGCCTTCTTGAATTGCACTAGGTCCTGCTTGCATCATCATCTGTTGCTGTTGGGCCTGTTGCTGTTCTTGGGCGATTTGTTCTGCTGTTTTAATCAAGCCTTCAGTCTCGATACCGAGAGCTGTTGCTCGACGCTTAATATAGTCTTGGAGGTTAACGTACTGCTTCAGTACCTCTGGACCCAATGCCTGCGTCATACCTTGAATAAACATATCAAGTTTGCGTAGGTCGTGTCCCCGTCCGAGAGCTTCCATGCCTGTAACAATGGTAGGTTTAACTACATCGTCTGGCAGCTTAGGAAGTTTCTTAGACCTAGTGAGGACCTCAATCTTACGGTTGACGTAGGGAAGCTGAAATTCCTGGGATAGGATAGAGTAGATACCCGATAGGGTGTCCTCTAGTTCTCCTGCGAGGTATCTGATTTCTTCCGCTGTAACTCGCTCTCCGTTTCGTTGAACAGAAGATTGAAGCATAAACTGCTGTGATAGACGTTCTTCAATGCCCTGCATTGCCTGATAGGCCACTCGGAAATCGTTGAACTTATCCATCTGAAGTACGGAAACATCATTCTTATTGCCCTCTATGATTGCTGTGTTCTCTGCCTGTGCAATGGTACGCATCCGCGTTGTTCCATTAGGGTTCACCATGAAGATGACCTTAGCGGCGGCGGCTGCACCCTCAACGATGGCTTGAGTTAAGCCCTCAAGAGATCGTAGGTCACCTAAGAGTTCCTCAACAAATCCTCTGCCATAATCTTCACCGTCAATGCGGGAGAAGCGTAGGGGTAGGAAGGGCATGTTGTTCTTCTTATATTTACCCTTGGAGCCAGTGACTACTGAGCCTTTGACCTCTTGGTACACATTATAGAATTCGTTATTACGCTCGATGTGAGTGTAAACCTCTACGGTCTTCTCATCACCTTCGAGCTTACCAGTGATATTAGCGGCTGTCGCTTTATCCAGAGCGTTAGGTGAGACATGCTCTACCGTAACGATCTCTAGAACCTCACCGTTAGGTGCGCGAGATACTACATAACTATCTAGGTGAATTACTCTGGTCTTATCAGGGCCAACCTGCAGTAGCACGTTGCCTCCGACGATTAAATGTTTCAGTGCTTCATGCACCGCCACTCGATCTCCAGACGTTTCAATCTCTGACATAACTGCCCGTTCATACTCACCCAGCTGTTGTTCAATCTGGGTACGAGCAGCCTCATCTTGAGCAATATCCTTTAAGGTATAAGGCTCAACCATGAAGCGGAAGAAGGGGGAGTTAGGGGGCATCAAAGCCAGTGAAAGCTTAGAGGCTAAGTTATTCACACCACGCGCACCAATGCCCTGAAACGGAGTATACAAGTCACTCGTTTCGTTGTGGACATCTGGTGGTATTAGCGATGGGATAGTTAGCTCTGCGCAATCTCTGGCTCGATCCAAGTAAGATTGTCGTGTCTGTTCGAGTTGACGGTAACGCTGTTCAGCGGTTCCCATACTCATTTAAATTCTCACTTCATTACCTGTAAACCAGCACCCAATAATTCGGGGGCGTCTATGTTCTTTTCAACTAATTCTTTTTTCTTAGTCACGGCTTTCTTAGCTATTTGAATAGGCAGCAATCCTTTGTCTGCCATCTTATCAGCAGCTAGGATACCAAGAGGAGCTACTCCTGTTTTCTGGATAGCTTTTGCTCCAAGTCCTAATGCGGTACACATGACAGCCCCTTACTTATTAATTTGAAGGCCTGTGCCTTTATCAACATTAGTTGTCGTTGGATCGAGGTCCACACGCAGCTGTGATGTACCAGCTGCTTTACCAGCAAGTGCGCCCTTCTCTGCAGCGGTGCCACTCTCAGGTGATGACGGGTCATACATATTTGTCATCACTGGGTTAGGCGCACCTGCAGCTGCAGGCGGCGGTGCTGGGGCAATTGCTGCAGGTGGTGGTGGTGCAGCGGGGGCTGATGGAAAGCACATTAGCTATTCTCCTAGTTTCGCAGCGGTTTGCTCTGCGTGAATTGTTGTTAGAAAATCTACGACAGAACGCTGACCACCTCTCCACATCAACATGTTGTGCTGTTCAAGGTATTCAGGAGCCTTATCAGGGAAGCGGGAATTAAGTTCATCTAGTAGTTCGTTAGATATATAGGGAAACATTGTTTAATCTAATCCTCTATAGTGCAACCTAATCAAAAGCGCGGGTCCACATGGCACAGATGCCAGATCGAACCACATCATCATGAGTAAAGTTGCAGTGAGCTGCAGGGATGTTGTGTTTGTGCATAAGTTCAATAGCAACCTGCAGGCCACTAGTGCCTTTAAGATCGTGTTGACTTACATCCCCATTGACGATGACCTTACTGTCCTCACCTATACGGGTTAGGAACATCTTCATCTCATGGGGTGTTAGGTTCTGTGCCTCATCCAGAATGACGAAAGCATTATTGAAAGATCGTCCACGCATGACCTCAAAAGGTACAATCTCAATGTCACCGCGCTTACGGGCAACCTCGAACCTACCTTTACCTAGTCGTGCCTCTAAGACCTCAGTCAAGGGGATGACCCAAGGGGCAATCTTGTCCTCTATAGTACCCGCAAAGAAACCAAGGCTCTTACCTGCAGGGATGTTAGGGCGGGTAAGAATGATCTTATGTATCTTGTGGGTCTTAAACATATCCGCTGCCATTGCTGCAGCGATGTAGGTCTTACCTGTACCTGCAGGACCCGTGACAAATGTCTGAGGGTATGTGCCGATACAGTCCATGTAGTTCTTTTGAGCAGGGTTCATTGGTAGCAGAGGCTGCACACGGGGACCGCGCACAACCTCAACTTCCTCCTGCTTACGTTTGTAAGTGGATTTCTTTCGCATTATTTTACCTTAACGAATGGGGCAGGCCCCAGTTGCGCAGTCATCATCTGTCAATTCGTCGAATGAATTGGCGTTCTCGATGTCTACATTTGCAAGCGTTGAGACATAAGCATCATATGTCTCCTTGGTGACTACCTCTTGTGGGAGGTAAGCATAGCCAAGGTCGGCTGCTGTCTTAGTCGGATCGTTGCGATAGATGAACGATACACCAACATAGGCATCCCAGTTCTCCATGATCCAATTGATAATGGAGGGTATTTCAGGGGGGTCATAGCTGATAGTGACTGAACAGTTATGGTCTACATAGTTGTCCATCATAAGCTTGTATCGATCCAGCTGTTCCACAGCAGTCTCTAGGTTTACAAACTTACCATCCACCAATTGAAACTCAACATCATCATAGGCCACTGGAAAGGTGATTAGGACACTGTCAGGTTCAAAGGGTTTCTCGATGACTGTATAGTTAGCTGCAGTCATGATGGGTACTATTGGGTCATGCTTAGAGAAGGTGACGTTGTTAAAGAGATACTTTCCGAGAGGTCGGTGGACGCCCTCTGTTGTTGACATGATTTTTGAAAGGGTTCCACTTGGCTTGATAGTTGAGACAAGCTTGGCCCTTGGTAGACCTAGTTCATCTGCAATTGAGTTAGCACCCTGTTTAGCTGAAGCTCGTAGTATCTGCAGCATACTCGGGATGTTCATGTGCTTATTGTAATCTAAGAACTTCACGATGCCTGTAGCACCTACACCACATAGGCGAAGGAACTCATTCAGCTCGTGCCAAGATCGTTGAAGGATACCATCATCCAAGTTCACACAAGTCTGACGGTAGTTCGCACGAGCTGCTAGGTACACAGTATGTTGCAATCCTTCAAAGTCATTGAGGTACTTACCCCAATCTATTTCCACTAGGTTACAGAAGCTTTTGTTACCTAGTAATATTTCTGCGCCTCACACCATGGGGTTACATACACTTACCCACTTGTGCGCTGGACTATCGCATACGCCGTAGCGTCTTTTCCGCTTAGTCTCTCACGCTGCCATTACGCTTGCGCCCTGTCGCCCCGTGTCGGGCTTCCAAGTCAATCAGGAAAAGTTTTAAATCCGCACTATTATGCTTACGGATTGACGCCCTTAAAGTGGGGCGCACGTTTTAACGCTGCTTCTGCGTTGATGAATGCAGGTTCAGACCCACCAGCCTCAACCATGCGGTCAAAGATGTAGGACAATTCCCATTTCGTTGGCTTCTTATAGAACATCAGAGAGTTGTTAGACTGCTGTCGGTGGGCGTTGTCATGCAACCAGAAGTCTTTCTTAGCTGTGATAAACTCATCAGCCTCTGGGTCATCTACTGGCATCACGGCAATCTCTGCAGATCGACGCGAGGACAGTGTAGTACCCATGTGGTTGAGGAGGTCTAGTATATCCATGCGGGTCAGTAGCTGTCCTGCACGTTTGTTCATCATGTCACAGATTTTACCAAGGGCGATGTGAAGGGTATCGTCCCCCGAGCTTATCCATCCGTATCCTTTGAGGCGTGTACCAGCTGGTCGAATTTCACTGAAGTCCAAGATGATCTTGTCTACAGGGTCCTTCAGAGCCATGAGTTTCCCCAAGGATTTAGCCCATGCCTTTGCGCTGTCACCGATAGTCAGCTTGTAGACGCGGTAGCCATCATCACCGATAGTGCGCAGCTGTGAGATGTTATCCTCACGGCCCTTACCTTCTCGGTCTGAACGCCACATCTCAATCTCTGTCTCCTTAGCGAAGCCATTAAGTGTGCCAACCACAGGCTCGAAGCCAACGCCACAACCTTGTAACAATAACCAAAAGGCATCAACCACATCATGGACTGTCTCGATACGTCCGAAGCTACAGTTAAACTGTGATGCCTCGTGCTTCTTAGCTACGTCTGTACCACCAAGCCACAAGGTGCGGCCTGATGTTGTAGCCCTACGCTCAAGCATGAGTATCCGTAGTTCTTCTAGCTCACCAAGTTCCCCTTGGTTAAGCTTCTCAGTTTTAGCTCGTTCCCAGAGCCATTGCTGGTGGTTAATAACCCGACCAACTGTCTGCTCCCAAGTCTCGAACATTGTCCCCTCATCATTGAGAGGTCTGTTATATGTGCGGCGTGTTACCACTGCAGCTCTTACGTCTGTCATCGATTGTCCCCATTACCCCGTAAGGCATCACGCTCTTTACGAGATGCTAATTTATCTAAATTATTTCCAGCTAAGACTGATAGACTACAGTTATGTACTCGCGCTAACTCGCTAACGAACCACAATATATCTCCAAGTTCATCTAGAATTGCTGTATGTGGATACGCATTATCCTTGCGATACCACTTGGCTATTTTACTATTTAGCTCACCCACCTCACCTGTCAGGCCAGTGGTTAAATATTCCAGCGCTTTATCTTCTGGATATATTGCAGTTGTCGCAGCTAGTCGTTGGTACTTGTCTAAGTTCAGGGGCATTATATTCTTCCAATGTAAGCTTTGAGATTATGTAACTGGCTCATAGGATGCAGTCCCCGCGTAGTTGATTGATCCGCATCTGTGCATACCGCATTACTTTTTTAAGGTCGGTGACCTCGCTCTCTACGGGGTCCATGCCATCGTAGAGTTTACTACCAGCCCTCATTGAATACTTAATGATGTTACCAGTGTGGAAAGGTAGGGAGTTACGGAGGATGAACTCGATAGGCTCGATGGCAAACTGAGTGTAATGCGATGGGCGTGTCACTATGTCGGGGGTGTCCATAGAATTACCTTTCCTGTGTTGAAATCAAAATTATCTTTCCGACATATTCGGGCCACCCGTGCTTGAGTGGTGGCTACAAATTCGGACAGACCTTTCTTGGAGTAGGCGTTAACAACAGCTGCCCACATCTCCATTGATGTCATGCAACCGTCCAAGATTTTTTCTGCTGTTTTCGGACCACAACCTTCCAAGCCTTTATAACCATCGACTGCATCTCCTGTGAGGGTCTGCAGCATATGGAAGTGGTCAGCCTCGAACTCAGTGATGGTGCGAACTGCATCATCCTTTGCAGGGTTAAACAGCTGACAAGGAATAGTGGCTAGGTCTTTGTCCTCGCTGACGATGACGCAATCAGGCTCGTTGGTAGAAGTGATACCAAGTAGATCGTCAGCTTCCATACCAGCAACCATGACAGCACCCATCTCATCTAGAAGGTACTGGCGTAGGGCCTTTAGAAGCAGTGGTTTTCTCGTGGCTTTCCTGTTGGATTTGTAGGAGGGCAGGATATCCTTGCGCCAGTTGGTTGGGTCGGTAATGAACATAACGAACTCACCCTCACCAATCTTATCTGTCACCTTGTTAAGGTAGTCATGGATGTACTGAATGCCCTCATGCTCGTAAGCGTGAAGTGTCCACATTCCATCCCCCCAATCGACAGGCCTCTCAACACTGGTGGCTGCTTTAAAGGCTACGATGTCTGCATCTATGAGAAACTTGGTCATTGCATTTTGCCCCCATCGAAGGCCATCAACTCTGCAGTCATGGAGTCATCGATAGTCATAATCTGTAAGCAGATCAGGGCTGCATCGTGGACTATGTTTTGCATGTCATCATCATCTACTGAGGAGTAGACTTCAGCTAGTCTTGCGATGCTTGCTGACATAGCTGTGAATACGATTAGGTCTGTACCTTCATCCATCTGTGAGTGCCTTCCATGAGATTGGGTAGAGTGATGCCATCTGCTCACCGAGCAGTTCTGCAAAGTCTCTAGTTTCTTTTTGAGTGTCTGGTTTAATGCGCAGGTTGTAGACGCGGGACCAGAACAGCAGTGACCCTGTCCACACCCACTCCGTGATTGCCCCCTGTGG
>TARA_R110002111_G_scaffold1939_3_pt1 | contig 12485 bp, 14 predicted proteins | sample TARA_R110002111 | Tara Oceans TARA_R110002111 (sample SAMEA4397363) | marine metagenome | biome: Polar Biome; feature: [ZZZ] marine water layer (ENVO:01000295); material: water (ENVO:00002006), including particulate matter (ENVO:01000060) such as... | depth 199 m | reverse complement strand
ATCTAATATAATTTAACCAATTCGATGCAAATTTTATGAATTATTTGGAGACCATTGCTAAACTATTGTGGCCTAAAAATTTATGGCAATTTATTCCCAATTCAAAGGTTGTTTTAAATACTCCTTGTTGATTAGAATTTGAAAGTAAGCGGACTTAAGCCCAAAGTTTGGGATTGGGAATAAAGTGTCCTGCGTGTTTCAGCGGGAATGATGACATGGACATTCCAAACTTTGGGCTTGTGTCCAAGATTTTTTAATGAAGCGCTTTTCCTGGAATGCCCTTTTTACACATGAAGTGGAAATGGGCTGAATGGTTTTAAAACTTAACTATCGGGTTCTTCTGGGAGTTGATTTAAATTTTTAACGTATCGCTTTTCATTAAACGCCTCTCCATGTTTTAAGATATTGAACAGTTCCAACGAAACACATTGCCCTATAAGCTGATGGGATTCAAAATCGCTGTATCCCAATGCTCTCAACCTTTTATAGGTCACATTGGTTGTAGGTGGGTCGTTGGCCTTGATTTGACTTTTTATTATTTCAAAAATCTGTTGCCGTAATTTATCATTTGTTGGCATGGTACTACGCTGCTATTATTTATTCGCATTAAAATCGACACAAACGCTATGCTTTAAGGAGCTTCTGGTTCAATGATGGTCTTTATTATTTCTCATTAATTTAACCCATTTTTTTTAGAACTAAAAATATATTTCACAGGTGTTTCTAGATTAAACCGCATGGGCCTTGGTTTCCATTTTGACACTGACTCTATAGTCTAACTTCTGGCTTTTGGCCCAATCACATATACACTAGTTGGGATGAAGTCCTGAAAGAATTAGAAGAACAGGAAGACTATATTGACATAGATGAACTATTTATAAGTTATTACGTACTAACCTTTGTATAAAGTTTAGAGCACTTATTAAATACCTATAATAGTGCGATGTAAACATATTGATCATTTTCTTTTTCTACTTTGTTGTGAAGTAGATCTTAGGGTTAAATAGTTAAGTTATTCATTACTATTTTAGTATCTTTAGAATATGAAATGGCCTAAGAAATACAAGGATTATTACGAATACTATGCTGATAGGATGTCCTTACCAACCTTGACAGGCCTTATTTTTATTATCATTTGTCTGGTAGCTTTTGGAATTTATATTTTGTTGAACTAATTCCAATTTTTTACTGCATGTCAAATCATCATGTGGCGACGCAAAAATTTCTGGACAACTACATTATCCTTTTGAGGTATTAAAAACGTTTCCAAATCTTCTTTGTTGCGATTTTGTATGTTAGAATTTTCCAAAAGGAAAAATGGATACAATGAACTATACACGTCTTAGTTAGTTGCTGTTTTTACAAGACAATAGATTATGCTCCTATTGCAGATATGAATACTATTGAATCCTCAGCTCGCTTTTTAAGTTTGAGTAACTGCTGAACTGTGAATGTGCCGACACTACCATGAGTTCCTTCATTTAATGTTCTAAAAAGAGTTAGTATGTCATCTACATCAGCCTCTATAAATCTCACAAGATGTTCATTTGAATTAGATTGACCATTTAATATGTATTTTATTTTTTCCTTTCTTGTTGGCTTACCATTGTATAATTCACAATTAGGATTGAAATTCAACACTTCAATATCTGGTGCTTTTATTTCGAATAATTGAATAAAAACCTCTCTAATACTTGTACAAAAATGTCTTGCTGCATCTGGATTACCTGGACTCAGAGAGTAAATTGCACCTTTCCATCTTTGTCCTAACTCAGAAGATATTTTGTAGAGCTTATCTTCAACTATTGTTCTTTTCAAGTCATCTGGATCTAATATTTCTCCTTGGTCTAGTCCTGTAATCGAATTATATAATTGGACACTATTTGAAGTTTCTTGTGTAGGATAATCAACCAATAACGAATTGTCTTCTATGTTGTTGACTTGGTTATACGAATCAAGAATTTCATAAGAATTTTCAAGATTAATAACTGATTTGGTATAAATAATTGAAGTTTTACTCGTCGAAATCGAATTTTGAGATTGGTTAAATTTTTGAATAGCACTTTTAAGTTGTGATCGCTGATTTCTTTGTACATTATTATATTGTCGTACTTGTCTATTATAATCATTAACTACTTTTTTGTTATAATCATTAACCTTTTTAATCTCTTGCTTACGTTGTTGAATTAATCGATCATTGTGCCTTTTAACTTCTCGGTTATGATTATCAATGTCTCTTTTTACTTTTGCGTTATGTTGATTGACTTTTCGATTATATGCATCAACCATTCTTTTATATTGTTGTGGAGTCATGTCTAACTGTTTAGTTACAAAGCTAATACGAATTTCGGACATTAAATTAGGTAAGTTAGATGAGTTTTCAACTTTAACTAAGAGTTTTCAACAAAACTGCAACTAACTAGTTATATAGATTATTGAACACCTCATAACATTCCAAAATGCATGGATAACGTTACTTTATTACTACATTCCATTTTTACTATTTTCGATTATCAAGACAATGAGCTTGTATACTTACTTTCTCTGCAAAAATTACAATTGTTTTTTAATCCAATATTGGTTTTCGCATGGAAGTCTTTACGTTTATCTTTTCTCTAACAAGTCATAAAAAATATCATTTTCAACACTTGATGAAAATTTTTGATTACTTGGGAACGACAACCATTTATCCGTTGTTTCTTTGGCAGATTTAGCATCCGTCCAATCGATTAACCAAGTGAAAACACAGGGGTCTTTTAGTGATTGATACACTTCAAAATTAAGTAATGCTTTATTACTCTCTTTTTGTATTTCAGAAATTAAGGTCTTGTTTAGTGCAATGGCGCCTTCAAGACAATCTTCTTTAAATTTGAATACAGCTACTTCTTTACAATTCATAGTTTTTATAGGATACAATCTCGTACACAGACTTATTAATTCAAGATTGAGTTTCACATTGTTGTTTTTCCGTTAGATTTTTTTCCTGTTTTGTGACAATATTGTTCTGGAAAATCTGCATCTCCATATTGGTTCCAAACTTTCCAAAACAGTTTTGTCATGGGTTGTTTTGAGGTAAATGGTATTTCAATACCGCTTCTCATACAGAAAACTAATCGAATGATTTTATGTGTTGAGAAATAAGCTTTTATTTTTCCAATTCAACTTTCGCAATAACACCAAATCCTTTTGTTTTTGAAAAGGTCATATTATGAACAAAATTCCGCATACTGTCAGAAGGATCTATTGCTTCTAAATTTAGGCTTTCAATTGTTTCAGGTGGGAATATAACAGAAAGAATAGGTTGTTCTTCTAAATGTCCAGTTGAGCTATTTACAATTTTTGCCATTGCATTTATTCTTGCATATTCAATTGGTAAATAAGCGAATACTTCTCTAGCGATTCTCATTGCTGCACTACAAATATGGTCTTGGTATAATTCATTAAATTTAGACTTTGGCATATCTTTTTTTGAGAGCTTTCCTGTGGTAGTCTGTTTTAGTTCATAGTCAGGAATAACTTCCAAGCTATTTACATGAAAATCAATATCCATATGGTTTTTGTCAAAGCCAAAATTAATCTGTGTACCTAATTCGTTAATGTCTGAAAAAGGATTAAAGTACTGCAAGGCATCATTATAAGACTCTGGTTGTTTTTTTTGTAAACCTATACAAATTGCTTGTAATTCCTTCCAGTTAGTTAGTTCATCCAAATATTCTTTATACTTTAAGTCATTTTCTTTAGAATCTTTTTCTTTCGCCTGTTCCAGCAATTTTGTTAGCTGATTTATTTTCTTTTGAGTTGATCCAAATAATTTATCGAAAAATGAAGGTTTAAAATTATCCAGTTTATTTTTCGCCTTAATTTTATTATTTGATACTTGAATTGGCTCATTCGGTTTTGCTGTATTTTTAATTTGATTCCAATCGATAGATTCAGTACAATTTTTGTGTAGCGATTGAATAGTATCTACATAGTTTTTCCAATCTGCCACAGCTTGGGAGGCATCTTGAATTTCTTGAAGTTTTTGTTGTTCTTTAAACCGTTTTGCTGATTCACGAGCCTTTCTTTGCTGTTCTCTTTCCATTCTACGAACGGCAGCTCCATAAGAACGCATTGCACCTTTTAATGTCGCCATATTGTTTTGTATTTCAAATTATTTCCATAGGATATTGGTGACTGGCTTTTTATTCATATTCAGTTTCAGTCAAAATTGTTGTCGTTCTTGGTATAGTTGATTGAAAAGGCATATTGGTATTAAAATGGTCAATTAAACTTTTCTTAAACTTTTCCGCTTGTTCTCTGTTCTGCGCTAGAAACTCAAATTTTGATAAAGTGTGAGGTGAAAGCTCGTCTTGATAATTTTTCAAAGATTGAATTTCGAAACTATATTTATTTAAAATTGCCATATTTTTTTGATTTCCTATTTTTTATTAACGCTCCAAATTGCTAATTCCACATTATCGTTGTCTCTTTGGACTGCAACTGGATATTTATATTTAGGAAAATCATTCCAACGTCTTCCAAACAGCATATTAAATTCCGAATCATTGTATTCCGAAATATCTTTGCTGTTAAATTTCCCTTTCTTATTGTCATCAGCTCCATACATTTGAAAAATTCCGTTAATCAGCGTTTTCATTTTCCCAATGTCGATTCTGTGCGGATTGTGATTTCTAAAAGAAACATTTGTGCTTCCTTCTCCAACAACACGAACTTCCACAACGTCAAAAATACCGCATTCTTTGTAGGTCAATTGTTTCTGATAAGTTCTTACTTCTGTTCCAGAAACATTGAGTTCATTGCCAATTTCAACAAAAGTTTCATCAGGCAAATTTTTTAAATCTATTTTAAAGAAATCAGCAATTTCATTTTTCTTTGATTGGTTTCCATTATTAGAATTATAACCGAATAATTTACTAAATATTCCCATAGCTTTTTTTTAGCTTACGTACAACATCTTTTTTATGGCTGATTTATATTCTTTCATTCTTTACGAGACTCCAATAATGTTCTCCTAGAACAGTTAACTTACAAGATTTGGAATTAATTGCTGCATGCCACATGTGCGGAGCATCAACAGGTATTACAAGATTTACTCTGTTATATTTTTGAAGAATTGCGAATTTCTCGTTGTTATCTTCGTTGGGATTATCGCTTTCAGGTTCAAATGAAGGGTCAAGCTGAAAATTCTCTCCTTTCTTAGGAAATAATTCAATGATTAGTTTTAAATCAACTAAAGAAATTGGTGGTTGCACCTTTCTTAATGTTGTGAAATTGGTCACATTCGTTTTGAAAATTGGTCTTTGTTCCCAAGGACCAAGTGATTGGTCTATGTGAGCATAGATGCTGCCAGGAGTAATATCTCCGACTAGGTTAGCAGCGCTACCATTTAAGGCATCAACTAAAAGAGTTGTAAAAACTCCGGATCCATTTACCTCCATTGCATATTGGTCGGCACTTGAGGCAGTCAAGATGGTTATACCCTCACTAATCATTGCTTTATCCTCTTTTGGCGTAAGATTCCCAGCAATTCCTGAATGACAGCAGTCTAGAATAATTATCTTATTTCGAGCAGGTGATTCATTAGCGATATGTAAGATGTCGTTCATAGCAAGTCCATCATCTCCATCACTGCATTCCGAGGTGATTAAATAACCACCAGTACTTTCAATATAACCATGCCCTGAAAAATAGAATAATGCTATATCTGCTTTATCAGCAAAAAGTGTTTCCACGTGGTTCTTTAATTCTTTTCTAGAAATACAATTTTTTGAACCAGTAGAGGTTTCTAATAGCACATCAAAATTTTTCGTTCCATCGCTATGCCTGTCCAAAACTGTCTTCATATTGTAAGCATCTTGAACACATCCGTGAAGATGAGAAATACTTTCGTAATAATCCGTACCTACTATTAAAGCCTTTCTCATTCTATTTGTTTTTTCCTTCCTCCATAACTTGATCAATCGCTGAAGCTATTTTCGCCCAATCCCAAGCTATTGTCCTGTTTCGTTGCAACCCTGTGGGTAAATTTGTTGTTGCATTAGCTCTGTCAACATATACTCCAAAAACTGGAACATCTTGACTTTTTGCAAATGCAATTTCTTTTACAACGCCTGCGGCTGTACTAGTTTTTTTACCTACTAAAACAATAAGCATATTGCACTTATTTATTTTTACCTTTATTAAATCTTCCCATTCTTTTTGAGGAAGAGAAGTTTTGGAAGACCAATCTTCAATACTGAATGGTGTTTTTGAATTTTTCGCTTGACCAACAAAAAGAAGCCTTTCTGTGCTATTGTTGTCAAAATCGAAACTTATAAATGCTCTTGAATTTGCCATAGTTTATAGTTGATTAATGAATTTTTCCAAATTTCTCCAGTTCCACTCAATTATTCTTTTTCCTTTTAATTCAATGGGAATAGCGCCCTTATTATTTTTCTGAATGTGCATCCCAATTATTTTAACTTTCTCTTCTCTTGCACATTTCATTTCCCATCTTGCACCACCAGCTTTATGTGTACTCTTACTTAAAAGAGCGATAACTCCATCACATCTTTTAACCTTTGTTCGACACCTAGACTTCCATTCATTTTGTTTCCATTTTTTCTTAACGGACATGTCAATGAAGTCAAATGGCGAGTTGCTCTTTCTTGCTTGTTCAACCAAAAAATCGCGATACTCAATATCTTCAATGGCAAAACTTATAAAAACTCGTTTCCGCATCTCATCTTTACCCAATAAGAAATCTAAAAATCCCATTCATTTTCATTACTCAGTTTTATATTTTCTATTTTAAATGCCAAATTTAAATATTTGAAAGCTTTTGTAAATAAACACAGACCTCTCGTAAAGCCTTTATTAGCTATATTTTATACGTGTCTTTGTTGTGATTTCGTTTTATTCACTTTTCCACTTGTCATAGATTTTAATAGTATTTCTGTATCTTGAACTTACTCCAAAATTTTCTTGATAATTATCTACAGCGTCAAAAATTGTATCTCTATATTCAGTTCGCCAATCTCTATCAGAAAGATAATCGTGAAGAATACAGTATGAAAGTCGGTCAAGAGAGTTTAAGTAATTTTCTTTTGCAACATCAATCTTATCTTTATAAATTTCCAACAATTCTTTGCTCAAATTCTTCTTTGATTTCTCAACTTGAATATTATATTCTCTTAATTCAAAATTTGTGTTATCAAAATTTTCTTTTCTTTTATTCAGCTCGCTTTCTAATTCGAGTACAGTCATGAGAGTGCTGTTCTTTTGATTTTCTGCCAGTCCTTTTAATTGTTTTTTAACTTGTTTTATTTGAAAATATGCAACCCATAAAACTCCCCCAGAAATAATTGTTGTTAAGGCACTCGAAATGGCGGAAATCCAATCAGTTTCGGTATTCATTATTCTTTCAATTTAGCCATTAATTTTCGCATAATCTCTTGGGCTTTCCCAGCATTAGAATGTGTGCTTCTATGGTCCTGGGTTTTAGGAACAAAGTCATTACCGCTCATTTTGAAATACATCATTATCTCAGTCGGTGAAACGCCTTGTCTTTTTAAAATTGGAACTATCTCATTTAATATTTCATCAACTTCAGATTCCGATTTTGCGTATTTAAGCCTTTCTAAATATTCTTTCATATTGTTTTATTGACATTAGTTTGTTCAAATGCACCACAACGTAGTTAAATGGGTTTTTTAGAATTCTATAATATTCGAAATCAGAGAGATATGGATATTTTTTAAAAATGATGTTTTTATTATCTCCAATTAAACGATAAAATTCTTACACGCGACAAAGTAAGAATGTTTTTATAAATTATCAAGAGAGTTTTAATAAAATTTATAAGAGACTAGAGAGGATAATTATGGAAATCAAATAATTCTTTCGGATGGGTTTCTAATCTATTTGCCTTAGTATTCACAATAGAATAATTAATTGTAATTTTAAATTAAATTTCAGCAACATATATGTTTGAAAATTATAAAAAGAACGATCCGAGGTTTTTGTGGTATTATTCTAAATATGGAAAGCTAGTAATCATTTTAGTTATTCGTAGTGTCATTGGCATAATAATCTTCGGAAAACTTGCTTAAAAATTATGATATAGTTTCATGTTGAACATCGATTTATGAATGATTAATGATATGTTCCTATGAAAGGTAACTCAATAATAGACTCACAATTAAGGAAGAATACTTTTTCCATATTTACCTTCAAATTCATCAAAAAATTCTTTTAGTGAACATCTCTCATGTCTACAGATATTGTAGAGTGTAGTCAAAGGCATATCATAACCTTTTGAACTTTTGATTTTGCTGAGAGTTGATGAGGATAAACCACATAATTCAGCGTATTTATTTTGCGATATTTCAGTTCCATCCAAATCACGATAAATAAACAAAAACTTACTAGAAATAAAATTGCATAAATGCTGGTTTAGCAAAGAATTTGCCTCATTTAATTCATTAATATCGTTTTTATTTTTATCCATCAGTAATTCTATCCAGTCAAATGAAAACAATAATTAAAAAATAACTGTTCGCGTTAGCGAATGATTGATTATTTTTATTATATTAGCATCAGAAATATTAAATTTGCGATTCTTCAAATCAAAAAATTGAAGCATTCGCTTGGATTCTCGTCCTTGAAAACTGGTAATTTTTGCAACGAGATGATAAGTAAGATGCTCACGTCTTTGGGCGTGGGCTCACTTATTGTTGCAGGGTATACCAGTACCTCAAGGACAGTAAGCTGAGTTCCACGCCTTTTTGTTTTTTGCAATCTGGTTTTTACTTAGCTTTTCTGAGCACTGCTTTATTTTTGATGAATTGCATAGGGTAACATTTAAACTAAATTGGGCATGCAACACAGAACTTGTACCGTAAAACAAAGCGTTTCTTTTTATCATTTTTTAATGTTTGAAGTCTCCGTGTTCGACATCCTTTTTAAGAAAAAGCCTAAAAACCCGATATAAAATACCTGTGGTGTGGGATTGACGTTATACACTCATTTCGGATTTCACGATACTTTTTTATCCCATCACTAATCCATCCATCTTTTTATTGCATCCGAGCAAACGACATTTTAAAAAGCATAAACACCTATGCTTTCTAAGGTTCTTATGTCTAATCTGTTTGAGTTAGTCATTTCATACGCTAAAACTTTGGGTATGAAAAAATTGGATTTACTAAAGAGCCGATGAAAGCTATATTTTAATTTAAACAAAAAAAACACACCGCTGCCTATGAATAGACACTAAAAAACAAAAAAGCCTCCTAACAAACTTTCGAACGGTCAATAGGAGGCTTATAACGATTAAACAAATTAATGTTCAACTTAATTCAAAATTATGAAAAATAATTATATAAGTCAGGGTAGGATTCTACTATTCTCTACTTTTTGCCTAATACTTACCCCATTTTTTACAGTTGCCTTAACTACTCATAATGTTTTGCACAATTATTTGCCAGACCATGTTATTGTACAACAGTCTGAAATTAGTGGTACCATAACAGATGCTCTGGGAAACCCTATAGCTGGTATTCATGTAATGGTAGAAGGTACCAACCAAGGGGTCGTATCAAATTTTGATGGTACGTATATCATTACGGCCAATCCAAATGATACCTTGATTGTTTCGGCAATTGGTTTTATAACACAAACCATTCCCGTTAATAATACATCGGTAATCAATATTCAATTACAAGAAGATATCACACAATTGGATGCTGTAACACTTAATGCTGGATATTACACCGTTTTGGAAAAAGAACGTACAGGCAGTATTGCATATTTATCTTCTTCAAATATCGAAAAACAACCTGTAAGTAATCTGCTCGCCACCATGCAAGGGCAGCTATCTGGTGTATTTATAAAACAAAGTAATGGAACACCTGGAGGCGCTATCGATATAAAAATACGTGGTATAAATAGCTTACGAACCGAAGGGAATGAACCGCTGTATATTATAGATGGTGTGCCGTTTTCATCACAGTCATTGGGAGATATACAGCTATCCGGGGGCATATTAGCAGGAACGGTTAGTCCTTTAAATACCATAAACCCAAATGATATTGAAAGTATTGAAATCCTTAAGGATGCTGATGCTACGGCTATTTATGGGTCTCGTGGAGCTAATGGCGTGGTACTCATTACCAGTAAAAAAGGGAAGAAAGGCAAAACTAAATTTAGCATCAATACCTATACGAGTGCAGGCAAACTAACCCGTAAGATAGACTTGATGAACACAGAGCAATATTTGTCTATGCGTAGAGAAGCCTTTAAAAATGATAATATAGAGACGCTTCCGTTTTTTGCTTATGATGTTAATGGCACCTGGGATCAAAACCGCTATACCGACTGGCAAAAGGAATTTTTAGGAGGTACTGCTTGGATAACCAATACTCAGGCAACCCTATCTGGCGGCAGCAATACCACGCAATTTTTAGTAAGTGGCAGCTACAGGAAAGAAACGACCGTTTTTAAAAATGACACTTATTATGGAAAGGCCAATGTACTTAGTAACCTAAATCATCAGTCAGAAAATGGTAAATTCAAGTTAAACCTTTCTGTTTCATATGCCTCAGATAAAAACACCTTAATGGCTACAGATTTAACTTACCAAGCCGTAACACTAGCGCCTAATGCGCCTGCTTTATACGATGAAGAAGAAAACTTAAATTGGGAAAACAATACATTTGAAAATCCTCTTGCAGCTTTGGATGCGCAATATGAAGCTAGGAATAAGAATCTTTTAGCCAACACATTATTATCGTATAAATTGCTTCCTAATCTTACTGCAAAATTAAGTATGGGGTATACGGACACCCAACTTAATGAAGTTCGAACTATACCTTCTACAGTCTACAACCCAGCTTTTGGTTTGGGCAGTGAATTCTCAATACTTTTCTTAAGTCATGGAAAAAGAAACTCATGGATCATGGAGCCTCAGTTGGATTGGAATCTCTCTTGGAAAAAACATCAACTAAACACACTGTTAGGAAGCAGCTTTCAATCACAGAATAGTGAGCGATTGTCACAATTGGGTATGGGTTTTTCTAGCAATGAACTCTTACGAAGTTTGGGAGCAGCAACAACATTATTCGTTACAGCAAACGAAAAGACTCAATACAACTACCAAGCTATTTTTGCTCGGCTAAACTATATATTCGATGATAAACTTATTTTAAACCTTACTGGCAGACGTGATGGATCATCACGCTTTGGTCCAGGAAAACGATTTGCTAATTTTGGAGCTATTGGAGCCGCTTGGGTCTTTTCTAAAGAAGCCTTTATTCAAAAAGGATTGCCTTTCTTGAGTTTTGGTAAACTACGCGGTAGTTATGGGGTTACGGGTAACGACCAAATTGGTGATTATCAATATCTAGATACGTATAGTATTAGTGGCAATCAGTATAACGGAGTCATAGGACTGCAACCCAATAGATTGTTTAACCCAAATTTTGGATGGGAATCTAATAATAAACTAGAATTAGCAACAGAATTAGGGCTTTTTCAAGATCGATTCTTTGTTACCGCAGCATGGTACCAAAACCGATCGTCCAATCAATTGGTAGGGATTCCATTGCCAGCTACAACGGGGTTCTCTACATTACAAGCTAACCTTAATGCCACTGTTGAAAACTCTGGCTGGGAGTTTGATATTAGAACAGTAAATCTTTCAAATAATAGCTTTAAATGGATTAGTAGTCTCAATTTAAGTATTCCTAAAAATAAATTGCTAGCTTTTGATGGTCTGGAATCCTCTACTTATGCCAATAGCTATGTTATTGGTGAACCCATTACGATAGATAAAGTATATGAATTTACAGGAATCGATCCTGATACAGGTGTTTATACCTTTAAGGATTTTGATGAAGATGGTGTGGTTACCAATCCAAATGATAAGCAATTTATAGCTAATCGGTCTCCAGAGTTTTTTGGTGGTTTAAATAATACGTTTAACTACAAAAACTGGAGCTTTGATTTTCTCTTCCAGTTTGTAAAACAGCAAGGTAGGAATTACTTATACGGACTAAACCTAGCTGGAGGCATGTCGAACATGCCAACAGAAGTTCTAAATCACTGGCCAAACAGCGGTACAACCGCTGATATACAACGTTACACTACCGGGGCTAATTCAGATGCCCTAAACGCCTATTTTAGATATGGTAGCAGTAGCGCTACCATTAGTGATGCTTCCTATATTCGGCTTCGAAATATCAACCTATCCTATAGTTTCCCTATTGAGAAGACTGGTGTTTGCTCGGGTAAGATTTATCTACAGGGGCAAAATTTACTAACCATTACCAATTATAAGGGTGCTGATCCCGAAGCGCAACTACTGTCTTATATACCGCCTCTTAAGCAATATGCACTCGGAATACAACTAAATTTTTAAATCTTAAAACCTAGAACGAATGAAATTATATATTAAACGAATCCTTTTTTTGGTGGCCATAGGTCTATCAATTTTGGCATGCGAT
>TARA_R110002111_G_scaffold1490_2_pt1 | contig 12511 bp, 30 predicted proteins | sample TARA_R110002111 | Tara Oceans TARA_R110002111 (sample SAMEA4397363) | marine metagenome | biome: Polar Biome; feature: [ZZZ] marine water layer (ENVO:01000295); material: water (ENVO:00002006), including particulate matter (ENVO:01000060) such as... | depth 199 m | reverse complement strand
CGTGATGCGGCTGCAAGAGAACTTAAGAAGAGAGAAAAGCCAACTAAGCCTAAGTCAAAGCTACACAAGTTTTTTAGTAAGAAGACAGGTGAAGACGAAGAAGATGAACTAAGTGTTGGTGCCGTTGCTGCTATGGTCTTAGAGCAGAAGCAGGTGGATCGCCAGATAGAAAATTTGGGAATCCGAATCGACAACAAGTTCGGAGAAAATACGTGGACCGAGATTCTAGAGACAAGAGATAAGTTACTTAAAGAGCGTAAAGAGAAACGTAAGAAAGCTAGAGAAGCAGCGGCTGCACAGGCTTTAGAAGACGAAGCATTCCACGATAAAATTATTAGATGCATCATTGAGGGTTCTAAGCTGATCGGCGTTCTGACGGCAGCAACTATTGCTGGAGCCATTGTATGGGCCAACCGGGCTGGGGCCATCTCATGGAACTAGGAACTCGCGAACTTGTCCAGTTTGTAAGCCTCGTTGCCACATTGGCCGGGGCATTTGCCGTAGTTAAGTCACAGCTTTCGCGTGTCATTGAAGACCTAAAAGCTATTCAAAAAGAAATGGAAACCATTAATACTAGGCTTGATACTATTGAGAGTGGTTCGGCGGTGTTTAAACATCAGGTAGGGGTGTTAGGGAATATACTATCACCAGCCAACCTCGACAAACAGTCGCGAGAAATTGCAGAAGTTAAGAAAGAATTAACGTATCTGCGCGAAGGTCTTCAACATCAGATGAAACTCCACAACGGGAGCCATCCGAAATGAAAGACAAAATTGCAGCCGACATTGCGGTCATCGTGCCAGCGGTCAGTCTGACATGGCTGGACTTTTTCGATGGCGGAATTAGCATAGCGGTGGGGCTAGTCACATTGGTGGCGGTGATTATTAGGCTGAAGATCGTGTGGGCTGAGTGGAAGTCTAAAAGAAAATGAAATACGTCTGTGCCATAATCGTCTTATTTGGTTTAAGTTTATGTGGCGTTGCAAACGCTCAATGCAAAAATGGTCCATTTGCTATATATGAGAAATGGCGCTTGGATACAATCCGTCGCAATCCAAATCAACTACTGGAGCGTGTCTTGGAAAACGGTGAGGCCCAAGCCTTTGTTTCTGCATACAATGCAACGCCGCCACAGTCTCAAAGGGTAGCAGATAAAGTTGCAATATGGTATTTTCCACAGGCACCTTGGATGCTGGTTGTTTGGATTTCTGGGGACTGCATCGATAATACTGAAAAGATTCCGGTTCAAGTAATGGCCGCGCTGCTACAAGGTCGCCCCTACGGCTTGAAGCAACCGATTTAAGGAGACTGGGAATGGCTCACGCCATCGACGAAGCTCTCAGAAAATACGCAAATACTGAGGAACAGTGGAACAAATACAAGGCTTGGTGTGAGTACGGGTCGAGAACAGCGGCGGCTGAACACACAGAATGGTCAGCGTCGGCAATCCAACGAGCCAAACAAGCTATCCAAAGAAACGCCGCGCAGCACGGCTACGCACCAGAGCACGGGTGGGTACACGAAACTCCGGTAGGGTTTAAGTTAACTGGGACTTCTACCTTGCGCGATATGCAGACCGGTGAGGCCAAGCTGGTTTGGGAGAAGACAACCAGAGATGCCCAAGAACAAGAGATGGCTATCAGGGTGGCTGTACAGGCCATGTCAGAAGATATTCCTCGCGCCATCCCAATCAAAGCCCCAAAACAAACAACTGAAGACTTATTAAGCCTTTATGTCATTACAGATTACCATCACGGTATGCGAGCTTGGGCTAGAGAAACCAAGCAAGACGACTGGGATTTAAATATTAGTGAGGCTCTGTTAGTTAAGGCATTTAGTACGATGATGAGCATGGCACCCGATAGCAAGGTTGGATTTATATGCCAGCTTGGGGACTTCCTCCACACAGACTTCCCGGCTTTTGTTGCTGCGACACAATCGGGACATATCCTTGACTCTGACGGACGCGCTGAGAAGGTTATTGAAACAGCCATCAAAGCATTGCGCCAGATCGTGGACATGGCGTTAACAAAGCATGAAGAAGTTGTTGTCCTAATGGCAGAGGGCAATCACGATTTAACATCTAGCGTCTGGCTTAGATCACTATTTGGTGCGCTATATGAGAATGAACCACGTATAACTGTCGAGAAGTCACCTCTGCCGTACTACGAGTACAAACATGGCGCGACAGCTTTGTTCTTCCACCACGGCCATTTAAAGAAGCTACCGCAAGTGCCGGGAGTATTTGCAGCGCAGTTTCCTGAGACTTGGGGTGGCACAAAATACCGTTATGCACACACCGGGCATTATCACCACAAGATTAAGATGGAAGAGAAAGAAGACATGGGTTGCACCGTGACGCAACACAGAACTCTTACAGCCAAGGACAGCTACTCTGCTCGCAGCGGGTATTTCTCAGAACGAAAAGCCGAATGCGTTACATACCATAAGGACTATGGTATTGTTTCGACTGTTAACGTAACACCAGAGATGTGTGAATGATTTACAAGGATTGGAATGATGTTCCAGAGCAAATTTGGCCTTCGAGCTTCTTTTCGCCGAAGGAGATTGCTTGTCGCGGAACCGGAGAGATTGCTATCAATCCCGACGCGCTTGAAAAACTTGATAAGCTCCGCGAGATGCTGGGTGGCCCCGTCCGCGTCAGCAGCGCATACCGCAGTGCGTATCACAATGCGAAGGTGGGTGGAGCACCTCTTAGCCAGCATCGTCTTGGCTCGGCTTTCGATATTGTTTTGGGGTCAAGAGAGAAATCTGAAATTGAACGCGTGGCTCGTGCCGTTGGGTTCACAGGCTTGGGGCTTAGATACAAAACTTTCATCCACGTCGACACAGGAAGAAAAAGGAGCTGGTGATGTTTGAGCTTTTAGGATCAGCTTTGCTTGGTGCAGGAACCGGCGGCATCGGCATGATTTTCGGGGGCCTTGGCAAAGCGTTTAGCTGGTGGACAGAACAAAAAGAAAAAGACGCAGACCATCAACGCACAATTGAGATGACCAAACTGCAACACAATCTTAGGTCTCAAGAGTTGGAGATCGAGCGAGAGATTGCTTTGGAAGATGCGTCTGCGCAGATGCGTATCGCGTCGTATGCTCACGACAGCAAGTCTGGCCAAACAAGCCAGTGGGTAACAGACCTAAAAGCTCTTGTCCGGCCAACGCTGACGGGCGCAATGATTGTACTCTTAGGTGTGATATACTGGACGGTTGTAGACTTTGCAGCCCAACAAGAAATTGTTAGCGCTGTAATTTACATGAGCACGTCTAGTGTGACATGGTGGTTTGGTGACCGCATGACGAGGAAGAAATAGATGACAGACAACGTAGTTAAGTTCCCGACAGACATAACGGCTGATGAGGTTCTTGAAGGCAGCAAAGGGCATTATGAATCCTGCATAGTGGTGGGCTGGGATCAAGAGGGTTCCCTTTACATGAGAGGAAATTTACATCACAGTGAATCGGTGATTCTGCTGCTTGAGCTTGCCAAATTTACATACTTGCAGGAGGCCTTTGGTGAAGACTACTCTGTTCATTAATTATCCTTGAGTAGACCGCGTAGACGTTCTCCGGCCCTTTATAGCCGCCGTCTGCTTTGACCATAGGTAGCTGTCGACCCGCCCTGTCATACGCCTCACAAGGCAAACAAATTTTGATGTCCAAAACCATGTCATTCCCAAAACCCTTTTAAAAATTGCCAGAACGTGACTGGTTTCTCAACTAACATATAGTCAATCGAGCCGTCGTCATATCGTGTCCAAATTGCCGTTGGATGTTTCATTTTTTAACGACCTCCAGTTCATATCCTAAAACAGACAGCACCGCTTCTAGCTTCTGCCACGGCTGACTTCGATAGTTGAACGGTCGAGCGTTGCGGTATGAAGACAATAGCTGCGCTGAAATGTTTGCCGCTTCAGCAATCTCCCTCGCGTTCCGCGAATCTTCGTGGATAAGCTCGTCAATAATCTTTGAGATTTCGTTGGTCATCTTGATTTACTTTCAGCCATGCGCCTTGCCCACTCTTCGTCTGCCAATTGATAGGTGTGTTTGCTGTTCTCGCCTTCTCGTTGGACGCTGCTAGGCCATCCAGTTCGCTGTTCACGAGCGCGAGCCGCTGCACCTTCCATCGCCTTGCGTCGTTGTTCCGGCGTTAAAGCTGCCATTCCAGACCCATTCCACACGTATTTGTCTGGCATTCTTTGACCTTTTATCATTATTTGTTCCTCACTGGCGGGTCTTGAGGCTCGCAATATCCACCGCACTCTTGGTATTCAATCATGTGCCTGTTGATCCCATCGTAGATCACCATCCAAGCAAGCACTGCGAATGTTAGTGCCCCTGCGCTAAAAAATAATTTATTCATTGTCTTCTCCCAACAAGGCCAGCGCCATCGTCACAGTTATCCCGTGCACTTGCAGCCACTCGACGGCGTCCAACGTGTCTATTTCACCAGCATTGATCCGGTTTTTAAGAATTTCAGAATATGTCATTTGTCTCTCCTGTTGTTGATACCCAAAAACCCCAGCCACCTTTCGGCTCTGGGGAGGGGGTCACTGACTGACCAGCTTAGTGGGGATGCGATCCCCTGCGTTAATTATTTGAGCAAAATTTTATTGCTGCGCTTAATTCATCCAGCCATTCTTTGTAGCTTAAGTGGGTGAATGCGTTTACATAAACGCTCTCTGGAAAGCATTCATTGTGCGCCCACCGAAAATACCCGCGCTCCTTAATTAGTTCTAGGCCGTGTGGCGCTGCTGCATTATTTATTTGTGATAGGCTGGTCATTTGTTTTCTCCGTTTGCGTTGTTGTTAAGCTACATATTGGACAGTAAAGTCGATGCCGCCCGCAAGAGAAGATTGCTGGATGTATGCATTCGGGTTCAACAACTCAAAAGCCTGAGCAAAAGCTGAATACGCATTGTCACTTTTCGCGAATGCAACTAATGGATCGTTGTCGAATTTTGCCATCAGCGCGTTTGCTTGGGCTGCGGTCATATTTGCAAGAAATTCTTTTTGTGTGCGTGTCATTTGTTTTCTCCGTTTGCGTTGTTGATAATTAAATTATAAGCAATTACCCAACGAAGTAAAGAAGAAAATACCAAAAAAGATAATTATTTTATATTTTCATTGATCGATAGTTTGCATTCATCGTGCGCCAAGCCTCAATCTTTGCGTCAGCAGCGTGTCGTAAAAACTTATTTTGCTCGTCTTGCTTAACCGCTTCGCGTAATCCGTTAAGGTGATCAAGGTATCGTTGATCGGCATATGCTTCACGTTCTTGTGCGCTTACTGGCAACTGATTGTGTTCCTGCATAATCATTGCCTTTAAACATTTCCGGTATTCTTCCAAATAAACCCTTGCAGCTTTTGACTCGGCTGCGCTTACCGCTGTATCACGAAGATAGTCCAAAGCCTTTTCTATATCGGCATCGCTCACTAATTGATTGTTCATTTGACCCTCTTAAAGTTGTTGATTGGAATTTGACACACCAGTTCTGTGTCTTGACTGTCGCCTCTATCTTTTCTGCCGCCGACTTCAACTGTAAAGTCTAGTGTCTTTGCAGCCCAAAACATCGTGGCATCTGTAAACTGCACTACGAGATAAAATGGCACACGCAGATATATTGCCCGCTGCATACATTGACAGACTTTTTCTGCGGAAATCATATATGTCGGATATTTCTTATATGGATTGGTGCGCGTCTTAATCTCAATAATAGCTTCGATCAGCTTGCCGCGTTTCGCAGCGTAGTCAAATGGTGACTTGGGCGGCATTTTTACAAGGTCGCAGTTCCAAGACTTCTCAAGCAATTTAGCAACGTCAGATTCACGTTTGCTGTCTTCCTTAGTCTCATAAACCGGGCGGCTCATTTGAACTTTACCTTGTGCGGTGAAGCTGCGGCAAATGCTTGTGCAATTTCTCGCAGATCAATGTGATATTTATTCTCAAATGGTGTTTCACCAATACGATGTTGTTCTGCATGATGTGAGTTGCATAGACTGATACCCCAGTTATCGCCGGGTTTAAGTCCCATGCCGCCTTGTTCCCCATCTGGCAGACCTTTGCGAACGTGTGCGGCCTCAATCGGTATCTGTCTGCATCCGGGAACAGAGCAATGGTGAGATCGAACAAACTTGAGATGCGCGGGGCACCGTAGGCGCTTTTCTTTCTTCGGGCCTGTTGAGAGCTTCGGTGGTAGCATGATAACCTCCTTTGTTGAAACTTTATGTGATACCACGTTTGGGGATTAACCCGGCCCAGCCTATGCCGCGCTGCCCTTATATGGCTGTTGTGGGTCACGCTGTCTGTTCAACGTGGTATCACATAAAGTGCCGGGATATTAATTCCCGTCCCGGCGCGGGCGGCTTAGGATTCAACGAGGGGGGAGGCCCTCTGACGGGCTTTCGCGTCGTCAATCCATACCAATTCCTAAAAAGGAATGCTGTCGTCCAAGTCGCCATGATTAATTGGCTCGTCATTAAACTCTTGGGCGATTGGTGCATCCTTTAATTTTACAGAGAATGACATACTTGGTGCGTTTTCACTAGCGTCTGATTTTCTCTTCCAACCATTTAGCCAATATTCAACACCGTCAACATTTATTGAGCCAGTGAAATCTGGGTGCGTTTCGCGTTCTTTACGTTTGTTTCCCCAGATCGCGCCCCTATTCGTGTTGTCATAATCGCTCATTTATTTAACCTTTCATTAAGTTTTACAATTTGAGTTGATAGTTCGTCTAAAAAATCCGTAACTTCGGACTCTAAATCTGCAATGCGCTTGTCGTCCCTTTTAAGGCGCGTACAGAAGAAGTCGTTGCCGTCAGGTAGTCTAGGGTCAAATGACACAAAGTCGCACCACTCACGCTCTGCACAGGCCATTTGCCATTGCATTTGATCAACATATCTCTTTGGTATCTTTTCATCGAGTAATGTCTGGACGTGGGTCGAAGTATTCGGGCATTTAATCTCAAGCATACCTAAATCATCAACTAACCCGTCTGGCGATGCACCGGACATCTCAATTGTTGGGTGAGAAATAAAACCCTCCTCGACGACTGAGTTGTTTGTGATAAACTCGTAAGCGGCTCTGGCTTGTGGCTCGGTGTCCGTCCCCCATTGCATCGCCGCGTTGGAGTAGAACTCTGTGCGGGTTTTTGTAAGCCTCTCGACAAGCAACTGGCTCATGTATGTTGCACGGCTTGCGCCATATCCGCTTTTGGTCTTGGCCACTACATCCGAGACTTTGGATGCAGTGACCTTTCCTAATCGAGTAGCGAACCATTCGTCTGTGCGCTGTTCCATTATACGTCAGCTTTTTTGTTTAAAGATTCTATTGCTCCGGCGTACTTTAATGCTGGTAATTCTGAGAGGTTGGAGACTTTGTAGTATCTCATAAAAACATCAGCATCGACGCCTTTCTGTTCAACCAACACGCCAAGTTCTTTGGCTTGCGCTGCCGTCACAACTTGAGGCGCTGCGGCCTGTGCTGCGTTGCCGTCGTCGTCCTCGTCACTGGATATGCAACACATAGCTGCAAGCCCATATCGTCTGGCGTAAGTCAACGCAGAGCCATATGGCTGCGCCTTGGACGTATCAGCGCATATTGGGGTCTGTGACTGGATTGTGCCGCCCGACGAGTGTGAAAGCGCGGTAACAAGCACGTTGTTCCCTGCGTCATCAATCATTGGCATCTGCATGACGCTAATGCCGTTCTTCGTGAGCGATGGCATCACCGTGTCCCGAATCGATGCAAGGTCAGCATACTTTGATTTGAAGTGCGGGTTAATTTTATTCAATGGCGCGTTCTTCATTTCAGATTGCGCCTTTGCTAGTGCGCCAAACAAGGCGGCTTGTGGGTTTGTATCGGTCATTTGTCGTTCTCCGTTTTGTTAATTATTCGAAAGTGTAGCTTGTTCCAGCTAAGTGTGATTCGGCTTGCGCACGAGCAATCTTTTCTGTCGTTGCGAACTCCGTGATACTGTCAATGTCTCCCCGACCATCGCGGATAGTAAATGTGAAATGCTGCTTTGCAGTTCTGATGCCGAGATTCTTTTTGTTCAAGGCGTTTTTGATTGATGCGTTCATTTTGATTCTCCCAAATCGTTGATGAGAGAGCGATCTGAGGCAACCTTTAGATAAACCGTTATGCCGAGGCCGGGTTTGCCGTATACGGGGCGAAAGTATCACTCTCTCAATTATGATTATAAGTAATTATCTCGGCGTGTAAAGTTTTATTTTTAAAGTAATTCCGGGAGCCGAAGCCCCCGGTTTGTTGATTAATAATTTATTCCACACAAGTATAGGACTGCGCCGATTTTGGCTTCTGTCGCATTCGCGCTATAGCCTGAACTGATGTACCTGCCATTATGGTAGACACTGTATTCGCCTTGGCTGTCTTTTTCTACTGTTAGCTTCCCGATATATTGGTCATGTTCTTTTGCTATTTTTTTTGCTTCTGCGAGTGTCATTTGCTTGTTTCCCTTTGTTTGTTTCGATGATTAGAGTTTACCATATTTGATAAGTTTGTCTACCCTTAATTTGCATTATTTTGTAATTAATTCACCGAGAAGATGAGGGGGCCGAAGCCCCCTGCTGGTCAAAAGTTATAATCGTAAAATTTGAAAGGCTTGTCTGCGATGTTGAAACGCTGACCGTTTTTGCACTTCCATCCCTGCTTGCCTAAGCGAATACGGACGACGTTCCCTGATTCATTTGAAGAGTAGTCATAAGACTGCTCACTCTGGTTTGAGCAGTGAGCGTGGAAGCCGCCGGGGTGAAAGTCCATCTTTGTCTTGTTTTCTGAAACGTCCATTGCGCGAACTTCAATCGTCTTGTCTGAGACGATACGAACGATCTCATATGGATAAACATCTGAGTAGCCGTGGCAGTTTGCGAAAAGTTCAGTCGTTGGAGTTAAGTTAGTCATGTGTTTGTTTCCCTTGTTTGTTTGTTGATGATGTATCTTACCGGATTTGGTAACTTAATCAACCCCTAATTTGCATTATTTTGTAATTATTTTTGTTCTATTTACTTTCACGATTTGTTCACGTTTTGTTCCCATTTTATATTATTTTATAATTATTTTCATTTACACACAATTAATTTTAACGTATACGGTAAACATTCCCAACAACCTTGGGGTTACTGGGATTCTTTAAATTTAACCAAAGGATTTAAAAATGCACAAACATAACGAACTACTCAATCGCCTTGGACGAACTCGCGATATTGCCAAGGCTATCGGCATCGTAGACCCGCATATCTCGAAGTGGCGACGCAACGGTATTCCAAACCGCTATATTCCCGTTATCGTCAATCTGGCCCGCTTGCAGGGCATTGAGCCAGTGATATCAGATTTCTTCGATGTCTAAACCCACAGAGAACCAAATCCAACGGAGCATCTCCAAGTATCTCGACATGGTGTTGCCCGGTGATGCCTTCTGGACTGCGATTAACCCAATCCCCGGCAAGAGCATTGTCGCAGCCAGCAACAGCAAGGCGATGGGGATGAAGGGCGGTGTCCCAGATATCCTCATACTATTCAGAGGCCAATCCATCTGGGTTGAGGTGAAGCGGGAAGGTGGCTACCTCGACAAGCGACAGAAGCTAGTACACGCAGATATTGAGATGGCGGGTGGTGCAGTTTACACAGCGCGTTCGATAGATGATATCCAAGAAATATTACAACAATGGGAGATAATTAAATGACAAAAGAAACACTGAATCCACGGCAGCTACAGAAAGCAATCAGCAAGGCGCACATGGCAGAAACGTCTAAGAAGTTGGCGATTATTGAACACGCTGAAGCGGTCAAGCGGTACGCAAAAGCAACGCCGGGTTACAAACGTGGGCATCAGCGGGCAGTTAAACAGGCAATGACGAAGATGCTCAAGATGGAGGTTGGTCAATGAGTAGTTTCCGCTGTGAAGTTATAGGCAACTGCACACTATACCAAGGCGATTGTCTTGAGATTATGCCGACGCTTGGCAAGGTGGACCATATAATTTCAGACCCGCCGTATGAAGCTAAATTACACGAAGCAAAAGCCCATCTTTCACAATTACGGAAGGATAAAGGCCCAGAGCTAAAGGAGATTAATTTTTCTTCTATTGATAAAATCAGGGACGATGTTGTTTCTATTTCAAGCGATATCAATCAAGGCTGGTTTATTGCGTTCTGCACCATTGAAGGCGTTTCAAAATGGGCTGATGTTATCAATGAAAGCCGCATGAAGTATAAGCGGGCTTGCGTTTGGGTGAAGCCTGACTGCACCCCGCAATTAAACGGGCAAGGCCCAGCCCAAGGGTGCGAATGTTTTGTTACGGCATGGGGCGGGACAGGCCGCGCTAAATGGAACGCTGGCGGGAAAAGAGGTGTTTATAAGCATAATGTGAATAGTTCGGATAGACACGGGGAGCATCCAACAGAAAAGCCGTGGCGGTTGTTTGTTGAATTGATAAGAGATTTTACAAGCCCGTCGCAAACAATTCTAGACCCATTCATGGGTAGCGGCACAACAGGAGTTGCCTGCGCCAAGCTAGGCCGCAAGTTCATCGGCATTGAGCTAGAGCCAAAATATTTCGACATTGCTTGCGAACGTATCCAAAAGGCATACGACCAGCCAGATATGTTTATTGAACAACCAGTCAAAGCAACTCAGGATACATTCGATGTGTAAAGTATGCGGCGGTTCTGGCGTTACGATAATGCCAGCCCGTGTAATTACATATGCCATTGAAGACATAGACGTTGAGATTCCAGCGCATCTGGACTTATGCAGTTACTGCGTCACTAAACACGAGTTGGAATATCAAAAGGCTTTGCTTGAGCGCGAGCATAGTGTAGAGTGATTTTGCGGTGAAAAAAACATCTTGGTTGCTCTTGATGTGGTTTCGCTCTCCGGCCCGCCGCCTACTACTTGGAGAGTAATGATAGGAGAGACAAATGGCCGGATGGCTCAAACTTCACAGAACAATATCAGATTGGGAATGGTATACTGACGCAAATGTTATGCGCCTGTTCCTGCATCTTTTGATAAAAGCAAATTACAAACCATCAAGATTCCGTGGCTTCGATGTGCCTGTCGGGTCTGTTGTTGCAGGGCGCACAGCGTTATCTGCGCAGCTTGGTATGTCAGAGCAGCAAGTTCGCACTGCCTTAGATAAGCTTTTATCAACCAACGAAATAACCATCAACTCAACCAACAAATTCTCAATAATATCAATATGTTGCTGGGATAAATACCAAGACGATAACCAGCAAGATAACCATCAAGTAACCAACAAACAACCAACAGATAACCAACAAGTAACCACATCTAAAGAAGGTAATAAGGGTACAAGGGAAGAAGGTAAGAATATACCAGTGATTTCAGAACCAACTCAATTTTCTCAATGGTATGATTCTTACCCTCGTAAGATTGGCAAGAAGGCAGCAGAGAAAGCATTCAACAGCGCCATCAAGTCTGGTGTCACAATTGAGCAATTAACCCAAGGTGTCGCAGCCTACAATCAGGAGATAAGAGATGCAGGAACTTCAACGCAATACATCAAGCACCCTAGCACATGGCTCAACCAAGGCTGTTACGACGACGACCACGCACAGATCGTCCATGACAACGCCGGGAGAGATAACAAAAAGCCTCGAAGCATCTTTGAAATCGGGGATGAAGTTGCAGCCCGTATGGGGTGGGAGTGACACGCACGATGTTGTGGGATTTGATATTGCTAATGCTGACATGACGCATTTAGACGAAGCGGTTGCAGCTTGTCAGCCAATGCCCAAGAAGAATATTGCGCGGTTGGTTCAAAAAATGATCTTAACAATGCCAATGCGAAACATGGACGACATGGATAAGGCTGCTATAATTGCAATATATGTTGAGGACTTGGAAGAATACCCGGCAGATGTTGTCGAATACGTTTTGATGACGATACGCAGGTCAAACAAGTTCTTCCCTACTTGGGCAGAGCTTTACGAGAACTTGGAGCTTTGGGGCAGACGTAGGATGATGATTCGGGACGCAATAGATAAAGCAATAAGTGTTAGGATTTTAAAATGAGCGCACGAGAAAAGCTTGAAGGTCAAATAACATTTAATGAAGAAAATAATCTTTTGGACATTATGGGCGCAGACAAAGATTGGGAGAAAGAATGGTCTGGAATGCCTGAATTCTTAATGGGTAGCACAGAACCAGTTCAAAAAATAACAGTAAGTTTTGCAACATTTGAGGACGTAAGAAAATTTTCTGAATTGTTAGAGCAAAATTTAACAAAAAAAACAAAATCGTTGTGGTTTCCAAGGCAAGATAAATATTTGTCTCCGAAAAACTTTAGGTATGTTTCAGATGAATCCTAATTACCCAATATTTATTTTGTCAAAAGGTAGATGGGAATCGCGCCTTACAAGCAAGGCTCTTGAGGAGAAAGGAGTCCCATATCGTATTGTCGTAGAACCTGACGAGTTTAAAATGTATGCGTCTGTAATTGATAAAAAGAA
>TARA_R110002111_G_scaffold148120_2_pt1 | contig 12513 bp, 8 predicted proteins | sample TARA_R110002111 | Tara Oceans TARA_R110002111 (sample SAMEA4397363) | marine metagenome | biome: Polar Biome; feature: [ZZZ] marine water layer (ENVO:01000295); material: water (ENVO:00002006), including particulate matter (ENVO:01000060) such as... | depth 199 m | reverse complement strand
TTGAATTGAATGTGGTAATGGCATATTCAAGATGTTTTCTTCGCTCTTTACCAGCGACTGTTTGGTGGAATACCGTTTGTTGTTTTTTCCATGCCTTAAAACGTTCATCAAAATAGACGTCTCCAGTTAAAGGAAGATAAAATAACCCTAAAGAATCTCCTCCAGGACTTGTAACCCAAGTGGATTGTAATTGGGTTTCCTCATTTATTTCTACATAACCACAAGTTGCAAAGTTAGTAACACCAAGTGCTATAAGCTCTTTATACAAAAGGACTACAACCTCTTTGACTTCTTCACCTTTTTGCATGGCCATGGTTCGGCTTCTTACTTTTTCGAGTGCCGTTTCAATTTTTGCTTCTCTTGCTTGTGCTTCTGCTTTTTGCAGATCTAGAAAACGTGTATAGGTTTGCTGAAAAACTTTTGCAAAGCGAGGAATCATATTCTGTTGTTCTTCTGATAAACGAATCCCTCCTACTATTAATAAATAACCTTGTTTAAAGTTGAAACAATGTATTACCAAACGCTCTGGTGAAATAGCCAATAATTTAGCAACAGAAAGTGGAAAATTTTTACTCTTTTCTGCAATATAAGTTTGATGTTTTATAGTCTCCTCTGGGTTTAGTTCAATTACCAATAATGGTTCTTGCTTTTTCCAACTAGACACAATGGCTTTCATTGTTTTGTCTTCTGTATGTATCAACTCAACGGGCTGGTGTCTAATGCTTCCATCTGCAGGGTTAACACCATAACTGTATCCTATATGTGCTTTTTTATCAAAAAGTATATATCCAGCAGTAAGATGCTCAATTCCCAGATCTGACAATTCATGGTACAATAATGCACCTGCTTCTAACAACTCCTCACTTTTGTGCATTGCCATACTTCGTGAACGTACCCTTTCTAAAGCTGCTTCAATTAGCGCTTCTTTTGCTTGAGCCTCTGCTTTTTGTAGGTCGAGGAAACGTGTGTAAGTTTGCTGAAACACTTTTCCAAAGCGCATCAAAATTGAATTTTCGGCATTGGAAAAAGGTATGCCAGAGAAATTTTCAATATAGAGACCGATATCCTTTTGTATTGCTGTTGATGCTGCCAGTCCAGGGCAATTTAGATAAAAATCCCATGCCTCTTTGGTCAGACCTTCAATGTGAGGAAGTAGTTTTTTATAAAAACTATTCTTTTCTTCAAAATCCAATTGTGTTTTAAAAAAATCGGTGCCTTTCTTTTTTGCTTCTGTGAATTGTTTATCCCAAACCAAATCGAGGTAGGGAACTGTTATCTTAGCTGGAATGTCCTGTTTATCAGCGACCCAAAAATGCCAATCCTTTTTTGGTTCATAATCTACCACAATACCTGCATGCTCAGCATTGATTTTTAGGTGAGCCATCTGGTCAAAAATAACTTTTACTACGTCTTTTAGCTCCTCGCTTTTATGCATGGCCATACTTCGTGAACGCACCCTTTCTAAGGCTATTTCTATTTGGGCTTCTCTGGCCTGGTATTCTGCTTTTACAACATCATCGTATCGAGAATAAGTAAGGTCAATAACATTTGTAAACCGTTCTAATAATTGCACCTTGTCTTTTTCCAATGGTGAATTTCCGAGAAATTCAAGAAAACCATGCTTAATAGCAAATTGAGAATAAAAAATTGATTTTACACTTTTCCAAGATGCAATAAATTTCTTTGGAGCATTTTTGAAATCCGTTTTGGTAAATACACTGTCCCACCATGTTTTGAGTATTTTTCCAGATAATTCACCCGAACGGTATTTTATCCCATTTTCAAGGTCTTTAAAAAGGTCATTTAAAAGGGGGTGATCAAAATATTGAAGTTTTACACTTTTTGGTTGTAATGCTCCAATAGGTCCTGCGCTACGATAAATTAAATCTTTAGGATTGATGTCATAAGTTGCAATACTGCACTCCATTAGTTGAACATCTAGTTTACCTAATTCTTCAAAAATTATTTGAATAACTTCATCTAACTCATTGCTGGTTTGAATTGCCATAACTCGGCTTCTTACCCTTTCAAGTGAGGCCTCAATCTGCGCTTCTCTTGCTTGGGCTTCTGCTTTTTGAAGGTCGAGGAAACGTGTGTAGGCTTGCTCGAATACCTTAGCAAACCGTTTAAAAACGGCTTTATTTTTATAAATCTCTGTAGTAATTACTAACAAGTATCCATATTTAAAATAGGCTGCATGCCACTTTTGCCATTTTGGAAATGCAATACCATTATCCAACAAGCCTTGAAAAATGGGCTGAACATCGGGAACAGTTAGCATATATTTGTAATGATCTTTTAGCTCTTTACCATCTTTTATAATTGATAATGATTCTAGATTTTTCTTCCAGCCTTTATACATTTGTTTATGGCTAGGATCTATCGTATTTGGAATTTTAAGTTGTGGCATAACACCATTTTCGTTGGCAAACCAATACTCATCAACATCGGAATTATTTTCGCAGAAACCAAATCCTGTACCCCAAAGTTCGCCACCCAAACTCTTTAGTTGTTGAAAGAGAACGAAAGCCACGTCTCCAATTTCATTACTATTGTGCATGGCCAGAGAGCGAGATCGAATTCTTTCTAAAGCTGCTTCAATTAGAGCTTCCTTGGCTTGTGCTTCTGCTTTTTGAAGGTCGAGGAAACGTGTGTAGGTTTGCTCGAATACTTTAGCGAAACGTTTAAAAACATCATGTGCATCTGGAACATGCTCTTTGGTTATGAACAGTAGATATCCATATTTGAAATAGACGACATGATCTATTTGATAGGTTGGAAAACCATTGTTTGTTTCCTTTAATTCCATTAAAACGTCACCTATAACAGGTAGTGAGCTCATATATTCATAATGTGAAACACATTCGTCGCCTGAAAACTCTTTTATAAATAGCGATTCACCTTTTTTGCCTTTTTGATAATATTCCTTTTCTTGGGACTGTATATGTAGGTAGCACACCGGCTTCATTTCCAAACCATTCGGTAGATTCTTTTTCTCCGTAAATATTAAAGGCACAACCCCAAGTTTTAATGCCTAATGATCTTACTTGTTGATCTAATAAGAATGATGTTTCTTGCAATTCGTCGCTATGTTGCATCGCCATGGTTCTGGAACGTACTTTTTCCAAGGCCGTTTCAATTTTTGCTTCGAGCGCTTGTGCTTCGGCTTTTTGTAAATCTAGGAAACGTGTATAGGTTTGCTCGAAAACTTTGGAGAAGCGTTTGAATATGTCATGTGCATCTGGAACAGGTTCTAAGGTAATAAACATGAGATAACCCTTGGAAAAATAAGCACAATGTATAATTTGAAATGTAGGAAAAGAAAGTCCAGCGTCACTTAATTCCTTTACTTCCGGAATAGTTTTTAAATACTTATAATGGTCTTCAAGTTCCTTTCCTTCTTGTTCTAGTACAAATAAAGATTCTCCTCTTTTTTCTGCTTTATGAAAAAGAAGATACACATCTTCAGAAGAATTTGTTTTAAATGGAGGCTGAAGACGATCTTTACTAGCCATCCAAGCAGTAGCAGCTTTTTTATCATCGTCCCATATATTAAATCCACAGGCAAAGGAATTTATTCCTAGTTCTTCTACTTGTTGAAATAGAAGCATAGCAGTATCTCGTAATTCTTCACTTCGCTGCATTCCCATAGTTCGGCTTCTCACTTTTTCTAAAGCCAATTCTATCTTAACTTCGCGTGCTTGTCTTTCTGCTCTCTGTAAGTCTAAAAAACGTCTGTGCGCCAAATCAAAAGCACCAGCAAATTGAACTAAAATATCTAGATCTTCTGCAGGAGGATTTTTTACAACACCAGGTAAACTGTAACCAATTTCTCCATGCGTTGTTCTTGCCATGATAAAAGTCAATCCACCAATATGTCTTATGTCGTCGTGACTTGGTGCTTGTGGATCTATATTCTGAAAATCACCCAAGTTGCCCATTTTATCTACGTAATTTATGGCCTCGTTTACAGTCATGGTATAAACCACAGTTGCTTTTTTGCTTTTTTCCCATTTAGCTAGTAAAGGAATGTCGCCATGCATATGCCTTGGCAAGGTCATAACGAAACCAATTTTGCTTCCATCACCAGAGGTCATGGCTTTTTCGTATTTTTCTGGTAGCCACATCATGTGCCAGAAATAGTGGGCTTGGTGACCTAATTTGGTAAATTCATTTCGCATCGTTACCACAATGTCGAGTAGGTCTGAAGATTGTTGCATGGCGACGGCTTGCGCTCTAATACGTTGTAAAGCTCCTTCAATTTCTAATTCACGGTTCTTTGTTTCAAGTTCAACTGTTCGTCGTTTTATGGCTTCTCTTAATTCTTGATTTTCTGCGTTCACTTTATTGAAGCCTATGGTTTCTCCTTCATCTGCTTTATTATCTGCAATAGAAAAATGTTGGTAAATAAATCGCCAATCTTCTTTTTTTTCTTGTAAAACAGATGTAAATCTAAAACGACTATAATAAGTCCATTCCGTATCGTTTAAAAACCAAGCATCAAAAACATGTGTAATAAAAATAAGGTCATTAAAGGTCTCAATGGTTATAATTTCTTTTCGTAATTCTGTTTTACCAGAAAACTGCTCTGCTGTATTTTTAAAAAATTGAGTGGTATCTTTCCGGTTTAAAAATTCTTCATTATCCGTAGATCCTATAAAGTGGTAAGCATCATCAAAATAAGAATTGTAAGTAGCGACATCACCATTTAAATAACTGTGCATCCATTTGTTGTAGATTTTTAAAATATCTTTTTCTAGTGTATTGGTAAGTTGCATAGCTTAATTATTTGTAGGTAGTTTGATGATAAAATTTGTACCTTTTCCTGTTTCAGAATCTACCTTTAAAGTTCCTCCATGAGTCGTAATAATATCATAACTAAGGCTTAGGCCTAAACCAGTACCTTGCCCAGTTGGTTTGGTTGTAAAAAAAGGCTGAAATATTTTATTAATTATAGTTTTTTTAATACCATTACCATTATCACTAATAATTATTTCTATGGAGTTGTTTTCTTTTTTTGTAGTAACACTAACCTTTGGTTGAAATCCATTTAGGCCTGATTGTTCTTTTTCTAATTTCTTTTTTTTCTCATTGCAAGCGTAAAAGGCATTGGTGATTATATTTAAAACTACTCGACCAATATCTTGAGGAATAATGCTTATTTTTTCTATTGATTTGTCATAACTACTATCTAAACTTGCATTGAAGGTGTTGTCCTTGGCTCTTAATCCGTGATATGCCAATCGTAAATATTCATCTACCAATAAATTGATATCTATAGCTTCTTTTTCGTCAGAATTTTTTCTGCTGTGTTGCAACATCCCTTTTACAATGCCATCTGCACGCTTGCTATGGTGTAATATTTTTTCGAGATTTTGAGTAACGTCATTTGCTATAGACTTAACTTCTTCCATATCTCCATTCTTTATCTCTTCCAACATTTCTTCTAAAAGTTCCTTACTAACTTCGCTAAAATTATTGACAAAGTTGAGTGGATTTTGTATCTCGTGCGCTATACCAGCGGTTAGTTCACCTAGGCTTGCCATTTTTTCTGCTTGTACAAGTTGTGCTTGAGCTGATTTTAATTCTTCTAAAGATTTGTTTAAAGCAAAATTAGTTTCTTCTATTGCAGCACGCTTTTGTTCAAGTTCTCCAATGGTTTCTTCTAAAAGGATTGCTGTTGTGCGTTTTACTTTATTGGTGCGTTCGAGTTTAAAATCTGAAATTAATAAATCTTTATCTGCTTTTTTTAAATAATTGAGAATTGCAGAGATATCACCTTCTGATAATTGTTTTGATTGATTTACAATGTCTAATATATGTTGTAGGTTTTTATTCATGCTTTTTCTTTAAGTGTTACCCAACAGCATGCTCCTGAATGATAATTCTGTCTGCCGTTTAATACGCGACCAAATTCACCATAAGTAAAAAAACCAGCCATTGGTGATTGCCATACTTCAGCGAGTCCTTCATTTTCATCTGTAGTCATTGGTCCAAGTATGGGCTGTCTGCCAGCACAAGAAAAAATTAATAAGGCGTCTGCTTCTGTTCTCAACTCCATTTTTAATTCAGAGGCTTTTTCAATCACTTCTTCAACAATATCGAATTCTGGTGGTTGCGTAAACCAAAATTTTGAGCCCTCTGGCATTGGGATATCTATGACAAGTGCTTTTTCTGCACTATCAATTTTCATGGGTGTTTTTAGTACAGTCTCGTCTTTGTCTCGTTCTACAATGAATGGATATTCCATTGATAATTCTTCGAATACCTTAAAATCTTTTTCGGCTATTTTGTCTTCTTTTCCTAGATATCTTAAATACAATTCTACAGCAGATTTTCCGTCAATTTCATAGAGTAATTGACCTTTGCTTTTGGTCACTGTTCTTGTAATTCCCAAAGGTTTCCAACCTGTAATAGCCATTCCATTTAAAGCGATTTTATCTCCATCTAAAACTAAAGCAACTATGCCATATTTAGCTTCTTTGTAATTAGTGAAAACAAATGTTTCTTTTAGCATCCAATCGTCTCCTGCCATGCCACCAAAGCATATTTTGTCGGGCCCAAGGCTTTTTTCCAGGCTTTTCACCAGTTTTTCTCCTTCAAAATGCTCTCCTTTTTGATTGACGCCTGGACTGCATACTATAAGTGATGGGTTAGTGAATTGTTTTAGCGCATTATTTGCTAATTTGGAAACAGCGTTATCTAAGTTTTCATCGACAAAATCTTCAAACAAGATTGCGTAATGCTCTTTTGATAATTCTAAAAGTAAAATAGCAATTTCTCCTTCAGACTGATGATTGTTAGTAAACTCACCACAAGAAGTAGCACCAAAAACATCAATATTTTTGGAATCCATTAATTCACAAATAGCCTTTCTATCTTGTTTTACGGACATGAACACTATTGCCACAGTTGGATCAAAACCATCTACCAAGCTATTTTGTAGTGCCTGTTTAATGTCTTCTGTAGATTTTCCATTGATGGATTTACTATTCATGTGTCTATATCTATTGTTTTTCAATGGTCACATGCTGTTCGCTATTAACCATTCCGTTGTATTTAGTGCTTTTGGGATGCTCGTTTCATGTTTATTTTTCTTTTAAAGCCACAACTCAACACGCATTATTATGAAATTCATTGTTCCCGATTTTTGATTTCCCGAATTCACCATATGTAAAAAAGTCTATCATTGGAGCATTCCAAACCTCTTTTACTTGTTCAATTTCCTCTTGTATTAATACTCCAAATGACAAATGACGACTTACACAGGAAAACATAATTATGGCGTTTGCCTCTGGTTGTTTCTCTGTTTTTAACTCATTACATTCTTCCACTACTTTTTCAATAGCATCGAAATCGGGTGGTAGCGAAAATTTAATTTTAGAACCTTGAGACACGTTGCCTGCGCAAATAAGCGAACGGTCTTCTCTGTTGGCAAACATGGCTGTGCGCATTACAGGAGCCACTCCTTCACGTTCCATTTGTAACGGATAATAGGCACTAACTTGAGTTACTATTTCTTTACCAGAATTAAAATCATAATCTACTCCTAAATACTTAATAATGGTATCTAGAGCAGGTTTGTCATCGATGGTATAGACAATGTTTTCTTCGCTTTTTGTAATGGTTTTGGTTGTCCCAATAGCTTTCCAGCCACATGTGGCAATGCCATTTATTTCAATTTTATCTTCATCGATAATCAGTCCTAATAAGCCTTTGTCGCTACTTTTTTTATTTGTAAACACAATAGGACCTTCTAGTGCAAGATCATCACCTGCCATTCCACCAAAAATGGTAACGTCACTGCCGAAACCTTCCGTAATTCCTTCAACAATATGTTCTCCGTCATTACTTAACCATCCAGTTGCAATAATAAATGCAGGATTTGTATAGGTGTTTTTTCCTTCAATACCCATTTGTTTCGCATTCTCGTAGGTGCTTTGTTCTCCCGTTTCTAAAAATTTTAGTTTGAAGTATTTTAGATTCATGTTCAGTAACATTATCGTAATACTACCTTCTTCGATGTCTCCATCTATAAATTCTCCTGAAGTTGTGGCTCCAAAAACGGCGATGTCTCTTTTGTCCAATTCTTTGGTAATTGCTTTCCAATCTTGCTTTATGGAAAGAAAAACAATTGCTAGAGTAGGGTTAAACCCATCAGTGGTTGCATTAACAATTTCTTTGGAAATAGTTTCGGTAGATTTTGCTTTTATTGTTTTTGAAATCATTTATCTCTGTAGATTATGAATCATTTTCAGTAATTCCAACAATTACATTTACTCCACCAGTAGCAAAGTTAGATAAATCATCAACAGTAGCTTGCCCTTCAGGAGAACTCATGGTTTCTTGCATTTGTTCTGTACTGGTGAAATATAATTCTGCCATTCTATAATAGTCAGCTTTTTGTCCATCTGGTGTTCCCAAAAACCTGGTTAATTCGAGCTTTGCTACTCCTTCCATAGTAGCTGCAAGCGGTAAGTGTTTTTCTTGGTAATACCTTTCGAATGTTTCAATATCTGTTGGATGTCCGTATAAAACTGTTAATTTTTGCATTGTTATTAGTGTTTAGTTATTTTTCTTTAAGTGCCACACAGCAGGTGGTTAGATTGTGCATTTCTAGGTTTCCGCCAGTAGCTCTTGCTAATTCTCCATTAGAGAACATACCAGCCATTGGGACGTTCCATACATTTTTCACACCCTCTATTTCCATATTCATTAGTGGTCCAAGAGACATTATTCTTCCTGCACAACTAAAAACGACTAAAGCATCTGCTTCAAGCATTTCAGTCTCTTTTAATAGTTGAACCCCTTTAATTACTTTTTCCATGACATCAAAATCTGGAGGTAAGGAAAAGCGTACTTTCGAACCTTGAGGTACTGTACCACTGCAATAAAAGGAACGATCGCTCCAGTCTACAACCAAACCAGGGCGCATCACTGGGTCGCCTTTTTCTCTTTGAAGTTGTAATGGAAAATTGGCAGCTATCTCTAGTAATAAATCTTCGTTTTCTGGGGTTACATTTTCTAAACCACCATATTTTGTAGTAATATCTAATACAGGAATATTATCTACTGTATAGACATGATTTCCTTCACTTTTGGTAACCGTTCTTTCAGTCCCTACTGCTTTCCAACCACAAGTGGCAACTCCTTTAATTTTTATATTGTCTTCATCTAAGGCTAGTGCTACAGTTCCTATGCTGCTTTCTTTTCCATTAGTAAAAACAAATTGATCAGCAAAAGTATAATCATCTCCAGCCATCCCTCCAAAGACATTAACATGTTTCCCTATAATATCTTCAAAACCAAGAAGCAATTGTTCTGCATCGGTTTCCAGATGACTAGCTGCAATTAAAAATGCTGGTTTTTCAAATTCTTTTTTTGCTTTTGAAGCTATGTTTTGTGCAATTTCACGATAATTTTTTTCAGGATATTCTTCAAGATAAATTTTAAAATGCTCTTTTTTGATGTCGAGTAATAAAATTGCCGTAGATTCATTTTCGGTGTTTTCATCAATAAATTCTCCGTTTGTTGTTGCTCCATAAACAGCGATATTTTTTTTATCTAGAAGTTCACATACTGCCTTTCTATTTTGACTTACAGATAAGAAGACGATTGCTAAGGTTGGTTTAAAACCATCTGATAAACTTTCCTCAATGGCTTCTTGAATCTCTTTAGTTGATTTTCCTTTTATGGATTTTGCTTTCATCGATTTATGAATAATACATTAGTTTAGGTTTAAGAGGCTATTAATAAATTTAGGGAAGGGATTGTTAAATTTAATAAAAATTAGATGAATTCTAGAAGAAGTGAATAATAAAAACCCTCTTTTTATTTCTGTTTTTTTCAACCTATTTCACCATCGTCATTAATATCTTCTCCTGAACGTTCTTCGAGAACTTTTAAGGTTTTAAGTAATAATTCTTTGGTTTTAGTAAGTTCATTTTCTAATGTTTTAACACGCTCTTCTAATGAATCTGCTTTACCTTTTTGCTCATCGAGTTCGCTTTGTTGGATTAGATCCCAAAATAGTCCCATTATGTGGTTGGTTTTAGAAGTAGGAAGTAAGTAGATATTGGGTTATACTTATATGTGTATAAATATTGTAATTTGTTACATCATTGCATAAAAGTAACTTTACTAATAAGTCCGTTTTCAATCTCATAAATAGCTACGGTATTAAAAACTTTACCGTTAGCAGTTATTTGTTCATGATCGATTACTTTATTACCTATAATAATACGTTTTTTGCTTGCTGCTTTTAGGTCTGGAGTACGTTTAAACCAAGATACGTAGTCTTTTCGCATTTGGTCTTGACCTTCTGAAAGTAGCTCGTTTGGGTAATTATATAATTTTATGTCTTCAGTATAGGCTGACATAAAAGCATTTACATCTCTTGCGTTATAAGCATCTAGTTGTTTTTGAATTAAAGTTTCAAGAATAGAAATGACTTCTGAGTTTTCTGTGTCTGTTTCAGTTGTTTTATTTTCTTCTTCTGCTTGGGAGGATGTGGTCTGGTCAATATCTCCAACTAATAATAGTTTTGAACCTGTTGCATTTGTAGTAAGGCGTGTTATTTTTGTAATTCCGTTAGAAGATAAATTTGCAACTATTTTCCAGTTGTTATCTCTTTTTAGGGTTAATTTATAGAGTACACTACCTTTACCAGAAAGGAGAGTGCTATTATTTAACCAAGAGATATCTTCAACTCCAGATAGTGTATTGGCGATAACTTTAGTTTCACCAGTAATTGGATCTAGCGATTTTATTTGCCATTGTTTATTATTCTTTTTTGAAATAAAACTTACAAGATTTGAGTTCGGTATTTTATGAAAAGAGCGCCCGACTTTAGTAGCATACTGTCTGCTTTTCCTTTCTTTTAAATCTGTGATATATAAATTGAGATCATCTCCTTCTATAACTGCTGAGACTATAGTGTTCTCATCATACCAAGTATAATAAGCAACGACTAGATCTTCTATAAGCTCAGTGGATTCACCATTACTTAAATTGTAGCTATATAGACGTTGTTTTCCATCTTTATCTAGCCGTACAGCCGATACTGCATTTTTATTCGTAATTTTTAAGGGCGAGTACTCTCCTCCTTCTGTAAAATTAATCCAGATTTTGCCGTTGTAACGTGTATCGTATTTTGCAATATCGGTTTGTCCATTTCTTGTGGATGAAAAAACAATGTAACGATCATCTAAAAATGAGGGTTGATTATCGTATTCTTTGCTATTTGAAATGTTTATATTATTAGTTATGCTAATCTTATTGTTTACGGTACTTATATCGAATAAATATACCTCTGTGTTGGATTGAGAATAGGATAGTGTAAAAAAAGTTATTGCTGCTAGAAAAAAAGTATATTTCATTGTATGGATTATTACGCTTATAAATATAATAATTCTATAGTCATTTTCTTATGTATTTAGAGTGACTTATTAAAAATAATAGCGTCTTAGTAAGTGAATTATTGCAGAAAAGTGTTTTATGTCGGATAAACATTTCGTTTGTCGGTATTTTTTATATAATTTCATTAACAAATTGTTGAAAACTAATACTTTTGCATACGTGTTACAGTTTTAAATTAACCCATAGCTAAAAGAATAAAACGACTAAACTTACTATGGCTATGTTCTGTTTTTGCTATTTTTTAAACGACAGAATTTAATTGTAGTGGTAATTATTTTATAGAATGCATTCATTATAATTTAACAATTATTTCTATCTTAAATGAGGTACTTATAATATTGGGATGCAGCTAAACATAAAGTAATCAGCTAATTTTGGGCAGAGACATATAGATGAAGTCTATACTAAGACAAAAGGTTACGCACTTGTTACTACAATTAATTTGAGCAGAAAAGAATTAGATTCTAACTGTGAATACCAAGATGCTAATGTTGTACAAACAAAGATTTTAAGAGATACTAATAATATTATAATTATAGGATTAAACGATTTTTGCAGATCTTTTTAGGAGTATTTCCAAATCCTTCAAAATCAGTTTTAAATTTGACGCAATAAAAAAGCCAATTCAAACTAATGAATTGACTTTTTTCATTTCACGCTTAATACTTTAATTAAAAGCAGTACTTATTCTCTGCTTTAACTTTTTCAGCTACCTCAGTACGCAAATCCACAATGTCTGGATAGTTTTGGTATTTTGTAAAACGCTTCAGTCCCATTAATAGCATACGTTGCTCATCACCTTCAGCAAAAGAAATAATACTTTCTTTTCCTTTTTCTTCAACAATATCAACTGCATGATATAAGTATAATTTTGCCATGGCGATTTGAACAGATTGTGCCTCTTCACCAAAACGCTTCGCATTTTTTTCAGTTCTTAAAATTGCAGATTCTGCCATATAAATTTCAATTAAGATATCTGCAGCAGCAATTAGTAATTGTTGGTGATCTTCTAATTGAGGTCCATATTTTTGAACAGCACCTCCAGCAACCATTAAGAAAGTTTTCTTAAGTTTCGCAATCATCGCTTTTTCTTCC
>TARA_R110002111_G_scaffold98643_1_pt1 | contig 12565 bp, 10 predicted proteins | sample TARA_R110002111 | Tara Oceans TARA_R110002111 (sample SAMEA4397363) | marine metagenome | biome: Polar Biome; feature: [ZZZ] marine water layer (ENVO:01000295); material: water (ENVO:00002006), including particulate matter (ENVO:01000060) such as... | depth 199 m | reverse complement strand
GAACCGGCCGTAAATACGTCGCCAATTAACGCGATTGTTCCGGTTGCGTCTGGTAATGTCCAATTTCTAAATGCGGTCAACGTATCGCTTTGCAATCGCCCGTTCGAACCGTTTGCGAATTGAAAAATCGACGAACTTGTAATTGTTAAGTTTTGCCCGTCGGTTGTGTTTGCCGTTCTTAAAACCGTTGATAAACCGTTCGCCAACGTGTCCAAAATGTCTTTTAATAAAACATTGTGGTCCGATGGTTGAATCGCTTCGTCCGGTTGTAAATCGTCCAACAATAAATCAATCGCACTATTTACATTTGCTCTATTCCCTAAATCCGCCATTATTTATCCGTATTGGTTTCCGTATTGAATTCCATAAATCCCCGGCAAAGTTAAATTGGAATACCCAATCCGCGCCGATGTTTTATAATTCCCTCCGGAAATGTTTAAAAAATTATTATCAATTAATGCGCTCAATCGTATTTTTGTCGCGCTTATTTTTTCAATTTTGCATTTTGCCGAACCGCTTATCGGTTTTAAAATGTCGTTTTTGTTTTCTAAAACAGACGACAACATTTCAATTCCTTTGATTCCGCCTTGTTCGAAAACCTCGATTCGAATAACGCCGTAATATGCGGAAATTGATCCAACATCCCCGGCCACGTCTTCCAAATCGAAATCCGCTTCGACCAATGTTTTTTCAGTCGGCAAAATTGCGTTCGTTCTTATTCCGTCCGTATTTAATCCCGTGTATAAATTAACCGTTTTCGTTTCGTTGTAATGGTTTATCGAACCGTCCCAAACCGTTGATTCCTCAAATGTACGAATGTAAATGTTTGACGAATTACGCGTGTTTAAAACCTGGGACAAACTATTCAAAACCGTTTGAACTGAAAACCTTAATTCCCATTGATTCAAAAACGAATCAAGTCGCGCCCAATTTTGATTTTTCCCGTCGAATCGTTTTGTTCCGTCGACCAAATCATTTGGAACGTTTGAATTCTCGATCCAATATTCCCAACGCGGACGAATTGCATACCTCAACCAATACGCTTTTTTTGTTCCCGTGTCCAATGTCTGGTCCCGAACAACTTGAATCAAGTTTTTATCCACCCCATTCGCCATTTGAAAACCGCGCGTTGTGTCGATTGAAATTTGTTGAACCAAATCGCCGTCAATAGGAAATCCCGTTGTGTCGATTGAATATTTTTCGCATTCAAACTTCGAACCGTTTATTGTGTCGAATCCCTCAATTAAAAAGCTAATCGAATCAATCGTTTCATTTTTTGCCGTATCTAAAAACATTAAGGATTCGGATAAAATTTCGTCCTCAACCGTTCCGGAATAAGTTGTTGAACCGGCGTTTTCGCTTGTTTGTGCGTGACTCAAAAATTCGATTGAAACGTCGCCCGTTACAAACGAAATCGGCGTTTCGCCCAATTGATTAAATTCGCAAAGTAATGTCGTACGGTCTGAAATATTTGTGGCCAATGATTCATCCGCCAAACTAAGTGCAACGCCATAACTCCAATTGCTATCGTTAATGGTATCAAAATAATTACTAAACGCGGAATTTGGTTGAAATTGTCCATTTATTGAAACGGTCGAACCGCTTTGTGTTATCGAAACAAATTGAATTCCCATTCCCGCACCGGATCCGTTTTGGAATCCGCCATAAACAAAACCCGCGGTCGATTGATCGATTGTTTGGTTTAGGTCGTTTAATATTAAATTTTTATAATTTGTTTCGTTATTGTCTTGTATCAATTCCAAATCCGACGGAATTGTAAAAAATGAAAGTTTGTATTTCGACGTTGCGGTTGCTCCCGTTTGATTAACCGTAATCGTGAAATTTGTTGGTTCGTCTTTCGAAACGGACGCGACATTGGTTCCGGTTGTGTTCGTGTAATTAACACCGACAACCGAATAATTCGATTCGTTACCGTTGAAATTTTCGTCAAACCAACCGACGTTCCCCAATAATGCGGTGGACGTTGAATCCGTTTGAATCGAAACGTTTGGATTACCAATTTGCGGTAAAAAAGTCAATTGAAAAACATCCGTCAACGATTCATTATCAAACAAAAAAGACGGCGCAACCGAATTTTGAAAGTTTGTTAAATTATCGAACAACGGTATTATTTGAAATTCAACCGATATTGTGAACTTTTGAATCGATCCAACTTTTCCATTTCCAACAATTGACGCCCCAAAAACAGAATGCCCAGAATTGAAACCAAACGTTGTCATTGGTAAAATTGTAACCGTGTCCGCCGGATCTAATCCGCCAACCTCAAATCGCGGAGTTGTTCCGTCGATTAATGAGTTTAACGACGCGGATGTGACGTCACTATTCGCAATTAAATTGTAGTTTAAAACAACGCCTTGAACGTTGTCGGTTGATTCAATTGTAATTATTGGATTGACGGTTGTTCCATCGTTAAAAGGATAAACGCCCAAAACCGGAAACGTTCCCGTAATTGATCCGACGCGCATTGTTGTTGGCGTTAAAACCGTAACAACTCCCGCTCCCGTAGTCCCGCCGTAATCAAACGAAATATTTGAACCAACGAAAAACCCGTCGTCTAAGAAAGAACCCGTTAAACGCGTCAATTCTTCGGTTCCGTTTGATTCCATCGGATTTGAATAAGACGAATTAAAAGAAACCTCGATTTCAACGTCAAGTTCCAACGTAATTCGGTCGCCCACGTTTCCGAGTAACCAAGACGTTTTTTCCGCTCTGAATTCGTTTGAATATTCTCTACGTGTTATTATCGCGCCCATACTTATTCGTTAAATCGTCAATCGATTGTTTTATTTTCACAAAATCGCCCGTTTTCCGTGCGTCTTCAATCAACTTGTTTGACTCCTTAACAAGTGTTTGCAATTTTACTTTGTCTTCATTCGAAACGTTTGGCAATAAACTTTCCAACATTGAATCGAACAAATTCGGTACCTGGACAACGTCTTTTTGAAATTGTTCCGCCAATTTTAACGATTGTTCAAAAACCTTATTGTCCATGATTAAATTCTAAGATAAGATTTTTTGTGTAAAGTTGTTTTGTTTTGTATTGAATATTTGCAAAACCTTGTTGAAAGTTCCAATCAATCGAAATTATTTCGCCCGTTTGACCGCTTTCGTTTGTGAACTTATTATTTCCAATTACCTTGTTCCAGTCCTCCAAACAAAATGGAACCTTTTCCGCGTTTCTTATTATGTGTTGATTGTGTGTCGTCTGTCCGGTTATTGGATCAACTACCGGCGCGAATGAATCGATAAAATGGAATTGATTCCAAAGCATTTCGGCGGTTGGTTGTTGGCTCGAAAGTTCTTCATTATTTATAAACAAAAATTTATCAACCGTTGTTGAATCGGAAGACAATTGCATCATTCCGACGCGATCGCGAATTTGCCCGGCCAAATTTGAACTTCTTCCAAAAAATCCGACAACTTTGTCCGTTAACTTTGCAACCCCTAATAAAACTTTTTCATAATCAGTTAAACCGGTTTTTTTTGTAGCCAATGCAAATGGCGGACGAATTTGCGCCAAACCTTTTCCAATTCTCAACTTTTCGTTGTTGGTTGCAATTGGATTCGCAATGATTTGATAATTTCGCCCGTCGTCGTCGTCCAAAGTGTTTTGATCCTGGATGTCGTATTCAAACGAAATAAAATAATTCTTTACAAATTCGCTCGTGTTGTAACTCAACTCGGACATTCTTGTAGTTTGGTTTGTTTCAACGTCTGGTAATATATAACTTGATAAATTGTCCCAATAATCGCGCCGTTCAAATTGAAAAACTCCGTCCGTGATTTTGAAATCGCCATTGTATTTTGAAATCATAACGCGAATAAAATCGCCGAAATTATACACCGCCGATTGTAAATTCGGATTTCCGACTTTGTCCGTATCGCCAAACAATCCACCGCGCTTTCGTTTACTCGGTAAAAATGTTGCGTCCTTCCAAATTGGATCGTCGAAAATTGTCGATTTGAATTTTAAACCTAAATATTTCAATCCAGTTTCAAACATCCTTTTTTCTTTCATTCCTAAATACCGACGAACCGGCGGAAAGAATTGATTAATTAAATCCTTAACTGTTTGTATTAATGCAACAACAACCGCCGTTGTATATATTACTTGCGCAACTAATCGAATACTTTGCGCGACAATTTTTCCAATGTCAATTGTTGGACCGGCAATGTTAAACGCCGGAATTAACGCAACCAAATTGGCGGATTCCAAGGCGATTTGACGAATCCCGTCGACCAATTCTTTTTGTAATAAAAAAAGAGCAATTGTTAATTGTCCAACGATAAACGCTTCCGGCCGATAATTTAAAACATACGGGATTGATTCGTAATCCGATGAAACAATAAAATTCTTTTCCCTTAAATAACCAAATGAAAACCCGTCCGCAACATCGTTCAACCAATCCGCGCCGTCTGTCTTGACTATATTCGCCAAAACTCGTTCACGTTCGATAAATTGCGCGTCGTTTGTTAAATCGATATATCCGTCGAAAATGTTTTGGTTGTCCAAATTTATTTTGTATGGAACACCTTCAAAGATACCAACGCCCCCGGTCAAACCGTCGTCAACGTGTTTGTTCAATCGCTTTGCGTCCTCCAATACAAAATCAATCGAACTGGTCGAAATTTCTTGTTCCGCTTGTCCTTCACGCGTTCCCCATTGAGCCGACAAATTAATTTCCGGTAAATTCGCGGGCGTTCCTCCTGGTTCGCCGTCAATCTCGAATGTTATGTTTTGCTTTCCCATTTATTAAAATCGTTTTCGAGTTACTCGATGGCGGTTTATTATTGTTTTATTTCCCGTTTTTCGTTCGTCGATGAAATCAATCACATTCCGCGAAAACTTTTCAACGTCCACAACTTGTTCCGGTTTGTTCTCAATCGCTTTTCGTGTTGCGACCATTTCATTCAACAACCTCGGATCGGATCCGCCCGTCTGGACAACTTGCATCGCATTAACTTGCGGTTGCATAAAGTTTGAACCAATCGCGCCGGAATCAATCGCCTTTGTTAATGCGACGAAATTACCTTTTCCGAATTTATCCATTGTCGAACCTTTCCAAATTCCTTCGTTTCCTTCCACCAATACCGGAACACCGAAACCGCGTTTTTTGTGTGATTCGCCACGAACAACCCCGTTTTGAATTGAGTTTCCACCCTTCGATCCGTTTTGGTTCGCGTTCAAACTGTCTTCAATCGAACCGTGTTCGCCCGTTCCCGAACCAAACGACGAAATGGCGCTTTCAAGTCCTTGCAATATACTAAAGTCGCGCAATACTGTGATAATTGCGTTTGAATCCCCAGACGCCGACGCGCTCGAATAGGCGTTATATAATGCGCTTATTTTTTCCAATGCGATTTGTTTCTTTTGCGCTTTGATTTTCTTTTGTTCCAGGTCGGCCAATGCGTCTTCCTCGAATGCCAAATTGTTTTCCAGTCCTTCGGTTGCTCGTGCGGTTTGTCTGTCTATGATTGATTTTTGTTTTTCCTCCAATCGATCCAATTCGTTGATTTGTTTATCCAACGTTTTTTGGAATGACGTAAAAATCGCGTCCGCCGTAACGTCTTGAATTTTCTTAATTCCGTCCGCTTTCTTTTGTTCTTCGTCCAAAATTAAATCGTTTGTCAATCGCGCCAATTCTAATTGTTTGTCGATGGAATCGCGTCCGGCTTTGTCTTCCAATTCAATTTCCTTTTTTAATTGTTCGATTTTCAACTTTGTTAATTCCTCGTTGATTTCTTCTTGATTCTTTTTATCGTTTATTAAATCAAGTTCCAATTGTTTTGTTGCTCGTTCGTTGTCTTTTGTCAACGCTTCCAATTCAATTGTTGCGCGGTCTTCAACTCCCTTTTGTAAAATTTCCGACTTAATTAATTGTAATTTTCTGAATTCCTCCGAATTTCTTTCGAAAAGTTTTTCTTTTATTTCAATTTCCCGGAGTGCGCTGTCTTCCTCTATTTTTTGAAGTTCAAAGGCTTTTTGTCTTTCGTTTTCGATGTTGTCCGCCGTTAACAATTTAAGTTGGTCGTTTATTTCTTGTTTTAAACTTAACCTTTGTTTTTCAATTTCAACGCCTGACTTTGCCAAGTCCAATTCGGATTGTTGACGTTCCCGAATTGCTTCGAACAACCTTTGTCGACCAATTTCGGACAACTTTATTTTTTTGATTTCTTGATTTAACAAAACGGCGTTCGTTTGTTTTATTAAAGAATTAATGTCGATTGTTTTTTGGCCACCTTGTAAAAGTTTTTCCAGTCCTTTGACCTGGGCGTCCAATGATTCGTCCGACAAACGTTTGGTTTCTTTCAATAACTGAACCCGTATTTTGAACGCTTTCGTTTCGTCGGAAATTATTTCCTCGTTTAAACTTTTTCTTTTATCAAATCCATCAATAAAAATGTCCAGATCTTGTTCGACTTCGTCTTGTAGTAATTCCCGCCTAACTTTATTTAATTGCGTTTCTTTGATACTCGCGTCCTTTTTAGCTTCCAAAACCTCTTTTTCCGCTTCGATTCGTTGAATTTTTTCATCCGTTAAAAGTGCGCGATTTTGTTCGATTTGGTTCAATTCTAAATTGACAATTTTTAAATTATTTTCGGCGATTTCTTGACCTAATTCCGATGCTTTCTTTTGTGCCTTAATACTTGATAAAATGGCTTTTCGTCTTTCCTCGAAAGTTCGTGTCGCGTCGCCTTCGATTTCTTCTTGTTTTTCACTTATCGCCAATTGTTCGGCCATTTCCAAAGAAAGTTTCGCGTTTTCCAACTTTACTTTGTTGCTCGCTTTCGCTAATGCCATAGCTTTTTCGATTGCTTCCTCGATCGCAAATCCCAACCCCGCAAACGTTTTGACAAAACTTTTGGTCGCGTCGTCCAAATCGGAGTCAATGGCCTTGGTTAATCCTTTTATTTTTAGTTCGTTGTCGTCGAATTGCTTGTTTAATAGTTTCAATTCGGTTTCAAAATCGCCCATTAAGTCTTTTAATTCCGTGAAACCGATTTTTATTGATAAAATAAAATTGTCAAATTTTAATTTAAGTTTTACAAACGTGTCAATTACTACCGAAAATATATCGCCCAACGCCGAACCCAATGTAATTAAACGACCGACAACAACTTCCAGGACCGCACCAAACGACCGCATTATTCCGTCAAGTCCATTTAGTCCCGCTTGAGTTTTGGACAACGACGCCAAAAGCGTTCCCAATAAAACAACAATGATTCCGATTCCTGAACTAATCAAAGCAACTTTTAAAATTTTCATTGCTTTCGCAGATCCAATTGTGGACTTTCTAAATAGTTTTTGAATTATCGTCGCTTTTTTTGTTGCAACCGCTTGTTTGTCCGTCGCTTCCGTTTCGTCCTCAACCGCATTTTTCAATTTGCTTTGTGCGGTTGTTAAAATGGATATGATTGTTTGTAATTTACCCAGAACGCCACCCAAAGCGCCGGACGTGTCGATTGCGCCGGCCATTGATTCCGTGAAAACTCCGGTTTCTTCGATTGCTTCTTTTACTTGTTCTTTGTAATTTCCAACGGATCTTTGCGTCTGTCCGACTGATTTGTCGACCGCTTTCAACTTTTGGTCTAATGCCGTTACTTGACTTAAAAGTGCTTTCGCTTCCTTTGTGTTGTCTTTTCCCTCAACGGCTAATGCCTTATATTTTTTACGTAAATTATTTAACGATTTCGATTCGTCGTCGTATGCGTTCGTCAATCCTTTTTCGCGCTTGATTTGTTCTTTCAATAATCGATTTCTTTCCGAAATATCAATTTTCAATTCGGCGTTGACTTTCGTTTGTTCCGAATCCAATTCGATTAATTTCTTTCGCAATTTCGCTTCGTCCTTCGCAATTTTAACGGCTTGTTTCTTTTGTTCCGCCAATTGTCCGTCCGTTTCTTGCAATTCTTTGTTGGCCTTGATTAGCTTTTCCAATTGCTTTTCAAGTTTTTCCAATTCGCTTTCCTGGTCCTCGGTTGCTCCCGTGAAATCCTCGGTTGTCTTTTTTGTTTTCTCGATTTCTTTTCGAAAGTTCTTTTGCGATTGCAAAAATCGTTTTTCAAGTGTATCGATGGCATTCAACAATTTTTCGATTGCCCCGTCGTCGATTACTAAATCACTATATTTAATTGGATTACCTTCCGCCATTTTTCAACTGTTTATTGTTTAATTCAATAAGAATATAAACTTCTTTAACTGTCATTCGTTTAACGTCGCGACCATTCGCGTTTGAACTCAATGTGTGACAAAGTTCTTCGAATGCCTTATCGAATTCGATTTCGTAACTTCCTGACCCGTTGAAAGTTTTTGGTTTAATCAATGTTAACAAATAACGTTCAATTTTTTCCGCGACGTCGCTTTCCGTACCGGATAACAAGTCGTCGCATAAAGCTAAAATACGTTTTTTTCTATTAACAAATATATTTTTGCGATCAAGGTTGTTGAATTTGTTCGGAAAGAACAATTCGAGTTCAATTTCTAGTTTTTTTTTACGTCTGTGGTTTTGTTTTTGACGTGTCCGATTTCAAGTCCCCAACTCGAAAATTTCTCCAATATCACTTTTAAATTATCCACCGAAAAATCCTCCATTAATTCGCCGTCAATTTTGCGGACCAAACAAGCGAACGACAAACCTCGGACGTTGTTTTCTGACAAAATGTTGTGATACGTATTCCGTAAATTATACATTTCGTTTAATGCGTCTTTGACCATTTCTTTGCCCAGGAATTGGAATATTTTCCCGACTTTCTGATCGAACGCCATAACGTCGGAACCCAATTCCGCGTCCAACATTACAAATTTGTTGAATGAATTAAACCGACAAAACGGCATTGAATCGATTGATTCGTAAAATTCGATTTTGTGTTTTCCTAATTTAAGCATTTGTTAACGGTTATGGCTGAAAATAAAGGTACGAACAAAATTCGTAAATCTAAACAAACAACCAATTCCGGCAAAACGCAAATAAAGGCGATGTGATGCGCCAAACAAAAATTGCACTCAATTGCGCGTTGAATAAGTTTGGACGGCGCACGTCCGCTCATTTCGTCCCGTAGTCCCCATTTATCCAATAAGTGAATGGCAACCCAGGTTAATAAACCATAAAAGAATACGTTTTCTAAATAGTACACGACTCCGGAACGGTTACGGTTAAATTAAATTTAAAACTTGCGTACGGATATGTAAAGAAATCCTTTTGATCCAATTGATTAAATGAGTAATTCGAAAATATGTCGTCGATGTCTTCTTGAATGGATCCAATCGAAAGTCGAACCCCTTTTGGAATCTGGTTGGTTAATTTATTGCGGATGTCCTTTTTCAATTGTTCCGTGAAATAATACGTTGCGCCTTTTGTCGAATCAATTCGTTTCAAGTTAACCCAAAAAATGACGCCCAAATCGATGTCGTAGTAATTCGTTACATTTCTTTCAAAGTCGCCGTTTATCGTTTGCGTTCCAACCTCAAAAAATGACATCGCTTGCAAATTGTCGTTAAATTCAACGGAATAATATTCGCCGTTTGATTGATAAACCCACGGTTCTGAAAATTCCCCGCCGTCGCGGTTTGTTTTTTTAATATACGAACGGCCGAAACTATGCGTTAACCAGGGCAACGAACCGAATAATGTTTGTAATTTTCCGATAACGGCATCCACAAAAACGGGATTCGGCGGAATTGGAACGGTTGGATTTGCGTATGAACTCATAATTTTATTTGTTTTCTAATTTCTTTTAATAAATCCGGTTTTACTACAATTTCGCGAAACAATGATAAATTGTCGGAAGTCAATCCAAAAACCCGTTGGCCGTATCTCTTAATTAACCAACTTGTTTTTTTGTCCGTCGCATTAATTAAAAATTGTTGTTGTCCGATTATAACTTCGAACGACTTGTAAAAATCGCCTTCCAGTCGTAAAGTGACGCGGTCGGACGGTTGGTTTAACGCTTGTTTTAATTTCTTGTATGGATTCGAATATTCCGGCGTCAATTCTTTGCCATCCGAACCAACTCCACGCTTGAACAATTGTTCGTTCGTATTCAAATCAATTATTTCGTTCGAATTTTCCTCGACGATTGATTTTATCACGTCGACAATAAAATCGCCCTTTACTCGATTAATTGTTTTTTTCAATCCCGCAAACGGTAAAGCCATAATTAAATCGATCCTTTACGAATTCCCCATTTTTTATTGCAAGGTAAACACGGCGAATCAATTTTTGAAAAATCGAAATCAACCGCTTTAATTGAGTTGGACAACCTAATAGCCAAACCTGGTTCGTTCGTTTCTCTGTCGCCCTCTAAATCCCTAATTATCATATTTTGTGATACGTTCGCCAATCGATTCAATCGTGTTGAATGTTTCATGTCGTTTAAAATGTCGACCGCAACTTGTTTTCCGATTAAATCAGTTAAAACAAATTTTTGTTCGCAAAGATAATCCGAAACATCGCATTGAACCGTAACGCCGAAATTCATTCCAAAGTTATTAACCGGCGTATATTTTCGTTTTGTATAATCAAACATTTGGATTCCGTTCAAATTGGAACTTTCAACCTCAACCGGAACAACCCGAACAAAATTCAATCGTTCGTTCCAAATTTTCATTGCGTTCGCGCCACCTCGACACGTGTTGCAAGGACCTTGCATCCAATTGAAATCCTTCTTTATTGCCTGACCGCTGATCCCGTCTTGATAATATCCAACATAAAACATTCCGCCGGAATCGTATTGGTCGGACAAATAGGCGAAATCAATCGTTTCGGATAACGTCAACCATTCAAGTGAATTTTGCTTTGTTGTTGTTGCGGAAACGACCTTAATCGCGTCAATTTGTGATGTATGATAAATGTAAATAGGCAAATTTGTTTGCGGTTGTGTAAACTGTAAACCGATTTTATCGATTATGACTTTCGTTCCATAACTCGGAAAAATTTCGACCTCAATCCCAACGAACGAACCGTCCGAAATGATTGTGTCTTGAAACCTTCCGATTCCGTCAAATAACTTTGAGCTGTTTAACAATGTTTTTGTTGATTCGTTTAATTTCTTTTCGATCATAACTTTCGTTAATCCCTTACTAATCCCGGACGCCACCTTTTCGGCCAAATAATTGTCGATAGTTTTGTTCGCCGGTAAAGTGTTGACGATGTTTTCAATCGACAAAAGCGGATGAAAATCGTTGTAAATTAAACCGGAATCGCTTTGTAACAATGCGGAATTGGTTATTTGTGGAACGTCTGGATTCGCATCGTTTCGCCACCCTAAAAGGGAAACCATACATTGTTGAATTGTTGTTGGATTGAACATATTAAATCGATTTACTCAAATATACAAATTTAAAAGGATTAAAAAATAAACACATTAAAACGTGTTATAACGTTCTTTAATAACAACCCTAAAGGGCAGTTTATTACTTCACCGTTAGTTGCAATTACTCAACCATTGATTATAAATTTCTGTAGCTATTTGAGCTGTCATTACAGGTGGTACACTCATACCAATTAAATACTCTGGTTTTAATCTAGAAAAATCATAATCACTTGGGTAACTACCGACTTTAAGAAGTTCTTTTTTATTTCTAGTTCTTGGCCTGTCAAACAAAACACAACCATCTTTTGAAGTAATTGTATTGCTTACTTTGTGAGAGTAAATAAACTTACTATTAAACATACTTAATTTACCTCTTTCCCTTAAACTTATATCTCCAATATCATTATCCCCATAAATTCTCTTATTCCATAAACTTTTTTGTAAATCAGACAAATTACATTCTTCATCTTCAAAATCCATTATTTCATTAAACGGTATTTCTTTTTCTTTAAATTGGATATCTATTAAGGGAACTTCTGTAAACATATCTTTATAATGTAAGAAAGGATTTGAAATATCTTTCCTTAAGCATATAAAAAACACACGTTCACGTTTTTGAGGTATTCCCATATTTTTACCATTAAGCAACCAATGTTGGCAATAATAACCTGCTTTATCAAACTCTTTATATATTTTTTTTACATATTCTTTTGCATCTCCTTGTAGTAATCCTTTTACATTTTCAGCAACAACAACTTTTGGTTGTAATTCTTTTGCTAAATCTATAAAATCAAAAAATAAAGTATCTAAAATCTGTTTAGCTTGTCCTTCTGCAAATTTTCTGTTTTTACCCCAGTCTTTTTCACGATTTCCAGATATACTAAAACTACTACAAGGTGGTGAACCATCCAAAATATCTAAATTATATAATTCTTTAGGTAAATCCTTTCTTAATTTAAAAGTTTGTATAGGTTCTAAATAAGCATACTTTGGGTTATGGTTAGCTTTGTACGCTTCTATCATTTTTGGGTCAATCTCATTGCATCCTAATACGTCAAATCCTGCAAGTTTATATCCCATTGTAGAACCACCACCACAAGCAAAGCAACTAAAAACAGTCCCTTTATTCTTTGTAAAATTAGCGTCTTTTAAAGTCCATTCGTATGGAAACTTGTGTTTTGTGTTTTTCATTTTATGTTTATTTGTTATTAATTAAAAACTGCAACTAACA
>TARA_R110002111_G_scaffold262769_1_pt1 | contig 12584 bp, 10 predicted proteins | sample TARA_R110002111 | Tara Oceans TARA_R110002111 (sample SAMEA4397363) | marine metagenome | biome: Polar Biome; feature: [ZZZ] marine water layer (ENVO:01000295); material: water (ENVO:00002006), including particulate matter (ENVO:01000060) such as... | depth 199 m | reverse complement strand
GTTAGAAGTTAGAAGTTAGAAGTTAGAAGTTAGAAGTTAGAAAAATAGCAAAAACTTGAAAGCTGAAACTAGAAATTTGAATTTATAAATAGAAAAGAACAACCAAAAAAGCAATTAAGGAACATCTGCTACTACGCCTTTAGACTCTTTACGGCTACACGTTTAGCGCTCTCGGTAAATATAACGGTAGTTTCGGACAGTCAAACGTACGTCTCGTACAAAGACACTTCAAATCGATGTCGTTTATGAGTATATTGGATGGTAACTATAAAAATTTTACTACCAACCGCTTATGAAAACTATCCAATCTATTACGCTATTGCTCGCATTCGCACTCGTCTTTACAAGCTGTAACAATAAACAAAAAGAAAATAAGACAACAGAACTACCCCCTATTTCAGAAGTTTATGACAGTTTTTATGAAGGCAGTTTGGCATTAAATCCACTGTACGGAAATCGTAACGGTATTAGCAGGTATTTTGATAGGTTACCCAATAACTTGACCGATGAGTTTAGAGCAAAAGAAGTTACACACTATCAAACACATCTCGCTAAAATTCAGCAGTACGACAGAGCGCAACTAAATACTTCAGATCAGCTAAATTATGATATTATGGTCTGGTACTCTAAAAACAAACTGGCGGCCAACCACAATTTTATAAAGTATTTACCCATAAACCAATTTGAAGCGGTCAATCTGGATATAGCGCAACTGGCTTCGGGTAGCAGCTTTCAACCTTTTGCAACCCTCCAAGATTATGATAATTGGTTAAAAAGACTAAAAGATTACACGATATGGTTAGATACCGCATTGGCGAATATGAGGGAAGGCATTACATTAGGCTATGTGCATCCAAAAGCTATCGTAAAAAAAATAATCCCGCAATTTGAGGCCATGGCAAAAGGCCCTGTAGAAGACCATTTATTTTACAGCCCTGTTAAAAATATGCCTGCAGATTTTACACAAGCTGAAAGGTTAGCCATTGAAACTACCTATCAAAAAATGATTAAAGAAGATATTATTCCGAGGTATCAAAAATTAGCGGAGTTTTTTAAAACAGACTATTTAGAAGCTGCTAGGTCCACTTCTGGTATTGGCCCATTACCAGCAAGTTCTGAATACTACAAAAACCAAATTGAGTTTAGGACTTCCACAAACTTATCAGCTGATTCTATATTCAATTTAGGGAAATCTGAAGTGGCAAGAATTAGAACCGAAATGGAATTGGTAAAAAAACAAGTCGGTTTTGATGGCAGCTTGGTTGAGTTTTTTAACCACGTACGCACCAATAAAGACTTAATGCCCTACACCAACCCACAGCAAGTGCTCAACAGTTTTGATGACATTCAAAAACGCATGGCACCACAACTCGAGAAATTGTTTGACAAAAAGCCTAAAACACCTTTTATAGTTAAACGCACCGAGGCGTTTCGTGAAAAATCGGCAAGTCCGCAATACAATCCTGGTAATCCTGATGGCTCAAGACCGGGTGTGTTTTATGTTCCTATTCCCGATGTTACGGCTTATAATGTAAATGCTGATGAGGCTATATTTTTACACGAAGCCATCCCTGGTCATCATTATCAGCAAATGCTTGCGTTAGAAAACGAGCGCATTCCTCCATTTAGAAAGTTTACATATTCTGGAGCCTATGATGAAGGATGGGGTTTGTATGCTGAATCGCTTGGAAAAGAATTGGGATTGTATCAAGATCCCTATCAATATTTTGGGATGTTAACTTTAGAAATGCACAGGGCTATTCGATTGGTAGTAGATACTGGAATACACTCTAAAGGTTGGACACGGGAGGAAGCCATAGCCTATTCGCTAGACAATGAAGCTTTTCCAGAGGCTTTTATTATATCAGAAATAGAGCGCTATATGGTAACGCCTGCACAAGCACTATCCTACAAAATTGGGCAGCTTACCATTTTAAAATTACGCAGAGAGGCCGAAAAAGCTTTGGGTGCTGACTTTGATATTAAAGCGTTTCACAATACCATTCTTGATGCCGGTGATATGCCGCTAGCAGTTTTGGAACAGCGGGTTAGGGATTGGATTGAAAAAGGTGGGAATTGAAATAAGAGGTTGGAAGTTAGAAGTTAGAAAAACTTAAAACATGAACCAAAACACTCAATATAAAAAATCAATTAATTAAAAAATAAAGGATGAAAAAAATATCAAAAATACTTATCACTGCATTCCTCTTGATAGGATTTGTGACAACAAGCCAAACATTGCCACAAGTACTTGCCAAAATCAATACAGAAGGCTTTCAAAAATCGCAGGTTATGAATCTAATTACAGACTTATCTGATGTGTATGGCCCTCGATTAACCGGAACGAATCAATATTTTACAGCAGCAGAATGGGCAAAACAAACAATGGAAAATTGGGGAATGGACAAGGTGTATTTCGAAAACTATTGTGACGATTGTATGGGCTGGGAAGTAAATTCATTCAATGTAGAAATGACCGAGCCTGCTTACATGAAAATACAGGCCTACCCGTATGCGTGGACAGAACCCTCTAACGGTGTGCAGATTGGCGATTTAGTTTGGATTGAAAGTTATGCCGATATGGAACTGGTAAAAAAACAATGGAGCGAAAAATTAAAAGGAAAAACCATCTTAATGGGTTCAACCCCAAAACAGAATATGTTGTTTGATGCACTTTCAAAACGGTTTACGGAAGAACAGATTCAGGAAGCCGAAAAATCAATTTCGCCTACACCCGATAATGCTTTAAATTCCAACGCTGGAGATATTGATATCATTGAAGATTTAGAGGTTATTTTTGAAAAATACAAGAGAAAGGATGACGTTTTTTTTGCATTCTTAAAAACCGAAGGCGCTTTAGGTATTTTAGGAACTACACCTTTATTCCCGGGTGTTATCCATCCAAGTGGAACCTATAATTATAGAGAAAGCGACGTAAAACCAATGCCCTATTTTGCGATTGCTCCAGAAAATTTCGGAAAATTAAAACGTCTAATTGATAGGGAAATTACTCCTAAAATTAAATTCAATTTAGATGCTGAATTATATCTAAAACCTGAAAATAACGTGAATATTTTAGCAGAAATTACAGGTTCAGACCCGAAACTGAAGGACGAAGTGGTGATGATCGGTGCCCATTTTGATTCTTGGCATTCCGCTTCTGGCGCTACGGATAATGGCGCAGGTTCGGCGGTAATGATGGAAGTAATGCGCATTATTAAAGCGTCAGGATTAAAACCAAAACGAACGATTAGAATGGCACTTTGGGGCGGTGAAGAACAAGGAGAAATAGGCTCTTTAGCTTATGCAGAAAATCACTATGGAAAAGTAAAGGAAACAACCCGAAAAAAAGAGGTGGAGAAAATTTCGGCATATCTAAATATGGATAATGGTGCCGGACAAATGCGAGGTATCTATTTACAAGGAAACGAAGCCGTCAGACCCATTTTTCAACAAATGTTAGAACCGTATGCCTATTTAGATGTGAATACGCTAACCATTGAAAATACCAATTTTACTGACCATGAGGTTTTCGATTTTTATAAAATCCCGGGTTTTCAAATCATTCAAGATCCGTTAAACTATAATACCGTAACGCATCACACCAATCTGGATGTTTTGGAATATGTGCCGGAACGTGATATGAAAATCAATGCCACTGTAATTGCAGCACTGGTTTATCAAATTGCTCAGTTTGAAACACGTTTACCAAGAGAAAACTAAGGTTTTATAAAACACGAATAATGAATAATGAAAATTAAAAAATTAGTATTGACCTTATTTAAGATTTTGACAATCAATTAATTAAAATTAAAAATGAAATACACATTTATCATCTTAACCATTACCACCTTATTATCCTGCAACCAAAAAGAGGATACATTTCACATGCCTGCCGAATGGGAACCGCAAGATGCCGTTTGGCTTGGATGGGAACCATATAGTGTACGTGGCTACTATCCAGTAGTAACCGAAATGATTGAAACCTTGACGCCACACGTAACGGTGAAAATAGCATTCGATTCTGACAGCTTGATGCAAACAGCAAAACAGTTGGAGTTGGTAAAAATTGACAAGAAAATTAAACTTATTTAAAAATGAAACGAATTGAGGAAATAGATGCTTTAAGGGGTTTTGCCTTATTCGGCATTATAATGACACACATGTTCGAAGGTTATTTGGCAAGCTTCACACCGCCTCAATATGCTGGTTTCAATATTTTATTTCCAATAGATACCTTTTCCAGGATCGTTGTTCAAAACTTATTTGTAGGTAAATTCTATGCGATTTTCTCTATGCTTTTCGGCCTAAGTTTTTATTTGATATTAGACCGAAAAAAGGGTTTTGGACCGCACAAGTTTGCATGGCGTTTGGTGCTACTTTTCCTTATTGGATATATCCATCATATCCATTACCGCGGGGATTTTTTAACTGTTTATGCGGTTTTTGGTATGGCTTTAATTCCATTTAGAAAAGTGTCAACAAAGCTCATCTTGGTCGTTGGCTTATTCTTTGCAATCAATGGCCCAACTATTTTAATCAAAACCATTGCACTAATTCAGCCAGCGGTTCAGGCAAGCGTACCCACTTCAATGCATCCAAACCCTGTAGAACTGGCCATGAGCTATTATGATTTGATACTGAATGGGGAGTACAAAAAATTACTTGTTTCAAATAGTACCATCGGGTTTATCAACAAGTACAACTACCTAAAATTTAGCGGAAGGCTTTGGGTAGTTCCGGGTTTATTTCTTTTGGGGCTTTGGGTAGGACGAAAAAAATGGCACGAGAACCTGGATAAAATTCCACTTCTCAAATTGATTGCTGTATCTGCCTTGATCGGGATTCCATTAATGTTAATTAATTTCTATGTTTCAACACCATCCAATTCTGAACTGCTGCGTTATTTCGGTACCATTACTAAAGATCTCACTAACATTTTTATTCCGCTGCTTTATATCGGTTTGGTGCTTCTGCTTTATAAATCTGTACGCACACAAAAAATTGTAAAACAATTGATTCCGGTAGGTAAAATGGGGCTTACCACCTATGTGTTGCAATCTGCTTTTGGTATTTTCATTTTTTACGGTTATGGATTAGGCTTATTGCTCAAATTATCAGGAACAGCAGCCTTGGGACTTGGACTGTTATTCTTTCTAGTACAAATACTTTTTAGCAAATGGTGGTTTAATAAATATAAGTTCGGTCCATTAGAGTGGCTCTGGCGAAGCGGAACAAATAGGACTTGGCAATCGATTAAAATATCAAAAGCCAATAATAATGCTAATGAATTACCAGTGGGTTGAACAACTAACGGGCCGCTAATAATTTGCACAAAAAATTTCGGATCAAGTACTCAAATAAAATAATAAACATAAAAACAACCAGCGAGGAAATCTTTCTTTAAAAAATGGAAAATAAGACAACTCAACCATCACCAGCAGCAATCCTACAAGTATGTACCGGATTTTGGGCTTCAAAAATCCTTATGACAGCCTCAAAATTCAGCCTGTTCACACACCTAGCAAAAAAACCGAATCAGTCTGCCAAGGAAATAAAAATAGTATTGGACTTAAAATGTACAGACAGAAATGCTTACGACTTTTTGGACGCTCTCACAGCATTGGGATTTCTGAAAAGAAATGGCCTTTTAGATACTGCCAAATATTCCAACACGCTCGATACAGATGTTTTTCTCGACCAAGCAAAACCATCCTATATAGGCGGATTACTAGAAATGCAGAATACTCAAGGTTGGGAAGTATGGGCAAAACTCGGAAAAGGTTTAAAAACCGGCTTGAATCAGCACCAAGTGAAAGCGGGTGATAATTCTGTTTTTGATTTATTCTATACAGACCCTGAACAATTCAAGAATTTCGTGGAGGGAATGACGGGTGTGCAAATGGGCAATTTTATGGCTTTGGCACATAAGTTCGATTTTTCTATATACAAAACTATGGTAGATGTCGGCGGTTCTGCCGGTGTGTTATCCGCTTTGGTAGCCAAAGATAATCCGCATATACAATGCATCACTTTCGATTTGCCCAAACTGGAACCGATAGCAAACCAAACCATACAAAAATTTCAACTGGAAAAGCAAGTAACAGCAATGAATGGTGATTTTTTTAAGGACGAATTACCTAAGTCTGACATTGTAACCATGGGAAACATATTACACGATTGGGACGAAGACACCAAAATAAAACTGATGCAAACCGCTTATGATGCTTTACCGAACGGAGGTGCCTTTATAGCCATAGAAAACATCATTGATAATGAGCGGAAACAAAACATATTCGGGTTGATGCTAAGTTTAAACATGCTTATTGAAACTGGTGACGGCTTTGATTACACCTTTGATGATTTTAACAGATGGGCTAAAAAAGCAGGTTTTTCAGATACCGAGTTACTCCCATTAGCTGGACCTGGAAGTGCTGCTATAGCATATAAATAAAAAAAACAATGAAAATCAAAAACTTACTATTCTACTTCACATGTTTAATCCTGCTTGTGGGTTGTGAAAAATCATCCAATAAACAGACCATTGTCATTGAAAAAGGTAAAGTAGGAATGATTGGCTTTGGGTCGTTAATGTCACTTCACAGAGCTGAAAAAGTATTCAAACATACGTACACAGACTCCATTTACTTAGTGCATCTTGAAGATTTTCAAAGAAGTTGGGATTTTGTTGCTTCTAATAATGATAAAGGCTACACAACAGAAGAATTGAACAATGATGGCTATTACATTCGAGATAAGGACACATTGCTTTTTGATAATTGTATTTACTTAAACATTACAGCAAAAAAAGGAACTGCAATGAATGCCGCTTTGTATATGGTAACAGCCCAAGAAATAAAAGATATGGACCTGTATGAATTCGGATACGAACGGATAGATGTCACCGAAAAGATTACCGAATATAATTTTGAAGGAGGAAAAGTCTATGCCTATAAAGCCACGCCAGAATATGTATATGATTCGGAAAAAACCAAAGGTATAACTGTAATTCCCCAAGATTATGTAAATTTAGTAACTAATGCTTGCGATAGTATTGGCTTGAATTTTAGAAAAGAATATGATGCAACAACAAGTCCTTTGAATTTGGAATTAGTGGCGCCTGTTATCTGGAAAAAGGTACGATAATAGGTATATAAAATAGTTGTGTGCAATCAAAGAAATGACAAACGAATAACTTTAAAATAAAAAACTATGAAAACAGTAATTGCTCTAATGTGTATTTTTTCTCTTTTGATAAATTCGTCTTGTAAAAATATCATTGAAAAGGAAGGTTACGTAAATGTTGAAGGTGGTAAAATATGGTACAAAATTGTGGGGAAAGGCGATGGAATTCCTCTATTAATTCTTCATGGTGGGCCAGGTTCGAGGAGTTGTTCAATGATCCCTGGATTCTCTCTATTGGCTAAAGACCGTCCAGTAATATTCTATGACCAACTAGGTTCAGGAAATTCGGACAGACCTACTGATACAACCCTTTGGAAAACGGAACGATTTGTGAATGAAATAGACTTATTAAGAAGTGCATTGGAATTGGATAATCTACACATATTGGGACATTCTTGTGGTAGCACATTTTTAATAGAATACATGATTACAAAGCAACCGAAAGGGGTGAAATCTGTAATTTTCTCTAGCCCACATATCAGTAGTCCTGATTGGATGGCAGATGCCAAAATTTTGCTTTCTCAACTGCCTGTTAACGTTCAGGACACGATTTTTAAATACGAAGCTTTAAAAAATTACAACGCACCTCAGTATCTTGCTGCGACTGATTCGTTTTATGTTAGACACATGTCCAGAAAGAGTTGGCCTAATATTCCTAACATAGAATGTGAAAATGTACCCAGTTTCAACGATCAAATTTATGAATATATGTGGGGCCCAACGGAGTTTAATATTACTGGCACCCTTAAGGATTTTGATAGGACAGCTGACCTATACAAAATCACCGAACCTATACTTTTTATGGCAGGTGAATATGATGAAGCAAGACCAGAAACTATGTACAAATATCAAAAATTATCTAGGAATGCAAGTGTTGAAATTATTGATGATGCCGCACATAAGACAATGATCGATCAACCGGAAAAAGTATATGAAGTAATAAGTAAGTTTCTTAAAGAAGTTGAAAAGATTAAATAAAGACTGCACACAATGTATCCGTTAACAACAATTAAAACCAAAACAATGAAAAGACAATTAAAATACCTGTGTATACTTTGTTACTTTATTTTCTTCACAAAACCAACAGTTGCACAATCCAATGAAAAAAATGAAATCACTTTTATTAAGGCAGGAAAGTTATTTGATTCTGAAAATGGAAAAATCCTTACAAATTATGTTATTAAAATTGAAAACAATAAAATAACCGAAGTAGGAAAAAATAGTTCAATTCCCGAAAATGTAAAAATTATTGATTTAACAGAATATACTGTTCTACCCGGTCTAATTGATGGTCATACACATTTGATGTCTCTTGACGACTTTAAAGATAAACATCCGATGGCCGAAAAAGTCTTGTTTGAAGGCGATGCTTTAAGAGTGCTTAGAGGTTCTAATCGAGCCAGAACTTGGTTAGAAGCAGGTTTTACCACAGTAAGAGATTTAGGAGATTCAGGCCCTTTTCTTGATGTAGCTTTAAAAAAAGCCATCAATGAAGGCACCACTATAGGCCCAAGAATGTTTGTATCTGGTCCGATTATTATTTCTGAAGGTGGACAAGTTCCTGGTTTAATTAAAAGTCAAAGACACGTAATTGAAGATGAATATACCATAGTTAAGAATGTAGATGATGCCATAAATGCAGTACGGATTCACGTAAACTATGGCGCAGATATCATCAAGATTTGTGCTAATAATTCACCCAATAATACGAGCCTTACTATTGATGAAATGAAAGCAATCGTAAAAATGGCACATCGTTATAACAAAAAGGTTACCGCTCATGCAACAAATGACTTGGCGGTTTGGGAGGCAGTAACTGCGGGAGTTGATGGTATCGAACATGGGTATCAAATTTCAGATACTACATTAACACTTATGGCAAAAAAAGGTGTCGCGCTAGTCCCTACTGACCTTACCAGACCTATTCTGAAAAAGGTATTAAATATGATGGATTATAAAGAAGATACCGATGTTGCAATAAAAGGGTATAAAGATAGATATCAGGATAGGTTGCAGAGAGCCATTAAAGCAGGCGTAACCATATTGACAGGGTCCGATAATTATATTGATTTAAAAATGCCACAAGGAGAGGCAGCAAAGAACGTTCTCATAGCTTATGAAGAAGAAGGAATGAAGCCACTTGACATCATTAGGTCTTCAACCTATTTATCAGCAAAATTTATGGGTAAAGAAGATGAACTGGGAACTATAAAAGAAGGAGCATTTGCCGATATTATTGCTGTAAAAGGCGACATCCTAAATGACTTCTCACGTACGATGTTCAATGTTGTCTTTGTAATGAAGAATGGTGAAATTTATCTTGAAAAAGAATAAATAGTTACTAACAAAAAACAAATGTGTTATCAGTAATAAAAAAATCAAAATCAATTTATGAAATCATTGTCTATACTAATTCTCGCAATCATTTTTATACAATTTTTCGGTTGTCAAAACCCTAATGTATTAAAACCAGAAGAAGGATTTTTAGAAGTGGAGGGCGGTAAGATTTGGTATGAAGTCTTTGGGTCTGGGAATAAGACACCAATCCTTCTCCTTCATGGCGGACCTGGTTATCCAAGTTATTATCTAAATCCCCTAAAATCATTGGCCAATGATAGGTCAGTTATCCTATTCGATCAATTAGGCTGCGGTCGTTCTGATATTCTTATAGACACAACCTTGATGACCATTGATGCGCATGTTGCCCAGACCAGAAAGTTAATTGAGCATCTTAAAATTGAGAATGTCATCATTTACGGTCATTCTTGGGGGACAATGTTAGGAACGGAATATTACAATAAATATCCTGAAAATGTAGAAGCTGTAATCTTGGGAAGTCCATCTATCGATTTAAATATGTGGCAAAATGATACAAATAAATTAGTAGGTCAATTACCAGATTCAATTAGAGTTCCTTTAGAAAATCATAAAAACAAATCTATTCCAGATGCAACAGCATTGAACAAAGCCATAGATTATTTTTATCACGAATTCTATACACGAAAACTTCCCCTCTCTAAAGATATAATAAAAGCCGATTCTGCCTGGTATGCAAAGGAAAGTAGGGTTTATGAATATATGTTTGGAATTGAAGAATATTCAGTTGATGGCACATTAAACGGTTATGATGGGAAAGAAATATTGAAAAAAATTAATGTTCCTGTATTGTATATAACGGGTGAGTATGATACAGCAACTCCTTCGACTGTTAAGAAATATCAAGAAATTACACCCAATTCAAGGCTGGAAATTATTGAAGATGCTGGTCATCAAACATTAAATGATAATGAAGAAATAGAATTGAAGATTCTAGAATCTTTTTTAAAAGAACTTAAAGAATGAAAAACATTAGTATTTCAAATTCGAGAATTATGAAGAACCCAATTTTAACAGTACTAGCCGCAACTTTATTTGTTTGTAGTTGCCAATCCACAGACAAGAATATGATATTAGAGAAAAACAAAAAAGTAGTTTTAGAGTATCACAAAGTTTGGAGTGGAGCTGAAATTGGCAATTTAGATGAAATATTAACGTCAGACTTTGTTTGTCATTATTTAACAAGTGAAGAATGGACAGGCATTGAAGATGCCAAAAAAGAAATAACAGACTGGAGAACACTATTTCCCGATTGGAATGAAGAAATAGTTGATGTCGTTCAAGAAAATGATAAAGTCGTTATGCGCTATAAAGCCACAGCAACCCATACCAAAACGTACGAAGGCATTGATGCTACGGGAGCTAAAATTGAAATATACGAGGTTTCAATTTATCGCATAAGTAACGGAAAAATAGCAGAACAATGGGCCTTTCCTGATGACCCAAGCATAAAAACACAAATTCTCAATTTTAAAGAATAACAGAAATACCTGTGCAAAAAAATGCACATCACTAAAAACAAGAGAAAAATGAAATCAATCCTAACCAGCTTTATTTTTGGACTTTTGCTATGCTCCAATTCATACGCTCAACACCTACAATTAGACTCACTTGATTTACAAATTCGTCAACTGACGAAAGACTTTGACATACCAGGTCTATCTATTGGTATTGTTCGAAATGATTCCATCATATTTTCCAAAGGATATGGAAACTTGGAAATTCATAAAGAAAGAAAAGTTGATGAAAATACAATTTTTGGAATAGGTTCAATCTCCAAGTCATTTACGGCCTTAACATTGGGGATATTAGTAGATGAAGGAAAAATTGATTGGGATGATAAAGTTAAAGAGTATCTCCCCTATTTCGAATTGTACGCACCGTATGTGTCGGATAATTTTACCATTAGAGATTTATTAACCCATAGAAGTGGACTTAACGATGTTAGTGGTGGAACACTTTGGTATCACTCCGATTATTCAAGAGAAGACATAATAAAGCGTCTCAAAAATTTAGAACCAGTTTCAGGCTTTCGAGAAAAGCCCGCATATCAAAATGTGATGTATGTTGTTGCTTCTGAAATCGTGAAAACAGTTTCCGGAATGTCGTGGGATAATTTTGTGAAGACCAGAGTTTTTGATAAACTTAAAATGAATAACACGGTATCAATATCGGCTGAAAGAGAAACTAACAGTAATCTTGCGCAACCCCATATTTGGAATGAGGATTATGAAAAGGTGGCCATAAAGCAGGAAATGGGAGATAATCTTGCACCAGCTGGTTTTATTTATTCGTCGTCAAACGAAATGTCAAATTATATAAGACTCTTACTGAATAATGGAACATTTGATAACGATACTATTGTGAGTCCAAAAATAATCAATGAAATTTTTAAACCTCAAATCATATATCCTATTGGTGGCGCTCCGTTTAATAACGAATTTACTTCTTACGGATTTGGTTGGTGGCTTACACCAAAAAATGGACATAAAATCATTGAACATAGCGGCGGGATTGATGGAATGTCTGCCAACCTGGTTATGATTAAAGATATGAATTTAGGGTTCGTCATACTTACCAATGAAGCTGAAGAACCTGCAACTTTTTTATTGACGGCTAAACTATTGGAAGAGCTGTTAAATGATCCCTCATATGACATATATTCCAGAGTTTTGGATTATAGAAATCAAAATTTAAAAGAGAAAAAAATAGCACCTGTTCAGATTTCTAAATTCCCAAAATCGAAACCTTCATTGGAAATTGAAAAATATGCAGGGAAATACAGCGATAAAATGTATGGAGACATTTTAATAAATTATACCGAAAAAGATGGATTGGAAATTTCATTTTCCCATTCGCCAATATTCACAGGAAAATTAGAGCATTGGCATTTTGATACCTTTAAAATAGACTGGAATGACATTCGGGTGCCTGATGGATTTATAACCTTCAACTTTAATTCAGAAAGAGAAATAGTAGGATTCTCCATCGACCAAGAAAATTTACTTGATGTTGATTTCGGA
>TARA_R110002111_G_scaffold90206_1_pt1 | contig 12591 bp, 5 predicted proteins | sample TARA_R110002111 | Tara Oceans TARA_R110002111 (sample SAMEA4397363) | marine metagenome | biome: Polar Biome; feature: [ZZZ] marine water layer (ENVO:01000295); material: water (ENVO:00002006), including particulate matter (ENVO:01000060) such as... | depth 199 m | reverse complement strand
CGCAGGTGCGGCAAAGCGGCTCGAATTGCCTCAAGAGAGTGATCAGGCAGAGGCAGCGCCGCAGTCAACCGGTCAAGCTTCCCTTGCGCCGTTTCGCAGTCGGTTCGGCATTCCTCCGACTTGCTGTCCAGCTTGGCTATAGTCTTCTCGCCGTCCTGCCATTTCGCCCAAGCCTTGCGATCACTATCCTCCAAAGTCAATGCGCGTTGTACCTGAGTGGGTAGAGCACCTTTCGCAGGGTCAAGTCCAAGGGGCCGCGCAGCACCAATCAGCGCGTCGCGGGCCGCCTCCTGATGGGCAAGACGGGCTCTTAACGCTTCTTTCGCATTGGAATGATCGGCAGCAGCTTCGGCCGCTGCGTTCAGTGTCTGCTGGCGCGCGCTGAAGGCTGAGGGGGCCGCGTCTTCTTCCAATCCTAGTGCAAGCGCCAATCTGGAACAGCGCTCCGACAGGCGGTCACGGAGAGTGACCAGGTCGTCGTGACGCGTCTTTGCGGTTCCATGCCTTGCGTCGGCGGTCCGCTCCTGACTTTGTGCCGCGAGCAGTCGCTGCCGGGCCTCTGCGCCGGTCAGGTAATGCGCGCGGGTGCCATCATCAGCATACATCGCCGCCTCGAATTGATCCGCGGTCTTGGTGGTCAGATCGCCCCGGTGCTGCTGCCATACCATGTCACGCCGACGCCGGGTCTCTTCGGTAATGACGATGTCAACAGCGTCAGGTGCAGCCTCATGCGCGGAAAGGTCGCCCCGCGCCTCGGCCAGTTCTGCCGCGCGCGCGTCGAGGTCATTGCTCGCCGACGCAAGGTCGGCGGCCAGGGCCGCCCAGTTCCGACCGACTTCGTCGAGCGTTTCGCGCGTCGGAAGGCCCTCGGAGATCAGTTCTTTCCAGGACCCCGGCAGACCAGCAGTGACCTTAGTCAGACGCGCCAAAGCTTGGCTTTGATCAGTCTCTAACGCGGTAAGATCGGCCACAGTCTTCCAAAGATCGAAGGCGGCTCGCAGCGCAGTCAAGTCTTGCGGTTCAGCGGGCGCATCGCCCTGTTGGACGCGGGCTGCTTCGACGGCCTTTCGCGCGGCGTCCGCTGAAATACTAGCGGTCAAGCACTCCTGGACTGCAGCCGCGAGATGCTCAAGAACGCTTGCCTCCAAGGCAATTGTGGATGCCGGCGCATCTGGCACCTGGAGGAGCCGCAAAACGGTGTCTATTTGGCTACTGAGTTTTTCCTGATCTTCGCTGCGCCGGGCAAGATCGGCCCGCGCAGTGCTGGCCCGCCCCATCAGCGGCGCTCCGTCGATGGTCAGTTGATCGAGCCGTTCCAACTCTGCCGTCAACAGTTGGGCCAGCATGTCGACCGGATTGTCTGCGATGATCCGATCTTGCTTGGTGATCTCTTCTTCCGCCTCCGTGATCCGGATCGTTTGCGCCGCGATTTTTTCGACAAGGCCCGCCACGCGCTCTGCCGCGCCAGGAGGAAGCTCGGGGCCGTCGGGGAAATCGACCAAGGCCTCTGTCAGCTGCCCTTTCTCCTCGGTAAGATCGTACCAGACCTCTGCGGCTTTCGACGCAGCTTGTCTTTGATGGGCTTGCCGCAGCTCGGCATCGACCCCCTCAAACTCCGCCGCAGCCCGGTCCCGATCATGACGCAGGTTGCGCTCTCGCTCGGTCGTCAGGCGATCAGCCCTCAGCTCGCGACCAATCTCTTTCAGGCGGTCACTGCCTGTTTTAAGAGCGTTCCCTCGACCGCGTTTCTTGTGAAATTTGTCGGCCCGCTCCGCCAACGCGTCCAGCGTTTGTGCCATGCCTGTCAGGCCAGAGAGACCCGCATGCAGGAGCTGGCCAAGGTCCCCTTGCGCCCCGGCGATCCGTTCTCCGCCTTCCCGCAAACCCTTTTCGTTGAGCGAAAACCGTTCCTCGTATGTATCTCGCGTCAAGCCGTACAAAGCACCCGACAAGATCGCCTCGTTTATTGGGCGGTCATTTGCGTCCAACAGCGATTGGGACCTCTTGCTATTTCGGCGCAAAGCCATGACCCCGCGGCCAGGCAGGTCAAGTTCTGCTCCTACCAAAAGGTCACTTCGGTCGAAACGAAAGGCATAAGGGTGCGCCCCGCCTTTGAACCCGAAGAGCAATTCCAGAAAGGCGTGATAGGCCGTGGACTTGCCCGCCTCATTCGGACCAAAGATCACTGTCACGTCGGACACGCCTTCGTCACGCTTTGGAAAGGTAATCTCGGCGTCTTTGAAACGGCCATAGCGGATCAGGTCTAACCGGTTCAGCCTCATTGCGAGGCCCCCGCGTGCAATGTCAGAGAGACTTCCGCAATCGCTTCCTCCAGAAGCGTATCCAGCCCGCCCTCATCCAACTCGTCCATGATTTCGGATGGCAGGGCGAGGCGTAGTTCTTCAAGCTGTTGCAGGGCGGCCTGTCGAAAGCCTTCTTCGGCCAGTTCGTCCTGCATGAGGCGGACAAGATCGTCGGTCTCGGCACCCGGTTTGCGGGGCGGCGGGACAGATTTGACCTTGTCGAGGAATACGCGATCGATGCTATCCAGCACTTCGGCCGCCAGTTCCGTCACCAGTTCTGTCCCGTGGCGATCCGAAGTGACGTGCAGGCGCACCGCCATATCGCGTTCCGGCACTTGCGCGGACATCAACGCGTCTCCCAAGCTGCGCAAGACCTCTTGTTGGTCAGCACAGGCGCTCAGATCCAGCGCACATTCGGAAAAGCCAAGGTGCCCAATGGCGCGGCGTTCGAACTCCGGCGTGCCCTCGCCCAGCGACACAAAGGTCACGGTACCACCGTTGCGCTCGCCAGAGTGACGCGGCTGCGGGATACCGGGCATGACCGCCAGAATCGGTCCATCGACCCGCTCAAAAGGTGCATGAATGTGCCCGAGGCACCAGAGGTCGTACCCATGCGCCATCAGGTCCCGTTCGGCGCAGGGTGCATAGGGATCATGGCCCGGGGCACCGTCAAGCGAGGTATGCATCAGCCCCACGTTGCGCTTGCCCGGCACCGGTCGCGGATAATCGGGAAGGAAGCTCTTCGCCACATGGGCCGCATCAAAGGAGAGGCCATGGAAAGCCGTGCCGCCGATCTCGACCGTTGGTGCGCCCTTGTGCAGCAGATGGATGTTCGGCCCCAAATCTCCATGCGCCTTGTGATCTAACAGCGCATCGTGGTTACCCCTGATCAGCACCGTGGGCACACCAGCTTCGGAGGCACGCGCCAACTGGGCAATCAGGAAGGCGCGGGATTTCAGGTCCGGGTAACCATTGTCAAAGATGTCGCCCGCCAGCACCAACGCATCGACCTGTTCCGATATCGCCAGATCGACGATCTCGGCAAAAGTATCGCGGCTGGCCTGTTTCAGCCGGTCGCCGAGGTCCGGGTTGCGTAACGCCACGGATCGGATGGGTGATCCAAGGTGAATGTCAGCTGAAACGAGAAGGCGCATTATGTTCCGTCCGTGTTTCCGCGAAAGATGCGGCTTTTCTGTTGATACAACAAGTTATCAGTTGGTCTTCTCAGTAAGGTCGTTCATCGATAGAAATAGCCAGCCTTTGACTACGTTTCTCTGATCGATTAGCCAATCACTTGCTCATACAAGTCGCACAGACTGCGCCCAGCACTTATCTGTATCCAAGCGCAGACTGCCTGAACTATTAGCGCCGCAGCCACTCGTCCCGGATCTCATGGATGGCAAGGTCCTTCCACTGTTCTTTCCATAGAGCCCAATAGGGAATGTCCGTCGATGCCGGCCCAGTTGTGCAAACATCAATCTGCACCACAGATGGAAGTGCGATCGATTCTCCGACAAGCAGCGCCTCTCCCTGCTTGAAGGCTGGCATTTTGTCGATCAGAGAACCCAGTGAGTCCGGCAAAAGCTTACGCACATATCCTTGATCAACGGGATTAGTCAGACGCATCGCAATGAAACTGTTGCACTGCGAGAAAATGGTTTCGGAGATCTCTGATGGCCTTTGGCTCGCGAGAAGCAAAGTAACGCCGTACTTCCGTCCCTCCTTGGCAATGCGTTCGATTGACATTTTCGACGCACGAAACTTGGAAAGATCGCTATTCGGTACATATTTGTGCGCTTCCTCGTAAACGAGAAGGATGGGCGCGTCATTGTTGATCTTCTCGTTTGGATCAGCCGCAGAGCGCAACCGCTTGTAAAAATATCCATGCTCGAAAATCAAACGCGAGATCAGCGAAACCGTAATGCTAAGAACCTCAAAAGGGACGCCACTCAGATCGATAACAGTAACATTTTTTGGCTTTTCTGTACTGTAGCCGAGAATTGAGCGGAGCGTTTCTTCGAAGGTGATGGTTTGCGACTTCTCCCCCAAAAAAAACTCGAGCCGGCGGTCGTTGATCTTGCTCTCAAGCCGGTTCACAAAATTTGTAAGGCGCCCATTGAGGCTACCTTGGGTGAACTTCGTCTGGCCCTTCTTTGCTCCGGAGGCGAAGACCTCGCCAGTATCAATCATCTCGCCATTCCGAGCAATCACGTGCTTGAGAACATCACGGATGTTGAAAGGAAGAGGCGTATCCATATGGATCCGCTCCTTGACGTCTTCGGCACCAGAATACTGGGCCTTCCTACTCTGAAGAACAGCATCTTTGAACACGTTGCGTTGGTTGTGATCGTTCGCCTCGGTATCAAGAAAGAACTCTTCCAGTTCCTCGCCACTCAGCATCCAGTAGGGAAGCACAAGATTTGCGCTGTCCAAAAAATTCGCGTCCGGAAAAGCCGCTCGATACTCGGAATGGATATCGAATATGATCACGTGCGAATTGTTCAAGGCATAATCGCCCTTCTCAGCTACAGCGTTCTGAACAATCTTCGCCACTGTGTGAGATTTCCCGGAACCAGTCGAACCGACTACAGCGATATGCTTATTGAAGAACTTGTTCCCGTCGACTGGAACTTCAACTTCTTGGTTCGTCGCCAGTCTTGAAAAGCAAAAGCGATCGTTTAAAGGTAATGCACTGCCATAGATGAGCCGGATGTCGTCTATAGTGGCGGGCTCAACCGTCTTTGGTGGGATTGCAAGGGCGTCACCGCCCCGTTCGAATTTTTTATCGCGCAGAACACCGAGCGGAAACGCGTCGATCACGTAGTCCCGGCTACCGTCGTCTTGAGCCTGAATCTGAAAATTTTCAATAATTGCAATCAGAACAGCGTTTTCGTTGTCAGATATCTTAAGATAAGATCCAACCCGCAAAGACTCTTCCGCTACACGAAAATTTTCGAGATCATCGACAACAATCTTAACCTTGTCAGGGAACACCGCGACCACTTCAGCTTTTACATTGCTCATAGATTTACCCCTAAATTATGCTTTCGATATCTTTATAGTCTGGAACTTGGAGCCTAACGTGCTTTATGGCGTCGTCGCCAAAGTCAGCCACGGGCGTGATTTCATAAAATTCATAAATTTCCCGGGATCGTAGGAAAGATTGAAAAGTCTGTTGTGCTTCAAACAGGTAGGAAAATATTCGCAAATCAGGACCGTTGCTGTGAGTCGCAGAGCGAGAGATTGAGGCTCCGTCAAACTCGGCGTCTTTGAAATCATATCCGTCGAGGAAACGAAGACTCTCATTGTGCAACTCCTGCTTAAGGGCTGCGATCTCTGCATCGTCGATGCCACAGAGCAAAACGTACGGCGAAAACGGTTTCGCCTCTCGCGGTGATAGTTTGGAGTACTTCCGTGAAATTGTCTTGAGCAGGCCTTTAACAGCGCCCCTCTGATACGAACTTTCGCTCACATGGATAATGAAGAGCCGATCTGCCGATGAGATATTCAATCCATTGACGAAAAATTCATTGCGGAGCTTTTGATAATACTTGGCTTTTCCCCTCTTGGCGACGAACCACTCGTCGAAGAGGATTGAAGATGTATCTATTCGCTCAAGAAACTCTTGCCTTGTGATGATGCGCAAGGCTTCATCGGTTTGGGTCGACAATTCCTTGATAACGCGAAGTGCGCTGTTGTAATAGAAGAACTCGGCCGTAAAGAGCGAGCAATCAAACCGCTTGGCGAGCGCACCGATGATGGTATTGAACTGGTCGTCGAACTTTGCGGCATCTACGTCGATCGAGAGGGCTTCCAAGAAGCCCTTGAGCTCTTGATCGCTGACGTTCAATTCCTCATGTTTTTTTTCAGTGATTTTTTTCGATGTAACGGTGAGGAAATTTTCTTTGAGGAAATCAATATTGAACGGCATGACGAGTTTGCTTTGACCGGACTCGAAATAGCCACTGAGCTTATATTTTATCGAAGGCCGGCCTGCCGTAAGACCGTCTTTGTAATGCGAAAGCATAAAAATTATGGCTGGCTTGATTACCGAATGATTGTATTCGGTCTTCTCGTAATATTTGCATTGGACAGCAGTGAAGTCCGTCGCTGTTCGCACATCGATGTCTTCGATGCATTCAATTGCCACGCTTTCCGTAGCTTCGGCGAGTTCAAGAATGCTCAGGATCGAGCGATCAAACTGATAAAAATAACCACGGATTGTGGGAACAGCGCTGCGATCTGTCAAAAGCATACCTCCGCGGCAAAAAGTTGAAAAACAGCGTCGATATGTGTTCGATAACAGCAACTCACGATTCTACCTGCGTTCTTTCGCTTATTATATTACAATCAGTTAAATGAAGATCATAGTGAGATCGGATTGCCAAGGACGGGCCTGAAAGCCGCTTGCTCTGGTCAGCCAAAAAATCAGTTTGGAATTCACACCGAACTTCAACTTCTCGCCCTAGCGTTGGCAGCAAGAGCTGTGACTACACTTTCAAGGCATTTTGGCTCAAGCCTAGATGAAATCGCATCCAACTCCAATAATTCGCGCGTCAAATGCGGGTGAAACTTCTCGGTCAGCAGGTTTCCAGCGCCTGCAAATAGATCAACATCTTCACCCTCCCCAATCCTGTTGAGAACCTCGGTTAATGGCGGAGTTTCTTCCCCAGCTTCCACTTGAAGGAAACCATCATATTGTTCGACAGAAAACCCAAAGCTTCTCAGCGCAAGCGCCAAGGTTGTCGTTTTCATTGTCCCTACTCGTGTTGCGATAATTGATGTTTCTTCCCCCAAATTGACAAGCGACCCGTTAGCAAACCCCATCTGCGCATAGTTCAGCCGCGCCTCCTCAAGCATTTCAAACGCATTCGCGTCCATGTAGAGGGGCTTGGTATCGCCCTCCAACACATCGAACATGCGCGCGATTACCTTGTCATGGATCTCGCCCGGGTCCCCACCAAAGACAGGCGGCACACCTGCTTTGGCAGGTTTGACCATAATTACCTTTTCCCGGTCATGGATTTCCTGAACCAGCCAACGGCGTCCGGAAAAGATGAGCATCATCCCAGGTGAGAGGATGTTGTCGATTGGCAATGTCCCAAGATCCCGACCGTTTGAAACCAGCCGGTATTCTTCGGGCGTCTTGAACACCGCGTAAAAGCTATAATGCTCGACTAACCGCTCTCCGTTTTGGCCCAAGAGCAACAACCCCCCGTCCGTTTGCTCTATCAAGCCAGTTTCAGGATTACCGAGCGCGCGCAGCACATCAGTGAACATAGCTGTGGTGACTTGCCGAAACGGGCCTTCGCGACAAAGCACGTTGTATAGAATATTTGCCGGAGCCCCTCCCCGTTGTGCGATCACTGAAAGGATTTGATGGACAAGTGTCGACAGATGCAGCGCTTGCGGCTTGGGTGGTTCACACCAGCCCTCCAACAACAGATCAATCATCGCAATCGACCGGATCAGGCCTAGTCTCAGACGATCCACAAAGCTGCTATCCGAAGTGAGCCTCGTTTCTACCGCGTATTGTCGAAGGATGGCTGGCTGGCCCTCCCTACGTCCTGAACGTCCCAATCGCTGCCGCATGGCTGCGACGGTGAAGGGTGCGCCGATTTGGGCGACACAGGTCACATCGCCGATGTCGATGCCAAGCTCTAGTGTGGACGTGCAGACAGCTGTGGTCGGTTTGCTGCTGTCTTTCAGGCGCCGTTCAACAAAATCGCGGTGATCGCGTGAAAGGCTGGCATGGTGCGGGTAGAACTCTTGGGGAAGGTGCTCTTGCTCGCAAAGATCACGCAGCCGGTCAGCATAGATCTCGACACGTTGGCGGGAGCCTGCAAACACAAGATTGTCGCTTCCCCTTAGATGCTCGAATAAATGCGCTGCGACAGCATCCGTGGCAGATGGGGTGTTGTCGTCTTCTCCACCGGAAAGATAGCCACGCAGCTGGAGTTTAAGTTCAGCTTCTCCACCCTCCGCTTCGATCAATGCGACGTTTTCCGCATTGTCAGGCCGCAGATAAGCGCGGGCGAGATCCATATCCCCGAGCGTCGCAGATAGTCCAATCCGGCGGATGGGCCTTTTGATCGCCAACTCAAGACGTGTCAGCAGGGACCGCAATTGCACCCCGCGCTCACTATCGAGCACAGTGTGCAATTCATCGATTACCACAGCTCGGGTTGCACCGAACAGGCGCGCGATTTCCAAGCCCCGACGGACAAACAATGCCTCCAGCGACTCTGGCGTGATCAATAGTATCCCCTTAGGGTTTTTCATCGCGCGCGTTTTGACTGATTGCGACACATCGCCGTGCCACGGCACCACTGGAAGCTCCGCCTCTTGACAGATGCCTTCGAGCCGCCCCGCCTGATCGGTGATCAGCGCTTTGAGTGGTCCGATGTAGAGCAAGTCGAACCCGCCGCCCTCTGCCGGTGCATCCAGCACCTGAGAGATCAACGGAAAAAATGCGGCCTCTGTTTTACCACCGGCCGTCGATGCCGCGACGATGAGGTCGTTGTCAGTTTCGTGAATAGTCCGAATTGCACGCGCTTGAATGTCGCGCAGCTCACGCCACCCCTGCTGTCTGATCCACTTCTGGACGGGGCGGGCAAGTTGGTCAAAGGCGCTACTCATCCTAGAGGCTCAGAGCTTGAAGCTGATCAAATCGTCGTCACCATTAGGTTGAGCACCAGTCGTTTCCTCTACTTCGCTCATATCCTCGCCTCGGTCTTCTGAGACGTCGATCTTCTCGATCAGGTCACTCCATTCAACGCCTGGATTTTGCTCCAGCACGGACAGCAAATTCACAAAAGCAGTGACGGTATTGCGCGGCGTCCTGAAATAGGCTTCCCCAATCCGATCAGAGCAATGGTTCATAAAGGCTTCCAGCGCTGTATCCGGCAAGGCAGTTTCATCATCCTGCATCACGCGTCTGACATTGGCCAACAGAACAAACAGATCTTCCGGCGTCAGGCTGGCCAGCCGCACAACCGGCCCCGACAAATCGACGAGCCCATCGCGGGCGAAGGTGTTTTCTGCCAACCGCGATTGCAGGGCTTCATAGCTATAAAGCCCACGGCGTGTGTTCATCAAAAACTCTGGCGTGCCTCCCATGAGAAACCCAAGATTCTCGGCACTGCCCTGAAGTACGTCGTTCAGAATCCGAAGAATCTGCTCGTAGTTCGCATTGCGCGCTTGGGACGATGTCAGCTTGAACAGGTTCACCATTTCATCAAGGCCGACAAGTAGCCCTTTGTAACCCGCCTCGCACACAAATGCCGACATCAGCTTGAGATGATCGTAAACGCTCGCATCATCGACAATCGTGCGCACGCCAAGTGCTTTGCGCGCATCCGTGCGGGTTGCGAATTCTCCCCGCAACCAACGCAGAGCAGCGGACTTAAGTTCGTCATCCCCGTTCTCATGGCCTTCCCAATACCGGCGAATGACCTCTGCAAATTCAAAGCCGCCAGTAAGTTCTTCAAAATGGCTCAGACGCTCACGTATGATGGTGCCCGTTGGCACGTCTTTTTCCTCGGCGTCTCGGTGCGCTTGGCTGACAAACCGCTCAACCACACTGGCCAAAGCACCACCATCGGGCTTTGTGCGCGTTGACAGGTTGCGCGCCATCTCTGCGTAGAGGCCGCGCGCTTGTCCACCTGTCGCGTGAATACGCCGGTCGGGTGCAAGATCAGCGAACATCACCACCAGCCCTTTTTCCAAAGCCACTAAACGGATCAGGTTCATAAAGAAGGTTTTGCCGGATCCATATTCCCCGATAACAAAACGGATGGCGGAGCCGCCGTCCGCGATACGTTCCATGTCCTTCACAAGTTCTTCGATCTCGCGAACGCGCCCTACCTGAATATGACGCAGGCCCAGTTTTGGCACGACCCCCGCCCGTAACGCCTGAACAATTGCATCGCGCTCACGTGGCTTTAATTTAGACATGACGCTCCTCCCCTTCTAATTTTTGTTTTACCGCATCCGCAATTTCCGGAGACACGTCGTAACCATCATATTCATCCAACAAGGCTTCATCATGTGTCTCAAAGGCCCACTCGTTGACGGCCTCCAATGCACCTGACGGCATCAATCCATGCTTTCCACAAAGCTGCTCGAATGCGTCCTCGGTCCAGTTCTCTTGACCCACCAAATCCAACAGCAAAGCGCCATGTTTTGCATCTAGCCCGGTAAACAGCGTTGCACTCTTGGAGTCCCTGCCCTCTTCTGCCTCTTCCTCAGCCTCAAATATCTGCCCTAGGACAGAAGACACCCGCGCCGTATCTGATCTGATGGCCGCGATCCGCGATGCATCCAGTACGGGCCCGGTTGCCTTTTGTCGTTCAGGAATGGCCTCTCCAGAATTGCCCGGCTGGGCCGCACGAACAGTGCGTGGCGCGTCTGCAATCTCTCCAGCGTGAAGGTCGGAATAGGCGAGTGATGGATCAAGGCCCAATGCCTTGTACACCTTTTCAATGCTGGCGACTTCTTCGGATTGAATGACGCCATCGGCGTGTGCCGCACCCACCAATGCCGCACGCATCGCCTTTTGGTCTTCCACACCAACATCTTTGAGTTTGCGGCGCAGCAGCGTCATGTCAGGCGGCACAGCAAGGAACCATACCATATTTGCTTGAAGGCGGTGCCGCTCTTGCTCACTCAGCCCCTCAACAGATGCGATTTGAGCCTCCAACGCTTTGCGTTCAGCATCGGCGATACGCCCGTCTGCATGGGCAACAAACGAGGCAAGAGCCAACTCCATCAACGCTGTTTGATAGCTTGCCGAAACATCTTCCAGCTTTTCGATCTGCTCGCCAAGATCAAACAGAACTACGGGTTCTTCCGGTTTCGGTGAACGCAGTGCAAAGCGTGGATCAGGTGCGAGCCCAAATCCAAGACGCGCCAAAGCATCTGCCGCCCCTGTTAGCTGTCGCTTGCCAATCTTCGTGCTACGCTGTCCTTCAAGCTTTTCGATCACGTCGGCCAGCGGAATAAGTCCGCCGCTCTGCATGATCCCCCTCGCCCACTCTTTCAGCGCTTCCATTTGTGTCGACGGAAACAGGCTCCACAGATCTAGTGGCAAGAGGGCGTGCGCTTCGATGCTTCCCCTGCCCTCGGGGTTCCGACCAAGATAGCGGCTCAGCTTATCAAGATCGTTTATGACTTCATCTGCAACTTCCTGCGCAATCTCGATCGGTTTTCGCAATCCGGAAATATCAGGAACGGGTTTGCCGTCGGCTGTCGGATTGAGAGTCCCTTCGAACTCGCTTGAGGCTGCGCGATACGTTGCTTTGAGGTGTTTGCGCGGCTTGCTGACCTTTAGCCCATTTGGAAAGCGATCGTCGAACCGAATCTTGAACAACGCCAGGAATTCATCACGGCACCGCGTTGCTGGCGTGCGCAAATGGCTTTCTGGATGGCACATCAACCAGCTCAGAACCCAGTCTGCACTCAGGTTTTCTCCCTTATCAAGACGAGCGCCAATCGCATACTTCAGCGAAAAAGGAAGCTCCCAACCCTGGCGTTCAAAGATCGGCTCCAGCGCCTCAAACTCAGTTTCGGCAAGTGTCGCGATATCAAGAAATTCTCCCAAGTATCGCTTCACCGAATGGTTTTCGGGATAGACGGAAATCAATCTCCGAACTTCTGCGATGATATCCTTTGCATCAGCATTGGATTGATCGACGAAAAATCTCCGTTCCAACCCGTAAAAATACAAGAACATATAGCCCGGATCATAAGATGAATCAGAACGGCCGCTCGCCAACCATTCAAGATAGGTCGCCCTGCTTCGTGCTGAAATATCAGAATACCCAGGCCAGTATGACATGCCCTCCCCTGCCCTATCGTCCCCTGTCCTCGCGACGGAGAGAGAAGGGTCGATGTAGGCCCTGCATTTGTCGCGATAGCCATGGTGATTAAGCAATGGCGGCGTGCCGACATAGACCATTCCGCCAATATCTCGCGCAGCAACGGTCACGGTCTCTGCCGCTGGTATCCAGCCATTTTTACGTGAATTCGTTTGCGTCTTGTGTGCTGTTGGCCGCGGGTTCTCATACTGCTTTGCGATTGCCGAAAGTGCTGGTGCCGCAGACTGGCCGGCACGCACGATTTCCGAGTAGTCCTGTTTTGGTGGTTTGGGCAGCGCTGTCGACGATGATTGAAGAGCATTCGCTTCGCGCGTTCTCTCTCGCTCACGCTCGGTGCGTTTTTCGTGGGCACTTACGCGGGCCACTGGCTCGGATTGAGTTACTCTTGTGTTTGTGCTTTCCGCGGCAAG
>TARA_R110002111_G_scaffold140417_3_pt1 | contig 12690 bp, 14 predicted proteins | sample TARA_R110002111 | Tara Oceans TARA_R110002111 (sample SAMEA4397363) | marine metagenome | biome: Polar Biome; feature: [ZZZ] marine water layer (ENVO:01000295); material: water (ENVO:00002006), including particulate matter (ENVO:01000060) such as... | depth 199 m | reverse complement strand
TGCGAGGTTTATATGGGCGCCACTGATGTCGCACGGCAGGCTCCCAATGTGTTCCGCATGAAATTGCTCGGTGCCAAGGTTCATCCCGTCAGCTCAGGCCACGGCACACTGAAAGATGCCATGAATGAAGCCCTGCGTGACTGGGTGACCAATGTGGACGATACTTATTATCTGATCGGCACGGCAGCAGGCCCGCATCCCTACCCTGAAATGGTGCGGGACTTTCAATCCGTCATCGGCACAGAAACCAAACAGCAGATGCTGGCGGCGGAAGGCCGCCTGCCGGATATGCTGGTGGCCGCGGTCGGAGGCGGCTCCAACGCAATTGGCCTGTTTCACCCGTTCCTCGATGACAAGGATGTGCAGATTGTCGGAGTGGAAGCCGGCGGCAAAGGCCTGGATGGCGATGAGCACTGCGCGTCACTGACGGCTGGACGCCCCGGCGTGCTGCATGGCAACCGAACCTATCTGCTGCAGAATGAAGACGGTCAGATCAAGGACGGGCATTCCATTTCGGCAGGACTGGATTACCCGGGTATTGGCCCGGAACATTCCTGGCTGAAGGAAAGCGGGCGAGTTGAGTATGTTCCGATCATGGACCATGAAGCGCTCGACGCATTTCAGCTGCTGACCCGGCTGGAAGGCATCATTCCGGCGCTGGAACCAAGCCACGCTCTTGCCGAGGTCATGAAACGCGCTCCGAAGATGGACAAGGACAAGATCATTGTGATGAATCTGTGCGGACGCGGCGACAAGGATGTCAACACTGTCAGCGACCTCATCGGAGTGGAGCTGTAATCATGAGCACACGCATTGACCGCAGATTTCAAGCTCTGAAAGCAGAAGGCCGTCCGGCACTGGTGACTTATTTCATGGGCGGTGATCCGGATTATGACACATCGCTGCGCATCATGAAGGCGTTGCCCAAAGCTGGAAGTGATGTGATCGAACTTGGCATGCCGTTTTCCGACCCGATGGCCGATGGCCCGACCATCCAGTTGGCCGGCCAGCGTGCGCTGAAGGGCGGTCAGACCCTGGCCCGCACCCTGAAGATGGCCGACGCGTTCCGCGAAGAGGACGATACGACGCCGATTGTGATGATGGGCTATTATAATCCGATTTATATTTACGGTGTCGAGCGCTTCCTTGAGGATGCCAAACAGGCCGGAATTGATGGTCTGATTGTGGTCGACCTTCCCCCGGAAATGGATGAGGAACTGTGTTTGCCGGCGATGCAGGCTGGACTGAATTTCATCCGTCTTGCCACTCCCACGACAAATGACAAACGTCTGCCGAAGGTGCTGAGCAACACATCCGGCTTTGTCTATTATGTCTCGATGACCGGCATTACCGGCTCGGCTATCGCCAGCACCGGCCCGGTTGCCGATGCAGTTGCGCGGATCAAGTCGCACACCGATCTGCCGGTCTGTATAGGCTTTGGCGTCAAGACAGCAGAACAAGCGCGGGTGTTTGGCCAGGCTGCAGATGGCGTGGTAGTAGGCAGTGCAATCGTCAATGCAGTGGCCAAATCGCTGGCAGGCGAGGATGGTGCGTCGGGCGATCCGGCGGACGCCGTTGCGGCCCTGGTGCGTGAACTCGCCGCAGGCATTCGAAAGTCCCGCCTTGCAGAACTCACCTAAACTAACCACATTGGTCATCAAACCTCACCAGCACAGCTCGGCTTCTGACTTTCGAGCAAGGAAAGCCTATGAATTGGATTAACAGTGTTGTCCGTCCCAAAATCCAGAATCTGTGGAGCAATAAGCGGGAAGTTCCGGAAAACCTCTGGATCAAGTGTCCGGAATCCGGTGAAATGGTATTTCACCGTGATCTGGAGGCGAATGATTTCGTAATCCCGAATTCCGGCTTTCACATGCGGATGAGCGCTGAGCGGCGGCTGACGAAATTGTTTGATTACGGGTCCTTTGAAAAACTGAAGCTGCCGACCGCGCCTGTTGACCCGCTGAAATTCCGTGACGAGCGGCGCTATACCGACCGGCTCAAGGATGCGAGAGCCAAAACCGGTTACGAAGACGCGATCATGATCGGCAAGGGCAGGCTTGAGGAAAACATCGTCATTGTCGCGGTGCAGGACTTCAATTTCATGGGCGGCTCGCTGGGCATGGCGGCAGGCGAAGCGATTATCACCGGCTTTCAGGCGGCAACGGCCGCCGGCGTTCCCTTTATTCTGTTCGCGGCCTCCGGCGGTGCGCGGATGCAGGAAGGCATTCTGTCATTGATGCAATTGCCACGCACGACAGTGGCTCTGCAACAGCACCGGGAGGCAGGTCTGCCCTATCTTGTGGTTCTGACCAATCCGACGACCGGCGGCGTCACAGCTTCCTACGCGATGCTGGGCGACGTTCATATTGCCGAACCAGGTGCGCTGATCGGGTTTGCCGGGCAGCGTGTGATTGAGCAGACCATCCGCGAGAAACTGCCGGAAGGTTTCCAGCGCTCTGAGTATCTGCTTGAGCACGGCATGGTCGATATGGTGGTTCATCGTCACAAGATGCGGGAAACTCTGGCCAATTTATGCCGGCTTTTGATGAAACAACCGGCCGCGGCGATGACAACGAACCTGCTGGAATCAGATGCGGCGAAACCATCAAAAGCAGAACAAGAGAAAGCGGATGATGAGTTGGAAGTCATCGAGCTGGAACCGGTCGACAGTGAGTTGAAACCGGCTGACAATTCCGCACAAATGTCCGGCAAAGCCACCAGCACAGTATCGTAATTTCGCGGCAATCGACAGGCATGCGAATTGTCTACAGGTGATGAAATGGCCAGCAACTTTGCAATCAAACTTGGAAAAGTCACAAAATATCTGCTGATTTTGCCGGTCTTGTTACGGGCTCTTTGAGTTTGTCAGTAACATTTTTTCCTCTTACGAAATCGCAACGCATCTGTCTGCAGCAATTGAAGTAATCCGATGGACCATAGTACTGCCATTTTAGAGCGGCTGACCCGGCTGCACCCGCGCCTGATGGACCTGTCGCTGGGTCGTCTGGAAGCGCTGCTGGAAAAGCTCGGCCATCCGGAACAACGCTTGCCGCCAACCATCCATATTGCAGGAACCAACGGCAAAGGCTCGACCACGGCGTATATGCGCAGCCTGCTCGAAGCCGATGGAAAACAGGTCCATGTCTACACTTCGCCACATCTGGTGCGGTTTCACGAGCGTATCCGGCTGGGACAGCCAGAGGGTGGGCGGCTTGTCGACGATGCAACGCTTATTTCCACGATGCTGGAAGTCGAGCGCATCAATGACGGAGCCGAGATTACCCAATTTGAAATCACCACAGCCATTGCCTTCAAACTGTTTGCCGAACACAAGGCCGATGTTCTGCTGCTGGAAGTTGGCCTGGGCGGCCGGCTTGATGCCACCAATGTGGTGGATATGCCACTGGCGTCCGTGATCACCCCGATCTCCATGGATCATGAGAGTTTTCTCGGGGATTCACTGGCCAAAATTGCGTATGAGAAGGCCGGAATACTGAAACCCGGCGTGCCGGCGATCATCGCCCGGCAGGTGCCTGAAGTGATGTCGGTCATTGCCGAAGTTGCCGGGCGCATTGGCGCGCCGATGCGGTTGCTGGGGCAGGATTTCGAAGCCTTTGCAGAGCATGGCCGGATGATCTACCAGACTGAAAACCAGGTTCTCGACCTGCCGATACCGAATCTCGTGGGTCAGCATCAGATCGGCAATGCCGCGATGGCCATCGCGACCCTGGAGACGGTCGGACTTATGCCCGCACCGGAGGCACGCGAGACCGGTCTGAGCCACGCTGTCTGGCCGGCACGACTGCAACGTCTGCAAGAGGGTGCGCTGACAAAATTCACCGATCCGGAAACCGAAATCTGGCTCGATGGCGGCCATAATCCAGATGCCGGTGCGGTTGTCGCCAGCGCCATGGCGGCGCTGGAAGAACGGGTTGAACGTCCGCTCTTCCTGATTGCCGGAATGCTGAATACCAAGGACCCGATCGGCTTTTTCGAACCTTTTGAAAGTCTGGCACGACATGTCTTCACGGTGACCATACCGGGCGCAGACGCCTCCAGAGACGCTGATGAACTGGCGCATCTGGCGATTGCCGCCGGGCTGAGTGCTGAGCCGGCAGCTTCTGTTGAAGCGGCGCTGACGTCGCTGTCACAGAACTGGCAGTATGACATCAGCCCGCGTGTGCTGATTTGCGGGTCGCTGTATCTGGCGGGCGAAGTGTTGAAGGCCAACGGCACACTGCCGGAATAAAAAAGCCCCGGCGTGCTGCCGAGGCTGATTTTTATTGCGCAAAAGCGCCTTGAAGTGCTCTCTAAAGACTTCAGGCAGCGCCGGAAATCCATTTGTCGAGATCACTCTTCGGAGCAGCTCCGACTTTCATATCGACCGGCTCACCATTCTTGAACATGATCAATGTGGGTATCGAGCGCACACCATATTTTATGGCCGTGTTCTGGTTCTCGTCAATGTTGAGTTTGACGATCTTCACCTTGTCGCCAACCGATTCTGAAATCTCTTCAAGGGCCGGGGCAATCATCTTGCAGGGACCACACCATTCCGCCCAAAAATCCACCACTACAGGTGTATCGGCTTCTAAGACCGAAACGTCAAAATCGGCATCTGTAACTGCTTGAGTTGGCATTTCTTCATTTCTCCAGTTCAGCGCTTCGAATCACTCGATTCGCGCCTCAATTTCATGTCTTCAAGGTAGGAACCCGATGGGACGAGGTCAAGGACAGCCCGCAGCGGATGCGATCACGTCGCTTTGATCTGCGCGGACGCTCAAATCATCCTATATAGACAGGATCGTCTCAAAACCGGATGGCTCAATTCAATGGACTCACCGTTTAGCTTTTCAGAAGGCCTTGTCAGGCTGGCCGTTTTCCTCGGCATTTTTGCCGCCATGGCACTGTTTGAAATTGCCGCGCCGCGGCGCCACCTGCTGCATCGCCGCGGGGCGCGATGGTTCACCAATTTTTCCATTGTTGTGCTGGATTCGCTGATTATCCGGGTTTTGTTTCCGGCCGCCGCTGTCGGAATTGCGGTGTGGGCGGACGAGAATAATATCGGGCTCTATCCCTGGGCGGTGACGCAGGGCGTGGCCCCGCCGCCGTGGCTGTTCGGCGTGCTGGTGTTCATTTTCATGGATCTGGCGATCTGGGCGCAACATCTGGTGTTTCACAAGGTTCCCGTGTTCTGGCGGTTCCACAAGGTTCATCATTCCGATCCCGATTTTGATGTGACGACGGCAATCCGCTTTCATCCGGTGGAAATTGTGCTGAGCATGCTGATCAAAGCTGTTCTGATTGTCATTCTGGGTGCACCTGCTCTGGCGATCTTCCTGTTTGAGGTGGTTCTCAATGGTGCTGCCATGTTCAACCACAGCAACGTCAAACTGCCGCAATGGTTTGACGCGTTGTTGCGCAAAGCGATTGTGACCCCTGACATGCACCGGGTTCACCATTCCATCCATCGCCGCGAGATTGACAGCAATTACGGCTTTAATTTTTCCATCTGGGACCGGATATTCCGCACCTACAGGGCCCAGCCGGAGGATGGCCATGAAGGTATGACCATCGGCCTGAAGGATTATCAGAATGGCGAGCCGGTTCGCCTGACCTGGAGCCTGTGGCTGCCGTTTCTCAGAAAAAACTGACCGGGAAATAGCGCAGATATAATTCGGCGAATTTTCCTGTCTTGAAGCTCTCGCGAATGGCGTAATCGAATCCCTGCTTCAATTCGGGTCGGGCCGGCAGGAACGCTATGGCGAACCCCGCGCCGAAAAACCGCGGCTCCAGATAGGGGCCACCAACGAACTGACAACAGTCCTTTGATTGCTCGCCATTGAGCCACAGAGACAGGGACAGACCATCGCCGAAGGTGAAATCCACTTCGCCGTCCCGCAACGCGCGGCGGGCGGCAAACAGGGTGTCATAGGGGCGCAGATCGGCGTTGGAGAAAAAGCCGTTCAGAAACGCCTCATGCGCTGTTGCGGACACATAGCTGATGCTGCGGCCAGCCATCTCTTTCACAGTCGGCGCTGTGTCATTGCCTTTTTTTGCAGCGAAACGCGCCGGCGTCGTGAGATAGGTTTCCGACAGCAGCAGCCCCTCCCCCAAGGCTGCCGGGATGGACAGGCCCGAGACAATGGCATCGCCCTTGCCGTCAGCCAGTGTGGCAACAAGATCCGCATAGGGACGCACTAATATCTGGCAGGAAATCTTCAACTCTTCACACAACACACGGGCAAAATCGACATGAAAGCCCGCCAATTGACCGTCCCTTGCACGATAGCTGAAAGGCGGAAAATCGTCGGTCATCAAAAAGCGCACCGAGCCGATATCTTCGGCGGAGGGTCTGTCACCGACTGTCTTGAAGTCCCAGTAATTGGGAACAGGTCCCACTGTGGTGGCCTGGGTCGCTTTCTCAATGGCAGGTGTTTCGCTATCCTGGGCCAGGCCAGCGGCCGGTGCCAGCAGCCATAGCCCTGCGGCCAACAAGGCGGCTTGAACAGTGATTGATGCAGACCATCCCGGAACACCGCGCCCGGCGACCATGACTTCAGTTCCCGACATGCAAAACCCGCTTTTCTGGCGATGATATTTCCAAGGGAACTGCATGACATATTTCAAATCGAAAATCCATTTTCCCGAAGCCGTTGGTAAGCAGAGTTTGCAAACGATCCGAAAAATGCCGGCGGTGCTGTTGTCCAAGGCAAAATAATCTCCACATCGGGATTGCCCGACCAGCCGGTCTGCGGCATCCCGTTTCCAGTATGTGGCTTTTATGATCGATCAGACCCTGCGTAATTTCTATGAAAACAAGACGACGGAATATGCGGTTGCTGCGCTGGTTATTGTGAATGCAATAACGCTTGGCCTGGAAACCAGCCAGACGGCGATGCAAATTGCCGGACCTGCCCTGTTGCTGGCAGACAGACTTCTGCTCGGCATTTTTACTGTCGAACTGATCGGCCGAATGGTGGCCTATCGCAGGTCGTTTTTTCGCGACGGCTGGCGGATATTCGATCTGGTGATCGTTACCGTTGCCCTGGTGCCGTCAAGCGGAGCGCTATCCGTCTTGCGGGCGCTTCGTATCCTGCGGGTCCTGCGTTTGATCAGCCTGTTGCCATCCTTGCGGCGGGTGGTCGGCGCAATGGTCTCGGCCCTGCCCGGCATGGGGTCGGTTCTGATGTTGCTGACGCTGGTATTCTATGTGGCTTCAGTGATTGCCACCAAACTTTATGGCGACAGTTTTCCGCAGTGGTTCGGCACGATCGGCGGCTCCGCATACTCGCTGTTCCAGATCATGACACTGGAAAGCTGGTCGATGGGTATTGTGCGGCCGGTGATGGAAGAATTTCCCTATGCCTGGGTTTTCTTCGTCGTGTTCATTCTGTTCTCCAGTTTCATGGTCATAAATCTGCTGATCGGGATCATTGTGGGAGCAATGCAGCAGGAGCATGAGGCGGCGCTGCTTGAAGAAGAGGGCGCCGACAAGCATACGCGTCATGACCATCAGGCAGTGCTGGCGGAATTGAAGAGTGTCCGTGCCGAACTTGCAAAACTGCGCGGCGAATTGCGCTCTAAGACCTGAAATGTTTCGACAGTTTCAGACCCTGGCCCTGATAGTTTGACTTCATGTCGACGCCGTATAATGCCTCCGGGCGGCTGAGCATCGGCTCATAGACAAGCCGGCCGATGGTCTGGCCGTGTTCCAGAATAAACGGCACTTCGTGGCTGCGCACTTCCAGAACAGCGCGGCTGCCCAGAAGATTGCCGGATTCATCCCTGGTGTGGCCGAAACCGGGATCGAAGAATCCTGCATAATGCACGCGGAACTCTCCCACCAGGGGATCAAACGGCACCATTTCAGCGGCATAATCCGGCGGCACCTGAACCGCCTCGCGGGACACCAGGATGTAGAACTGATCGGGATCGAGAATCAGCTCGGCGGCACCGCGCGGATAAATCGGTTCCCAGAAATCCAACACCTCGTAAGCGTCCGGCTGATCGACATCGACAACAGCCGAATGCGGCTTGCCGCGATAGCCGATCGGAGCGCCGTCACCTTTGCCCTTCAGGTCAATCGAAAAGGCCAGTCCGCCGGCGATATGCGCCTCGCTGCCAATTACCAGAGGTGTTTCCTCGTGCAGGGCGGCAAGTTCGCTGTCACTGAGTTGCGGATGGCCGCTGCGAAAGCGGATCTGCGACAGGCGCGAGCCGGGTCGCACCACAATCGGGAAGGTTCTGGGACTGATTTCCAGATAGAGCGGACCGCTGTATCCCGCCGGAATCTGATCGAATTCCCGTGCCCTGTCGACGATTACCCGGGTGAAGATATCAAGCCGGCCGGTCGAGCTCTTGGGATTGGCGGATGCGGACAGGCCTGCGGGCAGATGGAGTTGCTCCAGCAGCGGCACCAGATAGACACAGCCTGTTTCCAGCACCGCGCCCTGGCTGAGATCGATCTCGTGCAGCTGATAGCGCGCCAGCTTGTCGGCCACAGACAAATCCGGTCCCGGCAGAAAACTGGCGCGAATGCGAAAGGCGGATTTTCCCAGCCGCAGATCGAGACTGGCCGGCTGAATCTGGCCCTCGACCGGCGCGATTGCGGCACTGATTTCACCGGAGGCGAACAGTTTCTTGATCATGCGGTCCGGCAGTATACCTGCGGACTGTTCACCCGGCTCAATTGTCACAACGCCATCCTGTTCCACCTGTGTCGCGCCTTCCTTAACCGATTGCAGGATTGACGCCAAGCGGCAAGGCGGCTATTGCTGCGCTTCGTGGTCATTTGAGCCGACCGGCTTGCCGCCACGTTAAACAAGGCGCTAAAAGGTCGGAAAGCGTGTAGCCCGCTCCGACCACCCCAGCGTCGGAACGGGTTTTTTTTGGTTTTTTGATGGAGCCAGCAATGCGTAATGATCGATCCCGCCACTATCGCCCCGCCACCCAGATGGTTCATGGCGGTACCATGCGCTCGCAGTTCGGCGAAACCTCGGAAGCGATTTTCCTGACCCAGGGCTATGTCTATGACAGCGCCGAGGCGGCGGAAGCGCGCTTTGATGGCAGCGATCCGGGCTTTGTCTATTCGCGCTACGCCAATCCGACGGTCAAGATGTTCGAAGAGCGCATGAAGATACTTGAAGGTGCCAGCGGTGCCCGGGCGACGGCCAGCGGCATGGCCGCTGTTTACGCCGCGATCGTGTGCGATCTGAAGGCCGGAGATCATGTGGTGGCCGCCAAGGCGCTGTTTGGCTCGTGCCTGTATATTGTCGAGGATATCCTGCCGCGCTACGGCATTGAAACCACACTTGTTGACGGTACGGATCTGTCGGCCTGGAAGGCGGCGATGCGGCCCAACACCAAAACCCTGTTTTTGGAAAGCCCGACCAATCCGCGTCTTGAGGTTCTGGATATTCCCGCCATTGCCGATATTGCCCATCAGGGCGGCGCGCGACTGCTGGTGGATAATGTGTTTGCAACGCCGCTGTGGCAAAAGCCGCTGGCACTGGGCGCAGATGTGGTGGCCTATTCGGCAACCAAACATATTGATGGCCAGGGCCGCTGTCTGGGCGGCGTGGTGCTGTCCGATGAAGAGTGGGTGGAAGACAAGCTTGCTCCCTTTCTAAAACATACCGGTCCCAGTCTCAGCCCGTTCAATGCCTGGACATTGCTGAAGGGCCTGGAAACCCTGCAGCTGCGCGTTGCCGAGCAAACCAGAACCGCAGCAGCGCTGGCCGACTTTCTGGCTGATCATGGCGCGATTGGAGCCTTGCTTTATCCGGGACGCTCCGATCATCCGCAATATGACATTGCCTGCAAGCAGATGGAACAGGGCGGCACCATGATCGCGTTTGAAGTGAAGGGCGGCAAACAGGCTGCCTTCCGCTTTGCCAACGCGCTCAGCCTGATCCGCCTGTCCAACAATCTGGGTGATGCCAAGAGCCTGATCACCCATCCTGCAACCACCACCCATCAGCGTCTGTCCGATGAAGACAAGGTCGAACTTGGCATTGCACCTGGCCTGCTGCGTTTTTCCGTCGGTCTGGAAGATGTTGAGGATTTGAAAGAAGATCTGGACCATGCTTTGTCAGCCTGAGCCGCAGCTCGGATGGCAGGCGGTATTTGTAGCGGGTGCGGTGATAAGTCTGTAGTCTGCGCTGATGGATATCGTTCTTGCCCGCACGTTTCTGGAAATCGCCACATCAGGCAGTTTTTTCAATGCCGCCAAACGTTTGAATGTCACGCAATCCACTGTCAGCGTGCGTGTCAAACGACTGGAAAAGGAACTGGGCAGGACGTTGTTCCTGCGCACCAAATCCGGCACCCAGATGACCCCGGCAGGCGAGCAGTTCGAGCGGTTTGCCCGCTCGATGATGAAGGTCTGGGAAGAAGCCAGATATCAGGTCGGTGTGCCCGACACGTTTCAATCCTCCCTTACCATCGGCAGTCAGTACAGTCTGTGGCCGAAATTCGCGATGCGCTGGCTGCGGCTGCTCGAACGATTCATGCCCGACGTTGCCTTGCGGGCTGAAATGGGCATGCCGGACCGGCTGCTGCGCCTGATGCTGGCTGCATCCTCACCGGATTACCCGCGGCAACTGGATGAATCTTATATTTTCATCGATTGGGGCCCGGAATTTGCCCAGGCCCATAAAACCCATTTTCCCGAATTTCGCGCCTCCCATGTCACCCTGGCGCTCGGCACCCTGTCGGCACGTTATGTGATTGAACACAAACGGGCGGCCTATTTCCCGGCCCGCTTCATTGAAGAGGAAGTTGAAGAGGGCACGTTGCATCTGGTGAATGATGCGCCGGTTTTTCCGTTCCCGATCTATGCGATTTGGAACACGGATTCAGATACGGAACTGGTTGACAGGGCATTGAGAATGCTGCGCCGCGTTGCCAGCCGGGTTGATGACGACCAGCACGAAATGCTGGAAGGGGCGGGTCTGGAAAGCAGTATGGCGCCGCGCCTGATCGATATTATCGAAGGCACTGGGATCGAAGATAATGGGGAAGAAACATCTACTGAAGAATAAACTGCATATAATCTGCGGCAGTGAGGACAGCAGGGGCGTCCAGAATGCGGCTTTCACACAGCATGATCGGCAGGCTGCGTGAAACGCTGCCGCAGATGATCCGCATCTCGGTCTGATACAGCAGAATCTGAGTCTGCTCTGAATCCGCCCGCGTGATCCGGTCAGAAATGCGTGCCGTGTAGCGCCTGTCATCCTGAGAGCTTGCCAGCATGAAGCTGAGTGAGGGCGAACCGTGAAAATCATACAGGAAGGTGTCTTTGACCCAGATCACGGATGCGCCGAGGCCATCGCTGATGACAAAATCAATTTCAGCCCGGCCATAGGTAGGCAGAATCATGTTTGCGGGCTGCAATTGAGCCTTGAATGTCCGCATATCGGTATTTGTATCGATCATCATGTCTCACTCCGCACCACTGCCGTGTCAGTTAAATGATGTGCCTTCGCCGGCACTGCGACCAGGCGTCAAACCGGTCGCGAAGCGCCCCTTCGAAGCTGGATACCGCGACGCCCCCGGTACCCAGCCCGAACCCGTTCCCGGCTGTTTTGCAGCAACAATGCTGTCTTGCGCGAACCCCGGGCTGGGACTGCAGAAGGCTGTCAACGAAAGCGCAATAATCATGGGCGTGCGTGCGCGTCCCCCCGGTATCGTTGACATGGCTGCCTCCTGCAGGGATTGAGAAAGATCAGTTTCGAGACCTATCGGCAGGCTGGATCGTCGTTGCGGACGTCGGTGCAGAAATCCTGCTTCGCCGTAGCGAGCAACTGCTTGCCTTCGCGGATCTGGTCCTGGCCCTTATTGATCAGGATGTCGCCGCGAGTGACGTTCTTTTCGCCGAGCGCGACCAGTTTTTCGCCGCGTTTGTAGTCTTCGGCAACTTCGCTCGCCGCCGCACCGCGCGCAGCAATGGTGTCGCCCAGGCCCGGGCTGCTGACGCAACCACCAAGCAGTCCAGTGACAATTATAGCAGGCATCATAATTTTGATATCAACACTCATATCCAACCCTCACGAGTTCAAGTAGAGCGCTGTCTATCAAAAATTTAACTATTGGAATAACGATAAATAATCATGGGTTATATGATTATTTTTCATTTAAAAACTGAAATGACAAATGCGCGGCTTGACTGGTTTTGCTCATTTTCCGCGCCTCATCAAGCGCTGTTTTCTGCCTTGCAGCCCGGCAATACTCATTGTGCCTGGTAGCGCGACTGCAAAAACCGGGGCACCATCAAGTGTCGGGATCAGAGCCACCGCCCGGCTTCAGGGTCATCCAGCCGATGACCACACGATTGAATGCAGTCACGAAGCAGATCGCGGCGAAACCGTAGGCGATCCAGGAGAACCAGTCTGGAAACAGGCAGAAGGCGACAAACACTGCAATGGTTTCCGTGCCTTCCGCCAATCCGGCGATATAATAGAATGACTTGATGCCCTGCGCGGTGGTGGTGATGTGGCGCCGTTCCGCCATCACGGCATAGGCCAGAAAACTGGAACCGGTCGCATAGAACCCGGCCAGAAGGACTGCAGCTGCCAGAGCATTTGCTTCGGGATCGGCAATTGCAAAAGCCAGCGGAATGGCGCCGTAGAAAAAGAAATCCAGGGTAATGTCGAGAAATCCACCCAGATCGCTCGGCGCGCTGGC
>TARA_R110002111_G_scaffold81_1_pt1 | contig 12748 bp, 12 predicted proteins | sample TARA_R110002111 | Tara Oceans TARA_R110002111 (sample SAMEA4397363) | marine metagenome | biome: Polar Biome; feature: [ZZZ] marine water layer (ENVO:01000295); material: water (ENVO:00002006), including particulate matter (ENVO:01000060) such as... | depth 199 m | reverse complement strand
GCAGAACTGTTGCTAACTTGTAAAACCGTATTGTTGGGTACAGATTTTAAAACAGCATCAAAAAAAATAAAATCTGAAAAAGGTATTTCTTTTAAATAGTCGTTATGCTTAGTTAATCGCTTTTGTTTTACTGTCTTCCATATAGCTTTATAATCACTTTTTACGTCATGCGTAATATTTGGTAAAAAGGATTCAAAAAAATGATTAGGAGTTGTTTCAATATGATTTGTTAAGCAGAAAAACGTGTCATTAGCCTTTTTAATATCAATATGCCAATGCTGTTTTGGTTTGTTTTTTCGTAACAAACTCTTTATTTTTTTTGATACAATCAAACCTCCAAAGGTTATTAAAATATCAGGTTGCAAATCTTTTTGTTGGTCTTCAGATAAAGGTGCTATAATTTGATCGATACTCGGAAAAAAACTTTTATGATGTAAATTAGATGTGGTTTCGGTAAACACAATCACGCTATCATCTTCCGCCAATTCATCAAGCCACTTTTGTTCAATAGCGTTGGGTTTGTTAACACCGACCAAAATCATTTTTTTAGTAGCACTACTCCAATCTTCTAAACACGCTTTAATACTGTAATCATCAACTGTTTTTGTCTTCTCAGGAATGTCTATAACTTTAGGAGAAACATTTAATGCATCCACAGTTTCGTATAAAGGTTCATCAAACGGAATATTAATATGCACAGGGCCTTTTTTTAAAATAGCATGATTAATAGCTGTATTAATGGCCTCTTCATTATGGGTTTGTATATCTTTTTGTAAACCTAAAAACCGTTCAAACTTATCTTCTAAATTTTTAAATATGGGCAATTCTTCATACTCAGTAATATTCTTTTCATCTTTTAAATCCAGCTTCAAATTAGCAGAATATAAAATATGATTTTTGAATACATTTTTCTGATTAATGGTTTGCCCATCGCCAATACCGACTAAGTGTTTTGGTCTATCTGCTGATAAAACCACCAAAGGAATATCGCTATAAAACGCCTCAGAAATCGCAGGATAATAATTTAACAAGGCACTCCCCGAAGTACAAACTACCGCAGTAGGTTCTTTAAGTTGTTGTGCAATGCCTAAAGCAAAAAAAGCAGCACAACGCTCATCTACAATACTATAGCATTCAAAATAATCGTCGTTTGTAAAACCAATGGTTAAAGGTGCATTTCGGCTACCCGGAGAAATTATAATATATTTTATTCCTTTTGCTTTACAGAGTTGAATAACGGTTTGTGCAAGTGGAATTTTAGGGTAAATCATTAAAGTTTAATTACTTAAAATAATACATCTAATAGTCAATTCTTTTGTCTGTTCGAGCGCAGTCGAGAACTTTATGCATCTAGTAATTCAACTAGGTTTCGACTGCGCTCAACCTGACAAAGTTTGCTAATTACTATTAGATATTTTTTCGAATATGAAATTGAAATTTAGTTATGCAAAAATACGAAATAGCCTATTAAAAAGCCACTTAAAGGATAGATTTAATCACTAGGGATTTTGAAACTGTTTCGGCCCATTCCTTTTCTGAATTCGAGCTTTCTGTAATACCTCCGCCAACATAAACACTGGCGTTTTTACCTTCAAGTTGCATACAGCGCAAATTTACATAAAGCTGTGTGCTTGTTTTAGTTATGGCATAGGCTCTATTTTCTATATTACGTTTGCCCGAACGTGGTGCCCATTGGGTCTCTAAGTTTAATTCGCCCAAAAAACCAGTGTAAAACCCACGGTTATAATTTTCATTTTTTAATATGAAATCTTTAGCCGCTTGTTTAGGCAAACCACAAACCGCAGGCGTTGGATGTAATGAAGAAATAATAGACTCTAAATTTGAATTGGATTTTAACTGCGCCGAAATCATGGTTTTTAAATGCAACAAATTTCCTGCTTTTACCGTATTGGTTTCAGAAACTTTCACACTTTCGACCGCTGGTTTTAAACTCTCCAAAATAAAATCGGTGACGTATTGTTGTTCCTGTATTTCCTTGTTTTGCCAAACCACGTCTAGAGTACCATTGTAATCTTGTGTGCCTGCCAATGCCATAATTGAAAAGCGGTTGCCCTCAATTTTAAGTAAAGTTTCTGGTGTAGCCCCTAACCATAACCCTGTTTTAGGATGATACCAGCAATACACAAATGCCGATTTATAGGTATTCAATAAACGTTTAAAAATGGAAAGCGGATTATGTTCTTCAAGTTGAACCGTTTCTTTACGGGATAGCACTACTTTTTTAAATTGCTGGTTATTAATGGCTTCAACGCCTTTTTTTACTAGGTTGATGTGAAAGTTTTTGGATTCAATATCAACTTTATTTTCGTGATGAGACGTCTCGACTGCGCCCGACGTGACAATAGAACTATTAATTTTCTCAGAAACTTCTAAAGGAATTAAGACTGTTTTTTCGTTGTCATCAAAAGGTGAAAACACAAAACCTTTTTCGGTAAACGCTTCAGTGAAAAATAATTCGTCATCACTTTGAAGCAGTCCGCTAACCTCTGTTTTATTAGGTTTTCGATACACTACGAAAGGTAACTCCTGTTTGTATTGTGCTTCAATGCGTTTAAAAAAGTCTTCCAAAGTCATAAATTATTTAGTTCTTGGAAGCGAAATGGTCGTTAACTTACATAACGAAATCAGGTTATCATTATCATCAGTCACTCTTATTTCAAATAATTGTGTAGTACGCCCTTTATGAATAAATATTGCTTTCGCATATACATTACCATCACGTACACTTTTAATATGGTTTGCCGAAATTTCTATACCACGAACAAAAAATTGTTTGGTATCTAAAAATAACTCCGCAGCAAAACTTCCTGTAGTTTCTGCCAACGCCACCGTTGCGCCACCATGCAAAACACCGTCTGGTTGATATACTTTTGAGGTTACTGGCATTTTCAAAATTAAAAAGTTGTCACCAAAGTCAATCATTTCAATTTGTAAGGTTTCCAACAAAGTGTTTTTAGCCATGGCTTGAAACCGTTCTAATATAACTTCTTTAGATAATTGCATAGAAATAATGTATTTTTAAACACGTTTGTAAAAGTACAAAATGCGGTTGTAAAGCCTGTAACATTTAAGTTCAATTTAAAAGATTCCTCCCTTCGCAGGAATGACAAAAATTATGACGATGCCAACTTTAGAAAACCAACGTGTAAAACTCATTGTATTGGGTTTGGATAATTACAAAAACCTCACTGCCATAGCGCAACAAGATAAATTACTGGAATTTTCACCAAGTAAAATTGATACGCCCGAGGATTTAAAAGATTATGTTCAAACTGCTGTTGATGCCTATTACCAAAAAACAGCCATTCCCTTTTTAGTGTTTGATAAGCAAACAAATACCTATGCGGGTTGCACCCGTTTCGGACTTATAAATTGGAAAAATAAAGTGTTGCATATTGGGTGGACTTGGATTGGTAGAGAATTTCAAGGCACTGGATTAAACAAAAACATGAAGTTTTTAATGCTACACTATGCTTTTGAAACCTTAAAGTTTGATAAAGTTGAATTTCGGGTTGATGAACGCAATATAGCCTCAAGAAAAGCGGTTGAAAAAATAGGCGGAACACTGGAAGGCATTTTACGAAAAGACACCTTAATGCGCGATGGCTTTAAACGCAGTACGTGTTGCTATGGGATTTTAAAGGAAGAATGGGATGGGATTAAGAATAGAGTTTTTATAAAATACATATAAGTACATATAATTCTAGTCCTTATTTTTTGATGGGTATTTATTTTCTGTATGCTTTTATTTAGAGCCTCTTAAATGTGCTAGGACACAAAATATAAACCAGCTTTATTATAAAATTTATACTTTCTACTCATGTTTATAAATGCTAATAGCTACCTTAAAACTAAGCACTTTTATTAACTTATAACTTTAGCTTTTCGTTATTAACTAAATTCGCTAGCTTGGGGGTTTATAACCAGTATCACCATCTGCTAATCCAAACCCAAAAACCCAGTCTTATCAATTTGTAAAATAGTATCATCATCTTGAAAGTTTCTGGCACTAGAATATTTCCAATCTTCAGGCTTCACAACAAAACCAGAAGCTACTGGGTTATTATGAATATAATTAACCTTTTGTTTTATTACAGACTCACTCCATAATTCTATGGGCTTATTATGATGTTGCCAAAATTGATAATTTGATATATTACTTTGTTTTTTCCCAGCACGTTGAAACAACCATAGCAGCAATTCCTTCCTGCTTTCTTGAGGATTGTTTTTTATTGTTTCAATTATCTTTTTTGCTGTAAATTTTTTAAAATCCCTTAACAATTCCATCGGTTGGTCTTCACTGGACCTAAATATCATGTGGATATGATTTGGCATAAAACAATATGCGTATAACTCCATGCCTTTTTCTGCTCTGCAATAATTTATACTATCTACAATAATATCAAAATAGATTTGACGTGTAAATACTTCAATCCAATTTACAGTTGCAAATGACACAAAATATAAACCAGCTTTATTATAAAATTTATACTTTCTACTCATGTTTATAAATGCTAATAGCTACCTTAAAACTAAGCACTTTTATTAACTTATAACTTTAGCTTTTCGTTATTAACTAAATTCGCTAGCGCTCGTTTGTAACGAGTGCCTCATCTGTTTTTTGCCTTAAAAGCTTGTGCATTTTCCTTTTAGTAAACCAATTTATGGTCAAAACAATTTATTTTCATTAACGGCACTCGTCAGGAGACGAGCGCTAGCTTGGGATGTTCCGCTAATAAAATATATCATACTATAACTTTTACTTTTTACAGTTTTCCCACTTAATTTACGTCTTGGTTTTCCAGTTAGTAACCTTTAATATTTTATGAAAAATTTCATTATTCTCATAAACACCAGAAAATTCTTCTGCTCCTGGACCATAAGCAAACACAGGAATTAAAGTTGCTGAGTGTCCGCCTGTTGAGAACGTGGGCATAATTTCATTATAATCGCTATATTCCTTCCCATTAGCTCTTTTTTTAGTTGTAGAAGCTAAGGTAAAACCTCCAGTTTCATGGTCAGCAGTAACAATCACTAAGGTATTTCCATCTCGTTTCGCAAAATCAAGTGCTTTTCCAATAGCGTTATCAAAATCTATTAATTCAGAAATAAGATAATCACTGTCATTAGCGTGACCGCCCCAATCTACCTGAGAGCCTTCAACCATTAAAAAGAAATTAGAATTGTCTTTATTCAAAAATTGAATTCCAAGGTCGGTTGCATTAGGCAAAAAATCCCCTCTCCCCTCAGCTTTTGGTGGCATATGATTTCCTGCCAAGAGATAAGCCACTTTTGAATGTGCTTTAATAGCATCAAAACCACTTAATGCAATGGTATCAATTTTAAAGTTTTTGTTAGTTAAATCTGCTAAAAGATTCTTACCATCTTTCCGTTTATTAAAATTTTCTATCCCGCCTCCTGCAACAAAATCAATATCAGACACTACCATATCTGCCGCAATTTCTTCATAAAAATTTCGACTCAAAGCATGTGCATAAAAACAGGCAGGTGTTGCATGTGTTATAGATGATGTAGATATAACGCCACTTTTAATATTTAGAGGTGACACAATTTCAACCATTGTAGCGACTTCTGTAGAATCATCAGCAACACCAATGGCACCATTATAGGTTTTTACGCCACTTGAAAATGCAGTAGCTCCCGCTGCAGAATCTGTGATATCGTGTCTAGAAGAAGATGTTTTAATTAATCCAATATGTTTGAAACGACCATAATTAGGAGCTGTTTCCTTAAAGTAAAATGCTGAAGAAACCTGTGATAAACCAGTGCCATCCCCTATTAAAAGAATGACGTTTTTAGGTGCATTATTTGTCGTCTCTTTCAATGTATCCGCTGTTTTACAAGAGCTTAAAACAAGAATACTAATGGTTAAAATATACTTTGCAAATTTCATTGGTTTATGGTTTTATGAATTAAGAATTGTTATAATTTTATATAAGATTTCTGCTATTAATAAGCTCCACGAATAGCTTGATGCACCTGTGTTTTATACAATTCTGCTAAAGCGTTATGTGTTTCTGATGATAAAACTTTTAAATCAGACACTGCTGCATTACCAATAACTTGTTTTGGCGAGCTTGCCCCAGGAATAATACAACTTACCGCTTTATGGTCTAAAATCCAACGTAACGCCAATTGTACCATAGTTAAATCATCAGGAAGAATATCTTTTTTAATACTATTTACAAAGTCAATCCCTTTCTCAAACGGTAAACCTGCAAAAGTTTCGCCTACATTAAAAGCTTCTCCGTTTTTGTTATAGTTTCTATGGTCATTATCTGGAAATGTAGTTTGCTTAGTAAACTTCCCTGTTAGAAGTCCACTTGCTAAAGGCAAACGCACAACAATACCAACGCCTTTTTCTTCGGCTTGGGGTAATAATTCAGTGACTAATTTTTGTCTAAATACGTTAAAAATAACTTGTAAGCTCAAAAGACCCTCCTGTTCCATACAAATTAAACCTTCTTCAATAGTTTCAACACTGGCACCAAAATGCTTGATGAGACCTTCTTGTTTTAACTCACGTAGCCAATCAAAAATAGCACCATCTTTTAAATATTGAGTTGGAATACAATGGAGTTGTAATAAATCAAGTGAATCAACACCCAAACGTTTTAAAGAACCTTCAATGGTTTTTCGTAATACGTCTTTTGAATATTTATCTGGATAAGAATCTGCTGCTCGACCAAATTTGGTGGCCACTTTAATTTCAGCATCCGTAGTTTTTAAAAAATTGCCAATGAGTTTTTCACTCTTTCCGTTTCCATAAACATCGGCTGTGTCAAAAAAGGTAATGCCCTGTTTTACGGCTTCATTTAAAATATTGAATCCTGTTTCTTGTGAGATATCTTGTCCCCAATCGGCTCCTAATTGCCAGCATCCTAAACCAACTTCACTAACTTTAAACCCGTTTTTTCCTAATGTTCTGTGTTTCATGTAACGAAGATATAAAACATAGTAATATGCAATAAAAAAAATTGGATTTCAATTATTCGACTAATTTCATAACAATATCCTTTACAGGCAAAATAGCATTGGTGTTTTCTATACTTGGTCCAGCTACCCAAACGGTTTTATAAGTCGCTTTGGTAGCGGCGTTTTTTGTGGCGTTCATTCCTATGGAAAAACGAATCATTTTAACCCACTTTTTTAGTTTTTTATTCTTGTTCAAAACAGATTCTAACCAGGTTTGTTTGGTTCCTATTTTTTGAACATAGGGGGTGTTAATCACGGTACACGGTGTGCCTGAAATACGCTCAGTCATTACTATATCATCAGCTCCATAATCCACACAAGCTTGTTTATAATCATTGGTTACTCCAGCTTCAGTAGATGCTATAAAAGGACTTCCAACTGATACACCATCAGCGCCGTAACCAAGCATTTTATCAATATCTGACTTACTTCCAACACCTCCAGCTGAAATAACCAGTATGTTTAAATGCGCTTTCAATTCTTTTATTAAAGCTTCTGGTGACATATTACCTCTATGTCCGCCAGCTTCATTATTTACTGCTATAGCTGCATCGGCACCTAAGTCTTCAACTTTTTTGGCAAACTTTAAATCTACTACATCGCAAAACACTTTTATCCCCACTTTGTGAGCTTGATTTATAGTTTCCTCCGGACTTCCTAAAGACGTAATAATAAAATCGCAACCTTCCTCACAAATAACCCGCAATTGTTCTTTATACTTTAAATTCGATTTATTTACAATCAAATTAAAACCGAACGAGCCTCCTTCAACTTTAGCCTCTTTTAATTCGTGTATTGCTGCTTTTAATTCTTCTAAGGTTCTATAGTTTAATGCTGGAATACAACCAGCAATACCACTCTTCATCGCTTCAATAACCATGGCAGTATTTGACACCAAAAACATGGGTGCTTGAATAATAGGGTATTTTATATTTAGAAGTTCAGTTAGCTTGGTTTTCATAAATAAAATTTCTTTGAACAAATATAGCAAAATATTATGCGCGCATAGTAATTGATAATCAATTAGTTATGAAATAAAACCTATAATAAATCATAAATACTTGATAACATGACATTTATCATATTTTTATTATGCATGCATAGTTAATTTTATAGTTGTTAAATTCTATCTCTATAATCATGAAAAAATTAGTATTAGGTTTATTTATCTTTGGATTAACCACCCAAGTCAATGCACAAACAACTGAATTACCAGAAACAATAATTTCAGTAAATTACAAATATATGGACGCTACGGATGATGACCATATGCCTACCCATATCCAAAAATTAAAGGATGAAGTTCTAAGTTATAACCATAAGGAACTATCCAAACTATATGATAATGAGGATGAAGTATATAATGTATCGTTTGATATTCCTCAAGGCAAAATAGTAGCTGCCTATGATAAAAACGGAAAAATCATAAAAACTTTTGAAAAATATAATAATATAAGATTGCCATTGGTGGTTATGCAGGCTGTTGCAGAACGTTTTCCAAACTGGCAAATCGTTGAAGATGTTTACCTTATCAAATATCATAATGAAAATGATTCCTTGTTAAAGCAATACAAAATCAAGATTAAAAATGCTGATAAATTCCTTACTTTAAAGACGGACGAAATAGGAACTTTTCTTTAAAATTTAATCTAAAAATCGATAGTAGCCACATTTTAAGTAGGCGCCTTCTAAAAACCCAACAGGATGATCTATATCATGTTGGGTTTTTAAAATTAGATTATAGCTTCGATTAGTTGATGATAGCACTTGACTGTTGATATCAAAAAAAGCTTGTGCCAAAACTCTTGAAGAACAAGAAGCGAGAACTAATAATCCTTTTTTTGCAGTTAATTTTTTACCGAGTTCAGCTAATTGCGCATATTTCTTTTTAGCTAATTCTATCTCTGAAGCTTGCTTTGCAAAACTTGGTGGATCAATCACAACAACATCAAACTTAATTTTATCTTTTATGAGTTTCTTAAGTTCTTCAAAAGCATCACCCGCAATGGTTTTATGTTTGCCAGAATAAGTGTTTAATTTACCGTTATCCAGAGCAATATCTAAAGCTGGCTTGTTAATATCCAAACTAGTCACTTCTTTCGCCCCATTATATAAAGCATGTACCGAAAACCCGCCAGCATACGAGAATACATCCAATACCGTTTTGCCTGTACTCCAGGCGCCTACTTGTTTTCTATTAGCTCTGTGATCTAAAAAATAACCTGTTTTATGCCCTTTAATCACATTTGCTGAGAAGTTAACGCCATGTTCAATAAAATGAACAACTTCATCTTCTAAAGTTCCGTAAATTACGTCTCCGTTTTTAAGTTGATGTGATTTTGATTGTTCCAAACTTCTACTTAATCGAATGACAACAGTGTCGGCCTTTGATGTTTGTTGTAAACTCGGTATGATACTTTCTAAATAGGGTAACCATATTTCAGAATAGATCTTAACGACTAAAACAGATGCATAAACATCGGCTATCAACCCAGGAAAACCATCGTTTTCCCCAAATAGCAAACGATAACTATTGGTATTTGTTCTTAATAAAGGTAATCGTTTTTTAAAAGCCTTTTCAATCTTTTTATAAAAAAAATCTGCATTTATTTCTGCCTTTTCAGTGCTACTATGTAGCATTTTAATCCTGATTGGAGAATTTGCATCATACAAACCTAAACCAACAACTCTGTTTTTATTCTTTCCAAAAATGATTACTAAATCTCCAGATTTTGCATCATCATTAATTTTTACAATATTATCAGAGAACACCCATGGATGCCCTTGTACAACAAACTGTTCGCCTTTGGCGTTTAGCTTTACTGCTAAACGTTTGGTTTTGTAATTTGATTTTATTTTTGGTGAAAAGGACATTCTGTTTTTTTGGCTAATTTGGATTCAAAATTATGGAAACGTTCTTATAATTAATTACGTTTTATGAATTTGTTAGTATTATATCCATAATCCATTTTTATTGTTTCTATCACGTTGCCACATTTTTGGATTGTTTGTAATATAAACTCGTATGTTCTCTAGTGAATTTTCATTTCGAATAATATGATCGTAAAATCTGGATTGCCAACTAAAATCCACATCAGGGTAATTTTTATTTATTTCAAATGTGCATCTGCCTTTATACCATCTAATAACCCGTGATATGTTTTCATGAAACATTGGATTGTTTTTTCCTGTTATTCCGCCGGTAGAGACGCGATTAATCGCGTCTCTACCAACCACCGATTCTTTATCTATCCACAAAACACCATGTACATGATTTGGCATTATAACCATCTCATCCAAAATAATAAATGGAAAATATTCGGGTATCATATTCCAAAATTTTTGAACCAATTTACCAATAGGGTTCAATACCATATCATCATTTTCAACATCACCAAAAAAACAATGTCTATCTGAAGTACAAATAGTAATAAAATAAGCACCATTTGATCCATAATCATACCCTTTTAAACGAGCTGATGAAATTCTATATTTGTCACGAAATTTTTGTGCAGACATGCCAACAATATACAAATTTATGTTACCAACATTAGCAAATTTGCACCTGCGTTAGGGATTGAAACGGCATCCTTTTTTGTGCTTAACTATAAGTTGGGCGTTGAAACTTATTTTTAAAAATGTAGAAAACGCTTGATGAGATACTGAAACAAGTTCAGCACAAGAAAGATATAGTGGAAAGCCCGACCACTTTTAGGGGTAACGCCATAAAAAAACGCAATCAAATTAATGATTGCGTTTATAAAATCATGTTTATTTAGTTAAGCAAGTGCATCTTGTTTTTTAACAGCCAAAGCGTAAATTACTAAACCAAAGCCAATTTTGTTTATGGCATCTGCAATATTGTAAACAACATCCACACTTCCTGACCCTAATATACTGGTGTACCATCCATCAGTACCTAACATATAGCCTAATGGATAAATTGCCCAACCTACCAGCACAAACCAACATAATATTTTATGTGCTTTTAAAATTTCTCCACCTGCAGCAACTGCAAGTTTTTTGGCACTTCCTAGCCATATTTCATAAACAATTATAAAATATGCGACTCCTGAAATTCCACCCCAAAGTGCGGCTTGATCTGGAAATACAGCTTCACCAAAGTAACCTGTAACTAACATGACTACAGATAATACTATAAGTTTCCACATAAGTGAAGGTTTTGCACCCGCCACTTTTAAGATTAAATAAAATTCAACACACATTAATGGTACTGTTAAAATCCAGTCTACATATCTAAAGAATGTTGGAGATTCCATATTGGCAGCCCAATAATCTCTCATGTAAAAATAATGCACAGCAGCAATAAATGTGATTAATCCCGAAACAAGAACGGAAGTTCGCCATTTTTTATCAAATTGATTAAGTGATAAAAAGAAAAAAGCTGAAGCAGCCATCATAGCCATAGAGCCAACAAAAAATGTAAATCCAACATAATCAGTTGGATCCATTTTTGAAGTAATGTCAGTTAATAATAATACATTTTTCATAGTTATTTATTTTTTTGTTTAAACAAATTTAATAAATATTAAACAAAATATATGTATTTTTGATAAATAATTTGCTAAAAATTTTAATTTCTGTAATTTATTATGATAAAAATCTATAATTTATCAATTGTGCTTAGTTTTTTTGGACTATGGATAACATCATTGTTTTCAAGAGAAATTGAAATTATTTTGGGGTTTATTTTAATTTTTTCTTTTGGAATTATGCACGGTTCTAATGATATTTTACTTATTAATTCTATTTCTATTTCTAATTCAAAAACACAGCATACGTTTTTTAGAGTTTTAGTGACTTATTTACTCACCGTTTTATCGGCAGTAATTATATTTTATTATTTGCCATTGGTTGGCTTGACGCTCTTTATACTTTTCAGTGCTTATCATTTTGGTGAACAACATTGGGAAAATAAATCATTAAATATTTCAAAAAAACTTAAACATATATTCTTCTTTATTTATGGTTTATTAGTGCTTCAATTATTGTTCGTATTAAACTCTAATGATGTCATAGAAGTTATTTTTTCAATTACAAATCAAACTATATCAAAAGATTTAATTATTTATTCGTTCATTACCAATACTATAATCTTCACTTTACTAGCACTGTTTTTATATTTAAAATTGCCTTCTTTAAAAAGAACTATTTTAAAAGAACTATTTTTTTTATTAATATTTACTACAATATTTGAAGTTTCAACTCTAATTTGGGGATTTACAATCTACTTTATCTTTTGGCATAGTATTCCATCACTTTATGAGCAAGTAAATTTTATTTATGGGGCTTTTAATAAGAAAAATGTATATCGGTATTGTATAAAAGCTCTCCCTTATTGGCTCTTATCACTAATAGGAATATCAGTTGTTTATATTATTTTCAAAGAAGAAAAAATATTTTATGCTATTTTCTTTTCTTTCATAGCAGCAGTTACATTTCCGCATGCTCTAGTAATTAATAAAATGTTTTTAAATAAAAAAACGCAACCAAATTAATGATTGCGTTTTATAACTTCAAGCTTCTCCCGATAGCTACCGGGATTCCGACTTCTTGTTTTTTTTTAAAAGATTCCGAAACTAATTCGGAATAAGCGATTCACACGCTTTTTGCCTTAGCAAAAAGTGGCTCTCTGCTTACTTCACTTCTTCAAAATCTACATCTTCCACATCACTTCCTTCAGCTTCTCCGTTTTGTCCCGAAGCGTCGG
>TARA_R110002111_G_scaffold118736_1_pt1 | contig 12775 bp, 11 predicted proteins | sample TARA_R110002111 | Tara Oceans TARA_R110002111 (sample SAMEA4397363) | marine metagenome | biome: Polar Biome; feature: [ZZZ] marine water layer (ENVO:01000295); material: water (ENVO:00002006), including particulate matter (ENVO:01000060) such as... | depth 199 m | reverse complement strand
ACATATAATCATTTACAAGGAATTGATGTTTAAAAGGAGTTTTTCATGGGTTTATCGATATTGTTCTCGCTCTTCATTTCATTTGGTCTGGCTTTTATAGCTTGGAAGGTTTTCTCAGCAGAAGGGAAAGCCAAGTCTACCGTTGATTACTCATTAAATTGGTTTGCTTGAGGCCTTAGTGCGGTAATAGCCGCTTTATTGCCTAGGGTTTTAATGTTTGGTAGAGCTAATGATTATGTGCAGTTAACGTCCTGTCTGTCCTGTGTAAGCAAGATAATGTTCAATATAAAGCGATCGTATAAATAACCTATTAAGTCCAGATGGCGGTGCGCTAGGTGTGATGATAAAAGACCTAAGCCCGTTCGTTCTATGTTATTTGTAATGACGCATTTTTAGGGATGAAATCAAGCTTCAAAAACAGCGCCAATTTGATCGTATTTCAAAGCACTTAGCTGATCACTAAAATGAATCTCTTCTCCAGAATAAATTAGGTAACTATGGCTAATGTTTGGTATTAGGCCAAAAACCTTCTTTAAGCTTGTCAAATACACGAGAAATCATAAAACAATGAAGGTCACCGTATTTGGAATAGTTTTTTTGCATGTCAACATTGTTGGTTAAAAAAATATCAAGCTGGCTGCCTCCATGATTTGGTGGTTTTTTAGCAAGCCGATTTTTTTAACAGTGTGCACATTAAATTATCAGCTATAATTTAATAAATTAAAAAGCTAACAGTTGCGCATAAGCAAAATAGTTAGTTCATTTTATAGGGAAATAATAAAAACAATGGGTGTAACCATCTTTGAAAGAAGACCTTCTTTTATCAATCACTTGTTAGCCGCTTTAAAAAGGGCGCCTGTTTGACATGCAACTGTAAATCAAGCTGGCTGACCCCTTGATCCCCCTTGATCTTAAACAACAAACAGTGTTTATACAATACGGCTGATAACTGAAACTACTGGCTCTGCTGAAAGAGTGGAGCGTTTTATACGTTCTGGGTCCTCACCAGAAGCTGAAGATAAACTATTTGTTAATAAAACACCTGATAATATTTATATTGTTTACTACGGTGGGTTTGATGACTATTCTGAAGCTAACTTGGCATTAAATAACCTACCACTGGCGATGCGAAAATATAAGCCTTATATTGTTAACGTTAAGAAATAAATAAATGTAATTGAAAAGTTTCGTTTGGTTTTAGCCAGTAAAGTCAGCATAGTAAGTTCAAAAATTAATTCTTTTTCTTAGCTAGTAATTTTCATTTCATCATCTACACTTTTATAAAATTACAAAATAATAAGTTAGCGTGTTATGAAAATGCATTCAAAAGTCCTTTCTGTATTGATGGTTCTGACTCTCACGGCCTGCAATACGGTCTCATTTAAGCCTTCTGACCAACATATACAGGAAACACCTAAGCCAGTTGGCACACCTCCAAAGGTGTTGCAATCAATTCCATTACCAGAGAGGCCATCCGCTAGAAAACAAGTAGAGGTGTTTACGGTTGTTGTCAATGATGTGCCTGTTCGAGAGTTGTTGTTTGCAATTGCGCGCGATGCGAATGTGAATATTGATATAGCTGAAGATGTGTCAGGGGAGGTAACGTTAAATGCTATCGATCAAACATTCGAAGAAATTTTAGAAAGAATAAGTAATCAAGTTGATATTCGCTATAGCGTAGTAAACGCTATTGTCAAAGTTGAATTAGATGCGCCGTACATTAAACATTACGAAGTTAGTTATGTGAATATGGACAGAAGTAGCACAGCAACCATTGCGATTGCTACAGAAGTGTCATCTACAGGCGGTGGTTCAGGGTCGGACTCTACAGTTGGTAATACATCTAATACCAGTATCACAAATAATTCAAATCATCGATTCTGGACAACGATTGTTAATAATATTAGAAATATTGTTGGGCAAAACGGCTCAGGGGATGACGCCGCCGAAGAAGTAACTGACGTCGTAGAAGACACGACGGATGCATCAGCTGATCAAGCTGCTGAAGAAACGTCAGCTGTGGGCGATGAAACGGAAACAACTAGTACTAGTAGTCAGGCAGTTATGGCTAGTCCTGAGAGCGGAATGATTAGTGTTTTCGCAACTCAGCGTCAACACCGTGAAGTGGAAAGGTACTTAGAGCTTGCGTTAGAAGGGGCGCAGCGTCAGGTCTTTATAGAAGCGACTATTGTAGAAGTTGAACTGAATGATGACTACCAAGCGGGTGTTGACTGGAGTCGGTTATTAACAAACCCTGCGGGAGATGGGTTTAGTTTTCAGCAATCATTAACAGGTACGAATTTATTGGACGCGCCGAGCACAGCATTGCAGTATGTTGCGACGGGGGATAAATTTAATGTTTCAGCAACGGTACGAATGTTGAATCAGTTTGGTAATGCGAAAATATTATCGACGCCAAAGATTATGGCGCTTAATAATCAAACGGCATTGCTAAAAGTGGTTGATAACCGTGTGTATTTCACGATTAATGTTGAAACCGAAACGAATGATAACCAAACAATACGTACATTTGAGTCAATTATTCATACATTACCTGTTGGTTTGGTGATGAGTGTGACGCCGCAAATATCTTCGAATGACGAGGTAACGTTAAACGTTAGACCCACTATTTCTCGGATATTGAGGTTTGTTCCAGACCCTAATCCAGCGTTAGGTGATGTGGAAAGTTTGATACCTGAAGTGTCAGTGAGGGAAATCGAATCTATTCTACGAATAAAAAATGGGAATGTTGCCGTAATAGGCGGCCTAATGCAGGATAACAGAAGTAAAAGTACAGACGGAATTCCAGAAGTGTCAAAGCTGCCATTTATTGGAGACCTATTTAGTTATAAAGATAATAAAGCGTCAAAATCTGAGTTGGTTATCTTCCTAAAGCCTATCGTTGCTAATAAACCGTCGCTCGGTGGGGAGTTTGCCAAATATAAACACTATATTGAAAATTCAGACGAAAGCTCAAGGTCAGGTAATGCAAAATGAGCTTGTTGCTAGATGCCTTAAAACAGGCTGAAAAACAAAAGAACGCAGAAAATGCTAATGATGAAGATCTGCCAGAAAGTAAGTCTGATGAGATAGAGCTTATTAAAGATGAGCCTGCTGAGCAAGAATTTGCTTATGTGTCAGTAAATGAAGATGAGATTAAGACTTTTGAACCCAAAGAAGCTCCTTCATTGGTTGAAAAGAAAATAGACGTTTCGATAGAGGCAGCAAGTAATGAAAATAAAAAAATACGTGAAGACAGAACGAATGGTTTACCACTGGATTCAAGTTTAAATGTTTTTGCGGTTGGAAATGTGTCTCCGAGCAAGGGGCGGAATAAAAAATACACGTTAATAGGGCTAGCCGTTCTGGTTATTGTTTTACTGGCAGCGGGTATGTGGTATTTGTTTGAGAATGAGTCCACAAGTGATGTTTCTGAGCAGTTGACAGAAAGTGATCCGTTAATAAGTGAGCGTGAAGCATTGGAGGAAGAAAGTAATAAGCTGACAATTCCTACGCTACCTTCATTGGCTGGTGTGACGAATAAAATGACGACACAAGTTGAAAATGTTAGAAAAGCTTCATTAACATTAATATCAGAGGATGAGGTTGCAAGGCCTAGCGTTAGCACCGGTATAACAATTAAAAAAAGAATTATTTCAGTGGGGGTGTTTACTCAAATAGACGCTGCTTATGAAGCAATGCAACTTGGTAAGCTGGCCCAAGCAAAGTCTATTTATTTAAAAGTGCTTAAATCAAGGCCTAATCAAGTAGATGCTTTATTGGGTCTTGCCAATATTGAAGTCCATGAAGGTTCGAAACAAAATGCAATAACACTGTATGAAAAGGTGCTTGCTAAAGAACAAACGAACGTAGTTGCACAGCTAGGGTTATTACAAATTTATTCAAATAAAGCACCATTAGCTAAGCAGCAGATGCTGGAAGAGTTATCTAGCAAGCACCCCAATAACATTAGTGTCTTAAAGGCACTCGGGCAATCACTTTCTGCGCAATCTAAGTGGGCTAAAGCCCAAGAAACTTATTTCAAAGGTTATACATTACAACCGAATAGTGTGTTTTTTGCTTATAACCTGGCTGTTAGTTTGGACCAATTAGGCAAAGGATCTACGGCGTCCAGCTATTACGAAAAAGCAATAAATTTAAACAAAAAAGCGTCTGACCCCGTTGATATAACTGTAATTGAAAATCGGTTGCAAGAATTAAGGGGTGTGAAATGAGTGGTTCGCAGCCTAAAAAAAGGATAGGAGACCAGTTAGTTGATAAAGGTATTATTTCACTTGACCAACTAAAAATCGCCTTACAAGAACAAAAAATCTCCGGAAACCAGATAGGTAAAGTTTTAATAGATATGGGTTTCTTAACAGAAACTTTACTGAAAGAAGTTTTAAGTGATGGGGCACGTGATGAGAGCATTAATTTGGCTGAAGTGGTGCCAGATGAAGATGCCATTACCTTGATAGATAAGGCACTAGCAGAACAGCTAAATGTGTTGCCGTGTAATTTTAATGCTGAAAATAAAACACTGCAGTTAGCAATGGCTGATACGTTTGATATTTTAGCGTTAGATAAAGTTAAATCCCTTATTCCATCGAATATTACAGTCATGCCCATTTTGGCTGGTATTAAAGAAATTCAAAGCAACATTGACCATTTTTATGGTTATGAGCTGTCAATTGATGGCATTTTAAGAGAAATTGAAACAGGCGAGTATGATGCGATTAGCCAACGTATAGCTGCATCAGAATATACTCACCCACTGGTAAGGTTAGTCGATGCTTTTCTCACGGACGCGGTAAAACGTGGCGCTTCTGATATTCACTTTGAACCAGAAGAAGGTTTCTTAAGGGTTCGTTATAGAATTGACGGTGTGTTACACCAAGTTCGAAGTTTGCATAATAAGTACTGGTCATCAATCGTTGTTCGTTTGAAAGTTATGTCAACGATGGATTTAGCAGAAACAAGAGCGCCACAAGATGGGCGAATTCATTTGAAAGTGGCAGGCCATCCGATTGATTTTCGTGTGGCAGCGCAACCCACTATTCACGGTGAAAATTTTGTATTAAGGATTTTAGATAGAGAAAAATCTATTGTTCCGCTGGAAGACTTAGATTTAGCAGAAGAAAACCGTCAATTATTAAAATTGATGATGGCTAGGCCAGAAGGCATTATCTTGGTAACAGGCCCAACGGGTAGTGGTAAAACAACAACGCTGTATTCAATGTTGAGTTATTTAAATAATGAATCAGTAAACATTATGACGCTTGAAGACCCTGTTGAATATCCAATTCCAATGATCAGACAATCATCAATAGGACATTCCTCAAAAATGAATTTTGCTGATGGGATTAGGTCCTTAATGCGACAAGATCCAGATATCATCTTAGTGGGTGAAATGCGAGATTTAGAAACGTCTGAAATGGGCTTTAGAGCCGCTATGACAGGCCATCAAGTGTTTTCCACGTTACATACAAATTCTGCAATAGGGGCGTTCCCGCGGTTACTCGATATAGGTGTTTTACCTGACATTATGGCGGGTAATATTATTGGTGTTATTGGTCAGAGGTTAATTAGGCGGTTGTGTAAATCATGTAAGTCTGAACAGCCTATTACAGACGTAGAAAAGAAATTGTTAGGTGATGGCGGGCTAGATTTAACGACTATATTTCATGCCGAAGGGTGTAAAGAATGCAATAACACAGGGTATAAAGGCCGAATCGCATTATTAGAAATTTTAAGAATGGATGCTGATTTAGATGAACTCGTGGTCAAAAAAGTGTCTCAGCGTGAACTACTAAAGGCAGCAAAAGAAAAGGGCTATACCACACTGGCAGATGATGGCATTGCACAGGTTCTTAAGGGACGAACGACCTTAGATGAGTTGTCACGTGTCGTAGACTTCACCTCGAGGTTAGCGAGCTAATATGGCCACTTTTAGCTACAAAGCTATTAGGCATGATGGCAAAAAAATTAGTGGTAGCCAAGATGCGCTAAATATCTATGACCTAGAATCAAAGTTAGAAAAAACTGGAACAGTTCTAATTACTGCAAAAGAAAGGTCGGTGGGACTATTTGCAAGAAAAAAGAAGATAACAAGGCGAGATATTATCGACTTTTATATTTATATGGAACAAATGTTCGAAGCAGGCATTCCAGTGATAGAAGCGCTTATCGATTTTAGAGATGCGTTAGAACCAACACAATTTAAACACGTTATTAATTCACTAATTAGCGAAATAGAAAGCGGGAAATCATTGTCAGCAGCTATGGCTGAATACGATAAGGTGTTTAGTAATTTAATGATTGAGCTGGTAAAGGTTGGTGAAATGAGTGGTGAATTAGCCTCTATTTTCGGAGAGCTTAAAGCATCATTGATGTGGCAAGATGAATTAATTGTTAAAACCAAAAAAGTGATGATGTACCCCCTATTTGTTGGCACAGTTGTGTTTGGTGTGTTGTGTTTTATGATGATTTATTTAGTGCCTCAAATGGTGGGGTTCATTACTGAAATGGGTGGAGAATTACCGTTCCATACATTGGCCTTAATTGCAGTATCAGAGTTTTTTGTAGAATATTGGTATCTATTATTAATAGTGCCCATCTTTACAGTCATTGTGACCAAGGTTCTTATTAATAAGAATGATAAAGCTAGAATGATGTTTGATAAAAATATTTTACAAATTCCTTGGCTAGGCGCCATATTGAAAAAAATCATATTGGCTCGTTTTTCAACCAATTTTGCGTTGATGTATCGTTCTGGTATTGGGGTTTTGGACGGTTTGAAAATAACTAAAGGTGTGGTGGATAATGTGTATGTTGCTGGTGAAATTGAGTTTATTCATTCACAAGTAACCGAAGGTGTAGGTATTTCGGACGCATTTTCAAGAACCGAACTTTTCCCACCGCTCGTTATGCGGATGATTCGAGTTGGTGAACAAACAGGTGGCATTGATAAATCTTTAGTGAATGTCAGTTATTTCTTTAATAGGGATGTAGAAGATTCAATTGAGAAGCTACAAAGCATGATAGAGCCGGCGATGACCGTTATTTTGGGTGTTATTTTAGGCTGGGTGATGATGTCTGTGTTAGGCCCCATTTATGATTTGATTGGGGGGCTAGAGCTCTGATGAATAAAAAATATGCCATTTATTTAAGTGACTCAACCTTTGTGTTTTGTGAGGTTAGTTCATTGGGCGTCGAATTGTTGTTTGAAGAGTACGAATCTAATCAAGATTTTGAAGAGAAATGTAAGGCGATTCTTGAGAAATATAAAGAGACTGATGTCGCCGTTTTTCTAGACTTAATTGGTGAAGAATATAAACACGAGTCAATTCCGCATGTGGGGGGTAAAGATAGAGAGCTTTTATTAGCTAGGAAGCAGCAATCATTATTTCCAGGGGCTGATTTAGTATGGAAAACGCACGTTGAACGTGAGAAAACGGGGCGTAAAGATGATGTTTACTTAATGATGGGTATACAGTTGCCAAAAATGGTAAAGGGTGTCTTTAGTCTATTGATTGAAAACGAACAAGCTGTTTCCGGCGTGTATTCAATATCCATTCTGGAAACAGAACTTCAAAAGATATTGCCGAATTCGGAACAACACTTGACGATCTCTAGGGTATTAGGCAGGCAACAATCAGACCGTTCTTATAGGCAAACCTTTACTAAAAATAGAGAGATAGTCATCAGCCGAGTTACACGAGCAAAGGGCGGCGATATAGATGAGGCAATGGTTTCGTTAATGACTGAAATTGAACGTATGCATCACTTTCTTAATGGTGCAAAACATTTGAATGCTAACCATGCCTTAAATGTTATAGGTGCATTGGGGGAGCATGAAAATCGTAAGCTTTTAAATAATAAAGCGAGTAACAATATTGAGTTTAGGTATGTTGATCTTTACGAGTTAGCATTAAAACTAGGATTAAAACGACCTAAGTCATTACTCAGTTTGCCGGAGTTGCTAACAAATTTGGCGGTAACCAAACAGGTTAAACCACATTTTAAGCCTGAAGACTTGTGTGCAAAATTCCAACGAAATTATGTTAGTGGCCTATTGAAAAAAACATCGGTGGCGATTGTTTTGTTGGCTGTTATAGGGTCGGCAGGGTTATGGTGGGGTACTCAACACAGCAAAGATGATGTTGCTTACTTACAAGCCCAAATTGAAGAGTTAAATGGTCAACATGAAAATATCGGCATGGAATTATCTGGGGAGGATATTTCACCGCAGTTAATGAAAAGCGTGGTCGATGCTTATGATGCTATATCTAACAATCAATATGCACCAGAAGATGTGTTAGGCGTCATTGCAGAAGCCTATGTTGGCTTTCATGATATTTCTATCTTGGAAATTAATTGGGTAACAGAAAAGTCTAACGAACGTGATGGTCAAGGAGATCAGCAGGAAGCGTTACTAGACACAATAAAGAAACCTAGGCAATTCTCTATCAAGTTAGGGCTTTCTCCATCGTTAAGTGACAGAGAGTTGGTCAACCGTGTGAATAGTTTCTCAGAATCTTTGCTTAATCATGGAAAAATAACAGATGTTGAGCAAACTTCTGCAGCTATTAATACTCAGAGTAATGCCTCAATGGAAAGGACGGTCAACGCTGAATCTGAGGATGGAAAACCGGTCGAATTTACCTTATTGGTCACAATGAAATTATGATTAATAAAGAAAGAAATAATACCTGGCAGCCATTTAAATTAGAGTTAATGGCTTTGATAGGTTCCATTATGTTGGCACTGGTTTTGTTTGTTATTTTCTGGGGCGATTACCAAGCGGTTGTTACGGAGGAACAAGCAACAAATCAACAGTATGAACAACTAAGCAATAATCTTAGTGACTCCATACAAGGCAAAGCGTTATTAAAAGAGGTGGGTGCTTCGTTTAAGGCGTTAAAAGCACAAGGTTTTTATGGCGATGAAGATAGGCTAGCATTAACAGAAGCATTAAAGAGAGCTGCTGATAAACTTAAGTTGCCCGATTTTAAATACAAGATTTCTCCTCAACATCAAATTGAAAATACTGGGGGTTATTTTCCATCAGAATTAAATCTGTTTGAAACGACCGTAGTTATTGAAGCAGGGCTTTTGCATGACGCTGACTTAATTAGCATAACGAACCAGCTCTCATCTTATGCTAAAGAGGCATTTATTGTGAAGTCTTGTAAGTTATCAAGAGAGCGTTCGGTAAACGTGACCGAATTAATTAAAAATGTTGGGCTTGTTTGCAAGCTAGGTTTTTATAACATAAAAAAATCAGAAGTCGAATCAGGCGATGAAGAGATAGACTTGGGTGATGAGATATGAATAAACGATATGGCTGTTTAGTATGCTTTTTTTTGTTCGTGTTGCCAATCACTAGTTGGGCGATAGGCGATCTAATGTTATCTATTCAACAGCGCGCAAAAATTGATTTAATTCGTTCAAGCGGTGTTCAAACAACCGTTGGCGAAACAACGCCGGTGGCAGAAATAAAAGTCAATGGTTTTTATTTTAAGAGCAAAGATGGTCAACATAAGGGGACTGTTTGGGTGAATGGTCACCAAGTAGACAATGGGTCATTAGACAAAAATAATATCGTCGTAAACAGTTTAAATGAATCCTCAAAGTTAGTTGATTTATCAGTAAAAGAGCCCAACATTAAAATACCGTTTAAGGCGGGGCAAGCATTAAATGTTGATAATGGCGAAATTCGAGATGCGTTCCAATAGCAACCAAAAAGGTGCGGCGTTATTAATCATCATCACTATATTGGCGTTGATGATTTCATCCGTATTGCTATTTGGGCTAGATAAAAACTCACTTAATATTGCGCGGGATAAGAAAACGAGTAAGGCATTAGCTAAAGCGAAAGAAGCGCTTATTAATTACGCGTTATTGTCAGATAGATTGCTAGGGTCACCGGGTATTGGCTATTTGCCTTGCCCAGATAGAACAGGCGACGGGTTATCAAATGAACCTTGTGGTTTGGCTGGCGAGAGTGCAGAAGGTTGGCTTCCATGGCAAACATTGGGAGAAAAACCACTCTACGATAAGAATAAAAGCTGTTTGCGCTATGTGGTATCTGGTAACTATAAGATAAACCCACCATCAGTTTTAAGTAAGTTACCACCTACTCAGGGGCACTTCGTTATTCATGATGCAAACAACACCGTTACTGTTGGTGCATTGCCTACTAGTTATGCATTAGCCGTTGTATTTGCCCCACATAAACCTGTGGCAGGCCAAACTAGAAGCATGGGTGGGGGCGCTAAAACCACCTGTGGTAGTACGACAGTGGGTGCGCAAATTAACACAGCGTCTAATTTACTAGACACACTCAATAATGTTAACAACGCAGCAGGCACTTATGCTGGCCCGGGTGTGCCAGGTAATAATGCATTGCCAACGAGCACAGCGTCTGTCTTTATGCAGGCGAATGCACAAAATAATTTTAACGATGCATTAATATGGATAAGCCCCCAAGATTTTGCAAACGTATACGCGAGGATGCCATGAAGCTTCATAAAGTTAATCAACAAACAGGGTTCACTATCGTAGAAATTGCGATAGTTTTATTGATATTTGGGTTGATTGTCGGTGGCATTATGGGGCCGTTGCAAATACAGTTAGACAATATGGATCGTCGCGAAACAGTACAAACGATTGAAACAACTAAAGAGGCTATTATTGGCTTTGCCTTGAGAAATGGCCGAGTGCCATGCCCAGATACATCAGGCGATGGTCAAGAAAATAACCCGGGGGGAAACTGCAGTAGTGCTCGTGGTTCAGTGCCCTGGGTTACGTTAGGCGTTAACTCGGTTGATGCATGGAAGCAACCGTTAACTTACCGAGTGGATACGCGTTTTGCTGATAATACCGATGGTACAGGCTGCCCTGATGCCAATGTACCAGGTATTTCGTTTGAAATGTGTTCAGCGGGTAATATTACTGTTCGGGCAACCAGTGCAGGCGCTTTAGTAGCGGCTAATATACCGGTGATTATTGTGTCACATGGTGAAAATTGGGTGGCGGCAGGCGACGTAAATGAACAAGAAAACTCAGATAATGACGCCAACTTTGTCGATAAAAACCCTATAAATCAAGGGTATGATGACTTGGTCGGGTGGATTAATATCAATAATCTAATTGGTAAAATGGTGTCAGCCAATAAATTGCCTTAGAAACTTGTACTTTAGAAATCTTCAACTATCTTTAAAAGTAACCATAAAAGGTTAATGAATTAAATTATTGAAGGTAAAGACATGAATATGAATATGAAACAGCAAGGGTTTACATTAGTAGAAATTGCTATTGTCCTCGTTATTATCGGCTTATTATTAGGTGGCGTACTAAAAGGCCAAGAAATGATTAAGAGCGCTAAAGTTAAAGCACAAATGCAGCAAATAGATGGTATTTCTGCGGCTTTTAATACCTACCAGGACAAGTATGGCGCAATGCCGGGTGATGATGCTAACGCGGCAGCTAATACAGGTGTTGCAGGTTTAGCTGCAGGTAATGGTAATGGTGATATTAGTCGTGCAGAGGGTAACGCCCGTGTATGGCAGCACCTTGAAGCCGCTAATTTACTTGCAGGTTATACCCCGGGGGCAAATGGTCGTTTTTTAAATAAATACGGTCAGCAAACATTCGTCGATTCAAATTATGCAGGCTTATCAGGAGCTATTGTTTGTTCATCTGTACCTAATGATGTGGCCGTAGAAATTGATCGTAAAGTAGATAATGGTGATGGTACTTCAGGCTCAATGCGTAGACATAATCAAAGAGCTTATCCAACAACGGCGGGTAATAGTTGGATTTGTACAGCGGCATAGTTTGGGTTGATTCTTACTTAAGTTAGCACAAAACCTTCTTAGTCTTTGACTTGGAAGGTTTTTTTATAAAATTAAATTATTCGAGCAATAACATGGATAACCGTCGACAGGATAAACGTTTACACTTACCCGACTTACAAATTAAAGTAAAAAAATGGAGTATAGCTGAAGGGGGGCAATTTATAAATTGCACCCCTGTTGATGTTAGTTTTAATGGGTTGGCTTTTTCGAGCGATTCCTTGGTTTTGGAACTGCTACAGAAAATAGAGATTCAATTGTCTGTTGGGCATAAAACCTTAGAAGGCAGTGCGGTTATCTGCCATATTGAAAAAGCGCAAGGCTCGGTCCGTTATGGTGTGTTATATATCGATATAAAGCCTTCGTTGGAAGAAACGTTTAGTTTGGATAACTTATCATCAGCGATGATAGAAGACGTGGCGGTAAATATGGCAGATAACGCTGTTATTGGAAGTGCTTCCAATGAGACAGACGTGCTAATTAGGAAGGGGCAAATCATATTGTTTGATGCGGTACAAACATTTAAGCTTAGATTGACTAGTTTGGTGGGTAATGTGAACGATGATCACGGTAACGCTTACCAATTAGATGGTTTGTTTGAGTTTTCACCTGCCACTATGTCCGTAACAGTTCCATTAACAGCTCCTGATGGTGTTACGTTAGAAAAAAGAACATTGTCACCGGTTTTGTCGCCAACGCAACATAAGGTCGTATTTGAAGCGAGTGATGGTGAGCAATTCGACAGTATTTTGGATGTACTACAAAGCCTGAGTGATACTTTTCAAGCGTTGTTGGCTGAAAAAGCTTAGTACCTTAGCCAGCTGGCGGCATTTGCTCAAAATCAACTGTTTCACCATTATCATTTAGCCATGCCATTTTTGATTGGCAAAATATATTAATGCCGGGTGTAAAAGAGC
>TARA_R110002111_G_scaffold97014_3_pt1 | contig 12880 bp, 12 predicted proteins | sample TARA_R110002111 | Tara Oceans TARA_R110002111 (sample SAMEA4397363) | marine metagenome | biome: Polar Biome; feature: [ZZZ] marine water layer (ENVO:01000295); material: water (ENVO:00002006), including particulate matter (ENVO:01000060) such as... | depth 199 m | reverse complement strand
TCGCCACCATAATTCAAAATCGTTTCACGAATGTTTTGAACTACTTTCGGGAGTTTATTGGTGCCAATATGCGGATGTGCATCAATCAAAATTTGATCGGTTGCTCCATGAAAAACAAGATTTTCAAAAATGCGACGTACATCGCCTCGTTTTAAACTTCGGGTATACAATTTACCATCGCTATAGGTTCCGGCACCACCTTCACCAAAACAATAATTAGAATCTTCGTTTACAATATGGTCTTGATTTATAGCTTTTAAATCTCTACGACGGTCTTGTACATTTTTACCACGTTCTATAACAATGGGCTTAAAACCCAACTCTATACAACGAAGCGCTGCCCACATTCCCGCTGGACCAAAACCAATAATATGAATGGGTTTTGCCTTTGAAACATCTTTATAAACAAATGTATACCCTGAGTTTTTGGGAAGTTTCTCTCGAATATAAACCGCAACTTTATAATTTAATATAATTTTTGGTTTTCTGGCATCAATAGATTTTCGGAGAATTTTAACACCAGTAATATCTTGCCTATCAATATCTAATTTAAGCGCCGATTTTAAAACTAGAATATCATCTCGTTCTTCTTCATTAAGTGTAATACGTAATTGTATTTCTTTTATCATTTAGCAAAATTAGCAAAATTTGAGATATGAGCTTTATAAAGAATTTTATTATTGGTTAGCGGTTTCTGATAATGAGGCATAACTAAAAAGGCTTTTTAATTTACTTCTTCAACTCCAACTTTTCTGCAAAATAATCGCAAAAATCTTTCATGGTTGCGGTCATTTTTTCGTCTTGTGTGGCTCTATTAAAAGTATCGCTCATAGCCACAAGAGTTTGATGAAAAAACACTTTCATTTCATCAACGGGCATATCTTTAGTCCATAAATCGATACGTAAAGATTCCTTTGTTTTAGAATCCCAAACGGCTAGCATCATTGCTTTTGCTTCTTCATTTTTGATACCTCCATCTTCCGCTGTCCAATGTAAAGTTTCAGGCACTCTATTTTCATCAAGTTCTACGTTTAACTCAATTTTCGATTTAATATTTGCCATTATTTACGGGGTTTAAATTTTGAATTATTAAATATATCTTCTGTACTAGTTATAAGCATCTCTTTTAAGTTTACATCATTTTGTTCCATATAAGCTCTTACAATTTGCCAACCTAAATATTGTCCTAATCGCCCGGGAGAATCTGCATCAATGTCTTCTAAATAAAATTTAGAAAATGGCGCAGGGTTAATAAATCTTCCGAGTAATTTTGAATCTGTACTAAAAAGCATTTCGCGTTCTATTAAATAGCGCCAAATATAACTTTCGTTTGCTATAGCCCAATTTAACTGCTCGTTTGAATAACCAATACGTTCGGCATCAGATTTAAAAGGAACTACAGCATCTTTAAAATAGAGTTGTTTTCCAAAATAAATCATTTCATCTAATAAGGTTTTATTCTGCTTTTGATAAATATATTTTTTAGCATACTCGCCAGCTAAATCAACGACTATTTGCTCTTTTTTTAAATGATCTCTAGTAAATTTTGGAATGTTACCGTAAACGTAAAATGGGTGTTCGGTTCCCAAATACGAATCTAAAGCTATAATAGCCATATTATCTGTTAGAATAACGCTGTTTCTGTAATCTACATAACTTGTAGTTGTAATAACATTTGGCGGATTAAATTCTGGAAAATAATATTTTAAATGATTGAAAAGTGACTCAATTTCATATTCAGTATCGCTAAAATCCTCAAAAACTTTATCTACTTCTTCAAAGAGTTGTATTTGAAGCGTATCGTTTTTCATTTCAACCCAAGTAGAATCAGTATCCGTTTGAGAAAACATAAAAGGATAAGCCTTTTTTAATTTAGGAAAATCTGATAAAGACGCTTCAGCAACATATCTATCGAAACGTTCTATATTAACATCGGTATTAATATTAGAAATTTTCTTTTCTAATTGGTTTTTTTTACCGCATGAAAAAATAATTAATGCTAGAAAAAATAAAAAAATAGACTTCATGTAAAACTTAAACGACATAAACTTTTATTAATTGAGTGTTTACTTTATTTTTGTTACAAAGGTACTATCTTAGATTTAAATTTGTTTAAAATGCACACAGAAAAAGTTGTAGATTATATTGTTAATTGGTTAAAAGATTACGCAACAAATGCAGGCGTTAATGGTTTTGTTATTGGAATTTCTGGTGGCATAGATTCCGCAGTTACATCAACTTTATGTGCAAAAACAGGTTTATCTCTTTTATGTGTAGAAATGCCAATTCATCAAGCCAAGAGTCATGTAACCAGAGCGCATGAACATATAGCGCAATTAAAAAAAAGGTTTAAAAACGTAAATGATACACGAACAGATTTAACTCCTGTTTTTGAAGAGTTTAAAACGGAAGTGCTTTTTGATACTGACCAAGCTACCATAGATATGGCTTTAGCGAACACTAGAGCACGTTTACGCATGACAACGCTATACTATTATGCAGGACTTTACAAACTGTTAGTGGCTGGAACTGGTAATAAAGTTGAAGATTTTGGAGTTGGTTTTTACACAAAATATGGTGATGGTGGTGTTGATTTGAGTCCGATAGCCGATTTATTAAAATCGGAAGTTTACAAGTTAGGCGAGTTTTTAGAAGTTCCAGATTCTATTATGAATGCAGCTCCAAGTGATGGTTTGTTTGGGGATACCAGAAGTGATGAAGATCAAATAGGAGCATCTTATCCAGAACTTGAATGGGCAATGAAAATGCACGATGAAGGTAAAACAATTGATGATTTTTCTGGAAGAGAAAAAGACGTTTTTAAAATTTACAAGCGTTTTAATTCGGCTAATAAACATAAGATGATTCCCATCCCAATTTGCGAAATTCCCAGCAATTTAAAATGATTTTTGTTATTTATGTAAAAAAGTATTACTTTTACCACAAGCTTATACTCTCACATTATAATAATTACTTTAAACAATTATAATAAAGCTCTTACATTTATGATAAAATTATTAATAGCAGATAATCATCCGATTATCAGAAAAGGTCTAGAACTCCTTTTTACAGCTTCATCTAATATTGAAGTTGTTGGAAGTGTCGATGATGGCGAAGCCATTTTAGAGTTCATCAAAAAAAATCCAGTGGACGTTATTTTAATGGAAGCAAATTTCCCAAAACTTAATGGGTTAACTGTTTTACGTTATTTAAAAAATGATTTTCCTGATGTTAAAACCATTATTTTTAGTGGCGAACCAGAAGAAGTATATGCAATAAACACCATTAAAGCGGGTGCTTGCGGCTATATATCTAAATCTGTAAATATCATTACTATTAGCGAAGCCATTTCAAAAGTATACGATGGTGGTATTCATTTAAGTAATGAATTAACCCAACAATTAGCTTTTGGGACGCGAACTAATAAAGATGGTTCTTTTTACAAGAAATTGTCTACCAGAGAAGCTGAAGTTTTAAAACTTTTAACTGTTGGAAGAAAGAATAAAGAAATTTCTAAGGAACTAGGTATTAACGAAAAAACCGTTAGTACTTACAAAGCACGATTAATGCGTAAGTTGAAAGTGACTAATTTGATTGATTTAGTTAATCAAGCTAAGCTTTCGGAGCAGTTATAAAACACGATTCAATTTTCTAGACAGTAACATTTTTAAGCCTGAGTAGTCTTTTACTTCTTCAAGTATATTTCTATTCGTGTTACTGTTATCTTGACGTGTTTTTTGCTGGAATTCTTTTACTTTTTGATCTATTAAAAAACATCGCAAACTTAAAATGGTTTCGCTTACTAATTGAGCAACACTATGTGCTTTTTCTTTAGGAAAGATATTCATTCTATTCCAATCGTCTAGCGCATAGCGTTCATCTTCCATTAAAATAGTTGAGATTTCACTAGACATTTCAGAATCTACAGAATTTATAAATGTAGTAAGTTCAAACTCTGTATCTTGATTAAGTTTATCAATAATGGTGTAATATAAACTTTTAAATTGTGCATTTGTAAATTGTATTTCATCATCTTGTAAGTCTAAAAATATTTTTTCAAATACTTTAGCTTCATGAATTACAGGTTCTAAAACAAGTTCACCTTTGTCATTTTCTTTTAAAATCAAATCTTCAAAACGTTCGGTTTTATTTCCGTAAAGTAATAATACTTCAATAATTTTTCGCTCTAAAACGTATTGAACATCTACCTTTTCAATAGGTTGTTGATGTCTAATAACATCAAACGCTTTTTGTTCTTTCTTGTAGTGTTTATTTTCTTCTTGGGATTCTTTTTTATCAATTTGAGCTAAAGTGCTAAAAAGAACTTCCTCGCTAATATCCATTATTCTAGCACATTCTTGAATATAGATTTCCTTTTTAATACGATCTGGAATTTTAGAAATACTATTTACAATATCTCTAACAGTCTCCGCTTTTTTTATAGGATCATTTTTAGATTCTTCAAATAAAATAGAGGCTTTAAATTGAATAAAATCTTTAGCATTTTCAGTAAGATATAATGCGAGTTCTTCAAGTGTATTCTGTTTAGCAAAACTATCAGGATCTTCACCTTCCGGGAATGTGCAAACCTTCACGTTCATCCCTTGCTCCAAAATTAAATCGATCCCACGAAGCGATGCGCGCATACCCGCTGCATCACCATCAAAAAGTACGGTAATGTTTTTAGTAAGTCTATTTATAAGTCTAATTTGCTCTGAAGTTAATGCGGTACCAGATGACGAAACAACGTTGGTTATGCCTGTTTGATGAAACTGAATAACATCTGTATAGCCTTCTACTAAATAGCAATTATCTTCTTTGGCAATTGTTTGCTTAGCATGATAAATACCATACAATACTTTGCTTTTATGGTAAATGTCACTTTCTGGAGAGTTTACATATTTAGCCGCTTTTTTATCATTGGTTAAAATACGACCTCCATAACCTAAAACACGACCGCTCATACTTTTTATTGGGAACATTATACGCCCTTTAAAACGATCGAAACGTTTATCATCCTTTACAATAGTAAGTCCGGTTTTTTCTAAATAATCGATATTGTAACCTTGTTTTAAAGCTTCATCTGTAAAAGCTTGCCATTGGTTTAATGAATAGCCTAAATCGAATTTCTTGATAGTATCTTCGGTAAAACCACGCTGTTTAAAATAGCTTAAACCTATAGATTTTCCTTGGTCTGTTTTATGTAATATTTTTTGAAAATAGGTGTTTGCAAATTCACTTACCAAATACAAACTTTCTTTTTCGTTAGCTTTTTCCTTTTGTTCATCTGATTGAATCGTTTCTTCAATTTCGATATTGTATTTTTTAGCTAAATATTTTATAGCTTCAGGATAGGTAAAATGCTCATGTTCCATTAAAAAAGACACCGCAGTTCCGCCTTTTCCTGTAGAGAAATCTTTCCAGATTTGTTTTACCGGCGATACCATAAAACTTGGTGAACGCTCATCGCTAAACGGACTTAAACCTTTAAAATTACTTCCTGCTTTTTTAAGTTGAACAAAATCACCAATAACCTCTTCAACACGAGCGGCTTCAAATACTTGGTCTATGGATGATGCAGATATCAAAAAAGATGATTTTTTAATGAAATGTAAAAGTAATATAAATTAAGGAAAGATGACTTTAAGTTTAATAATCAAGATTAGAAAAATTCAGCTTCAAAAAGATTAGAAAAATGCTTTAGCAATTTTGCTTTAACCTCAGCTTGATCAACCGTTTTTTTTGCCAGCTCAACATTTAAAGAGGTCACTGCTTTACCTTTAATCCCGCAAGGAATCATTAAATCAAAATAGCCCAAATTAGAATTAACATTGAGTGCAAAACCATGCATAGTTACCCAACGGCTAGCCCGAACACCCATAGCGCATATTTTACGCGCAAACGGTGTGCCTACATCTAACCAAACGCCTGTTTCTCCCGGACTTCTTTCAGCTTTTAAACCATACTCAGCAAGGGTTAAGATTATTATTTCTTCAAGAAAACGGAGGTATTTATGGATATCGGTAAAAAAATTATCTAAATCTAAAATAGGATAGCCCACAATTTGTCCTGGACCATGATACGTAATATCTCCGCCACGATTTACTTTATAAAAAGTAGCATTTTTTACTTTTAATTGTGCTTCATCAACTAATAGGTTAGACATATCTCCACTTTTACCTAACGTATAAACATGTGGATGCTCGACAAACAGAAGATAGTTTTTGGTAGTTAATCCAGCATTTTCTCGCCTATTTTTAATTTTAGTATCTACAATGCTTTTAAACAATTCTTCTTGGTAATCCCAAGTTTGTTTATAGTCTTTTAAGCCTAAATCTTGTAGTTCTATTTGCTTATTCATAGGTTGCAAAATTACGACATTTTTATGTTTTAACTTTTAGGATTATTAAGTATAACTAATGCTGCGATTACCCCAGGTACCCAACCAAAAAGCCATAATAAGAAAACAATAATAATAGAGCCACAACCTTTATCGATAACGGCCAAAGGTGGGCAAATAATAGACAGTAAAACTCTCCAGAAACTCATGTTTTTATTTTTAATGATTGATGATGCTTATTTGACGTATAAGTACAATGTTTGTTACACGCTGCGTTAGGGATTGTAGTGAGAATCCTTTTTTGTGATCCCGATAGCTATCGGGACGGGAGGTCGGGCTTTTCATTACAATCTTTTTGCTCGTTCCCGGGAGCTATCGGGAGCTATCGGGAGTGGTAACACCCAAAAATTTCATAAATCTAAAATCGTAAATCGTAAATCGTTAATCAAATGATTATCTTTGTGCCTTTAAAATTTTACAGCAATTAAACTATGTTTCAATTATCAGAACTTGAACTTGTACGAAGAGAGAAATTAATAAAACTACGCGAGTTAGGTATAAATCCCTATCCTGCTGATTTATATCCAGTTAAAGACAACTCAAAATCTATAAAAAAGAATTTTGTTGAAGGAAATAAAGTGGTCATTGCTGGGAGATTAATGTCGAGACGTATTCAAGGAAATGCTAGTTTTGCTGAATTACAAGATGCTGATGGACGGATACAAGTCTATTTTAACAGAGATGAAATTTGTACTGGTGACGATAAAAGTAAATACAATACTATTTATAAAAAACTACTAGATATTGGTGATTTTATAGGCGTTGAAGGTGATTTATTTACTACTAAAGTGGGCGAGAAAACCGTTATGGTAAAGAACTTCACATTATTAAGTAAAGCCTTAAAACCACTACCATTACCCAGAACAGATGCCGAAGGCGTGGTACACGATGCATTTACCGATACCGAACAACGCTTCAGACAGCGCTACGCAGATTTAGTAGTGAATCCGCACGTAAAAGAAGTTTTTATTAAACGTACAAAATTATTTAATGCCATGCGTTCATTTTTTAATGATGCTGGTTATTTTGAGGTGGAAACTCCTGTTTTACAGCCTATTCCGGGTGGTGCAGCAGCACGTCCGTTTATGACACATCATAATGCTTTAGATATTCCTTTGTATATGCGAATTGCAAATGAATTGTACTTAAAGCGTTTGATTGTTGGTGGATTTGATGGTGTTTATGAGTTTTCAAAAAACTTTAGAAACGAAGGTATGGATAGAACTCATAATCCTGAGTTTACAGCCATGGAAATTTACGTGGCTTATAAAGATTATAACTGGATGATGGATTTTTGTGAGCGCTTACTTGAGCATTGTGCTATTGCGGTAAACGGAACAACTAAGGCTACTTTTGGCGAACATAACATAGATTTTAAAGCGCCTTATGCTAGAGTAACCATGGCCGATTCTATAAAGCATTTTACAGGTTTTGATATTACTGGAAAAACGGAAGCCGAAATAAGAAAAGCTGCCAAAGACTTGGGTGTTGAAGTTGATGAAACCATGGGTAAAGGCAAGCTTATTGATGAAATTTTTGGCGAAAAATGTGAAGGCAATTATATACAGCCTACTTACATAACTGATTACCCGAAAGAGATGAGCCCGTTGTGTAAAGAACACCGAACAAATCCTGAGTTAACAGAGCGTTTTGAACTCATGGTTTGTGGTAAAGAAATTGCCAATGCTTATTCTGAACTTAACGACCCCATTGATCAACGTGAGCGTTTTGAGCATCAATTAAAACTGGCTGCAAAAGGTGACGATGAAGCGACCGAATTTATAGATCACGACTTTTTACGTGCTCTGGAATACGGTATGCCGCCAACATCTGGTATGGGGATTGGTATGGATAGATTAATTATGTTTTTAACCAATAATCAATCGATACAAGAGGTTTTATTCTTTCCGCAAATGCGACCTGAGAAAAAAGCTGTAGCTTTAAGTGAGGAAGCTAAAGACCTTTTAGCTATTTTGAAAAAAACTGAAACACTTGAACTTACAGATTTAAAAGTACAATCTGGTTTATCCAATAAAAAATGGGATAAAACCATAAAAGAATTAACTAAAAATAATTTTGCTAAAGTTGAAAAAACAGATGAAGGATTGTTTGTAGAAGTCGTTTAGCACTTATCAAAAAGATAATAAAAAAGCCAGTAATTTTAAAATTACTGGCTTTTTTTAACTAACCAAAACTAACTTAACTAACTCAATACAAAGAGACGCAATTATGTGCATTCTCAGAAATATTTTAGAAATGTTTAACAGCAATTATTGATAATTTAATATTTCTTTAAGAAACAAGAAAGCTTTTTTAAGTTCAAGCCATTTAAAAGGCGTCAACTTTTGGTAAATATGATTAAAAAACTATCTTTAATTGAATTTGTTTTTGATAATATTCAACATTAAAACCTTACTAAAATGAAAAAATTATTTTTATTCGTTAGCTTATCACTGTGCTTTTCTTTATTTATTAATGGGCAAAACACAACCATTATTCATGCTGGAACACTTTTGGCAAATCCAGGAAGTAAGGCTGAGTCTAACAAAAGTATTTTTGTAGAAAATGGTCTTATAAAAGATGTTAAAGATGGTTTTATTAATGCAACTGATTTAAAACTTCCAGATTCAACGGTAACTATTATCGATTTAAAAAATAAGTTTGTACTTCCCGGATTTATAGATCTTCATACACACATTACACAAGAACGAAATCCAAATAATAATCCTCATGAATGGACAACGCTTAATGATGAGGATTTAGCTTTTAGAACTATTCCGTTTCTTAACAAAACACTTATGGCTGGTTTTACAACGGTTAGAAATTTAGGAGCAGATTATCAACTTATAAATTCTATTAAAAGATCTATAACTAGAGGCGATATTAATGGACCAAGAATTATAGCAGCAACTGGCGCGGTAACTGCCACTGGTGGTCATGGAGATGCACATGGCTATAGACCAGAAATTTCAAATGCTTTTGAAAAACGTGTTGGTGTTTGTGATGGCGCTGATGATTGCCGAAGAGCAGTTAGAGCACTTGTAAAACAAGGAGCCGATGTTATTAAAATTACCGCTACAGGAGGTGTTTTAAGCAATACTGCTGCTGGAGTTGGACAGCAACTTACCGATGAGGAATTGGTTGCTATAGTTGAAACTGCACACAGTTTAGGTAGAAAAGTAGCAGCGCATGCTCATGAAGCAGATGGCATAAATGCTGCCTTAAAAGCTGGAGTTAATTCTATAGAACATGGGTCTTATTTAAATGATGAATCTGTAATATTATTTAATAAAACTGGCGCCTATTTAGTGCCAACTTTGTTAGCTGGTGTTTCAGTTACTGAAGAGTTAAAAACTAACAAAAATATTCCATCAGCTATTGCTGATAAAATTATTCAAGTAGGGCCAGTTGTTGAGGCTTCTTTTAAAAGAGCATTAAAAGGACATGTAAAAATAGCATTTGGAACAGATTCTGGTGTTAGTATTCATGGAACCAACGCTAGAGAGTTTGAGCTTATGGTTAAATACGGTATGAGTGAAAATGATGCAATAAAATCAGCGACCATTACAGCTTCAGAGTTACTAGGAATGTCTGATAAGTTAGGAACAATTACTACTGGAAAAATAGCAGATATAATTGCTGTTGATGAAAACCCATTAACCAACATTTCTATTTTAATGCATGTTACTTTTGTTATGAAAGAAGGACAGGTTTTTAAATAAGATAAAACATGTTCATTTTTTACAAGTAATTCCAGAAACAATTACGCCATTAAAATTGAAGATATTGCCGAAAATAGCATTCCGTTATATCATTTTTATACATTTGAAGTGGATTAAGCTTTTTAAGGAAGAATTTCACTTATCGTAGTCTTGTAGCGTTCAAAATCAATCAAATTGTTATGATTACCACCTTCTATAATCACAAAATTAGTTTTGAGCTTAGGCGCTATTTCAAACAACTTTTCTGCTGAGGCATAAGGTACAACACTATCGTTTGTACCATGAAACATGGTTATTGGGCAGCTTACTTTTTGTATAAATTCGAAACTTAAAAATTTATATTTCAATAATTTTTCAACAGGGAATATAGGAAACCTATCTTTTGCAACATCTAAAATACTGTAATATGGTGTTTCTAAAATAAGTTGTTTGGGGTTGTTTTTTGAAGCTAAATAAGTGGCTATTCCGGTACCTAATGAGCGTCCGTAAATGGTGATTTCTTCTTCATTATAACGGTCTTTTAAATACTGGTAAAATAAATCGGCATCTTTATAAAAAACAGCTTCACTTAATTTCCCTTTACTTTTTCCATAAGTTCTATAGTCCATTATTAAAACATCGTATTGTTTTTCAACAAAATACTCAGCTATTGTTCCCCAACGCGATAAATCACCAGCGTTACCATGGAAATATAATATGACACCTTTTGGGTTTTTAGCCTTAAAATGAATCGCATTTAAATTAGCGCCATCATTGGTTTCAAAATTTAATTCTTCAAAATTATAGTTAAATTGATATTGATAATCTTGCTCTAAAACGGTTGGCAAAAACAATATTTTTTCTTGAAGAAAATATAATGATGTAGATATCATAATGTATAGGCTTAGTAGAACTAGAGCTGTTTTTTTAAGCTTCTGTTTTATTGGGTTTGGAGCTGTGTTTAACATGAATACTTGTGGTTGATAAATCGATGTTTTGAGGTTTTGAATTAAGTATGTCGTGAATCATTTTATGGTAAGACTCAAAATTATTTAAGTTTTTATGGCCGCCACCAATTACCGAATGGAGTTTAGTAAGTTTTGGATTTACTTTTGATAATTTTATACTAGTTTTAAACGGAATAAGTTTGTCATTAGTGCCATGAATAATATGAATTGGGCACTGCACATATTTTAACCATTTATAGGTTGGTAACGGATATTTTAATAAAATGGATAGCGGCATAAAAGGTGCATAACGGGCAGTTACTTTTGTTAAACTGTAATATGGCGCATCTAAAATGAGCATTCTTGGGTTGTTCATAGAAGCTAATTTTGCTGCAAAACCTGAGCCTAAGGAACGACCATATAGAATAATTCTATCTTCGGTGGTTAGCTCTTTTATCTTATTATAAACTTCTTGTAAATCTCTTTTTATGGCTTTTTGTGAGCGTCTGCCAGTGCTTTTCCCAAAACCACGATAATCTACCATCAAAACATTATAGCCATGTCTGGTAAAATCTACTGCAAACTTGCCCCAGCCTTTTATACTTTTTGAGTTTCCTTTTAAATATAAAACAACACCTTTATTTTCCCCTTTTGGAAAAAACCGGATGCCATTAATTACCGCGCCATCTCTGGTTTCTAAATTGTATTCTTTAAATTCTTGATTTTCGTAATTAAACTCAAAATCTTTAGAAAGCTTTTCAGGTTTAAATAACATGTAATCTTGCAAATAATATAACGCAACACTTATTGCAACGTAAACAACCAAAACAATAATAAGCGTATGTAACCAATATGGCATAAAGAAAATCTGTTAGAATACTAAGATACAATAAATGGACGAACCCTTTTAGTCTTGTTTTTCAACATAATCTTTAATAGATATCTCATCAATTATCACATCTTCTAAAACGGCTTCACCTTCTTTTATAAAAACTAATGCATAGGTGTTATTTGGAATAGAATCTCGTTGTCTATTTCGTACTGCAACCTCGGCATCATAAGCTTTGGTTTCTTTCATGTAATATTTATTAAAAGGAAATTGAATGTTTAAATGCTTTGAATAAGTATCGTAATAACCTGATTGTACTTCTACATAATCATTTTTATTTTCTTCCAATATACTTCTACTTACTGCATCAATTTTAGCATAACCTAAACTATCCGTTGTTAAATACACGTAAATAGGTTTGTTTCGTTGCCATAACGAATCGTTCGTGTTAAAAGAATTTATCTCATAATTTAATGCGATATATTTTCCCTTAAATGGATCGCTTGGGTCTACAGGTTGTGTTTTAAATTTATAGGCTGTACCTGTTTTTAAAATAGCTTCTTGATTTAAAATCATTTGAGATGGAATACATAATTGCGCTATAACTACAAGTATAAATATGATAAATAGGTGTATTGTTTTCATTTTTTAATTTTTGTGTTTATTGATTAATCCAAAATCAAATGGTGCCCAATAGCAGATTTTTAAACCAATTTTTTAAAACTCTCATCTCTTTAAGATTTTAGTTTTTTCTGTTTTTTCAGCATCATATAATTGGTTGCAAAAAAACCAACGCCAACTACTACAAAAAATAATCCTCTTAAAATAAAACTCATATTAGTATCAAAAAAGCGACAAACGATGAGGATAGAAATAATTAGTAATCCGTAGTTTAAAATGCCGAAGTGAAATTTATCAGCTCCTATTTTTATAGCCATAATACCCAATGCCAATATTAAAAGGTTGGTTAAAACTATAGGAAGCGTGTTATTGCTAAAACCAG
>TARA_R110002111_G_scaffold73676_1_pt1 | contig 12944 bp, 8 predicted proteins | sample TARA_R110002111 | Tara Oceans TARA_R110002111 (sample SAMEA4397363) | marine metagenome | biome: Polar Biome; feature: [ZZZ] marine water layer (ENVO:01000295); material: water (ENVO:00002006), including particulate matter (ENVO:01000060) such as... | depth 199 m | reverse complement strand
TGTTTCTCTGGGTCGTTAGTCGATAAGTCTGGAGAAATTATAGTCCATGTTTCACCTTTGTCTATTGATTTGTGAACAAACTGACTACCAAAGTATAATGTACTATTATCAAAAGGGTCAATATTTATGGCAGAATTCCAATTGAAGCGTAATCGAACATCTGGATCTGAATGGGTTGGTCGTACACCATAATTATTCCCTGTTTGCCAATCGTATCGACTTACAAAACCTTGTTGACTCATTGACCAACCGTAACGCGAATCATCTTTGTCTGGTACCACATCGAAACCGTCACCAAAACTAATTTCTTGCCAATAACTATTTCTTATGCCTTGAGCTCTCCAAACATAAGCAGGACCTCTCCAAGACCCATTGTCTTGCATTCCACCATATACATTATAAGGATATTCGTTATCTACATTAATATGATAAAATTGTGCTACTGGTAAGTTGCCAATAAAACGCCATGTTTTCCCTCCATCTTTAGTGATATTCATACCACCATCATTTCCATCTATCATAAAACTCCCATCCGTAGGATGAATCCACCATGCATGATGATCTGGATGTACACCATTACTTACGCCATAAGCAGGCATTAATTGTTCAAAGTTTTTTCCTCCGTCATTAGATACATTCACATAAGTAAATACCGAATACACTCTATTCTCATTTTGAGGATCTACATAGATTTCAGAATAATAAAAAGGGCGATTACCAATATCACTTTTATTATTTATCATTTTCCACTTAAAACCACCATCTTCACTTTTGTAAAGTGCATTTTTCTTTGCTTCCACTAAAGCATATATAATATTTGGTTTGTTTGGTGCAATAGCAACTCCAATACGACCAAGATTTCCTTTTGGGAAACCGTCGTCTTCTGTAATTTTTTTCCAAGTTTTTCCACCATCATGTGTAATATGTAACCCTGAACCTTCTCCACCTGAATTAAAGAACCAAGGATCACGTTTGTGTTCCCACATGGCAGCAATTAATTTATTCGGATTTGTAGGATCCATTATTAAATCTGCAACTCCAGTTTTATTATTTGCGAATAATATGTTCTTCCAAGTTTTTCCACCATCCGTGGTTTTAAAAACACCACGTTCTGGATGTTCTCCCCAAGGTGAGCCAATAGCACCAACATACACCACATCTGGGTTTGTTGGATCTACAATAATTCTATGAATATGTCTTGTCTTTTCAAGTCCCATTGCCACCCAAGTCTTTCCGCCATCAAGGGATTTATAAACACCATAACCACCATTAAGCGAGTTACGAGGATTTCCTTCACCAGTACCAACCCAAATAACGCTTGGATTAGATTGTTGAATTTCAACAGCACCAATAGATGCGGTTAATTCTTTTTCGAAAATAGGTTCCCATGTTATACCTCCAGAATTAGATTTCCAAAGACCACCAGAAGCTGTACCAACATACATCACATCTGGATTATTAGTCACCACATCAATAGCAGTGACACGACCAGACATACCACCAGGACCAATATTTCTCGGTGCCATATTTTTGACCACATCTATTGAAAATTCTTGTGCAGAAATTAGTGTTATGCAGAATAGCATAACTAGAGAGAAAAATTGTTTCATTATTTATAGGTTTATTAAGTAGTGCTTAAAATTAAGGAAAAGATTTTTTACAATTTAAAAAATAGTTGTTAAGGTGTTAAAAGTTGTAATTAATTTTGGGTTTTTACCATGTATCACGACTTTTAATATTAGCATCACAGAGTTTAATAATCTCTGCGATTCTTTTTTGCTGTGTAGCTTCACGTTTAGCACTATTTAGCCAAGATAAATAGCCTTTTCTATAGCTTTTAGAGAACCCTAAATAATTTTTGTAAGCACGAATATTTTTATCAAATGCCTTCTGTAACTCAATAGGAATAATACCATTTTCAACAGCATCCATTTCTGTCCATTTACCAGTTTTCTTGGCTAATTCAATCATTTTATAGCCAGATTCTTGAATCAGTTTTTGAGGTTCAAGTTCTAAAATATACTTTTTATTAAGAGCACTCCAAGAACTTTTAGGATTTCTAGGAGAAAAATATTGTCTGCGTTTTCCATTGCCTAAACTTTTAACTGTTGAGTCTATCCAGCCAAAGCATAGGGCTACTCTCACAGCTTCTTCCCAACGCATAGTTGGAATCCCTAGTTCGAGTTTATAAAATATAAGATATGCGGCTTTATAATTATTATGATTTTGTAATAACCAATCATAAAAATCGGTGTCTCGCTCAAAATGCAATTCAGGAATTTCCACAATTATAGTCTTTTGGACATCACATAAAAGTCTCTATTCACTTTTAATTCTGTTCCAGAAAAAGGAACTGTTTGCCATTCGCTCTTTGGAAAAATCCATTGTGTTTCATCGCTAGTTTCAATTTGAATTGGCATATCAAAAGCTTCAACTATGTTGGTATAGCGATAAATAAGTTCGCCATTCTTAATTTTAAATTCAAAGGTCGGAATTCTAACATCCCGTAAATACTGGTTAAAAAATGCAGTTAAGTTTATACCTGTTTGTTGACTTATATAATCTTCGATTTGTTTTGTAGTAACTGTTTGATGGTAAAATTCTGAATTTATTCCTCTAAGAATTTGTCTCCATTTCTCATCATCTTCAATCAGTTGACGTAAGGTGTGAAGCATATTTGCACCTTTATAGTACATATCACTAGAGCCTCTATTATTCACATTATAAGATCCGATTAAAGGTTTGTCATTTTGAATATTTGCTCTTGTGCCAATCACATAATCGGCAGAAGCTTCTTTACCGTAATGATAATCTAAAAATAGATTTTCGGAATACGCTGTAAAACCTTCATGAATCCACATATCTGCAACATCTTTATTGGTAATGTTATTTGCAAACCATTCATGTCCGGCTTCATGGACAATAATAAAATCCCACTTTAAACCCCAACCTGTACCAGATAAATCTCTACCTAAATAACCTTTTTTGTACTGGTTACCATAAGTGACAGAGCTCTGATGTTCCATACCTAAATAAGGGACTTCAACGAGTTTAAAACTGTCTTCATAAAACGGATAAGGACCAAACCAATGCTCAAAAGCTTTCATCATTTTCGGTGCATCCTTAAAATGCTCTTTGGCTTTTTCTAAATTATCTTTTAGAACCCAATAATCCATATCAAGTTTTCCTTTTTCTCCCTCATAAACTTCAGAAAAATTTACATAATCACCAATATTTACATTCACTCCATAATTGTTAATTGGGTTATTTACAAACCAATGTGATGTGATTGTGTTATTATCATTTTCCTCTAGTTTTCTAAGACGACCGTTAGACACATTCGTGAGACCTTTTGGATTCGTCACACTAATTAGCATACTATCTACTTCATCATAAGCATGATCTTTATTTGGCCACCATACACTAGCACCTAAACTTTGACATGAAGTTGCAATAAAATGCTTTCCGTTTTGGTCTTTTGTCCATGAGAATCCACCATCCCAAGGAGCACGTACAGCTTCTCTTGGTTTTCCTTTATAGTGAATTTCTAAGGTATTAATGTCACCAATACTTTGATTCAATTTTAGTGTAATAAAATGCGCATTCCCATCGTGTTTTACATTCAAGTCTTTACCATCTTGAGTAACCTTGGTGATTTCCATAGGAGACTGCAAATCTATTTGCATCACTTGATGCGGTTTTAAAACTCTATACTGAACGATGTTTTTCCCTGAAATGAATTTTTCTTCTGGTTTTACTTCAATATCTAAATGATAATAGGTTAAATCCCACCATTCACGCTCAGCAGTAATGCTTCCTCTAAGTGTGTCTTGTTTTGTATAGTCCGTTTTACCTTGAAGTAATTGTGCTTCTGAAGTTGAGACTATAAATGCGAAAATTATGAGTAAAGTATATTTCACGTTTTAATTAATTTTTAGTTTTAAATATTTATAGAGCATAAATACGGCCATTATTAATGTTAATCCAAGGTATAAGGAACCAAAGATCAGTAAATGGTTGAAATTTTCGGTAGCAGCATCAAAATCAGATAATTCTGAAATTAATGCCAACACCATAAATAATGTAAGACATATAACAATGCCAGAAATAATTATTCCTAGTGTAGATTTTTCACTAATTAATTGATAAATGAGAATAGCTAACAATCCAATAGCAAAAGGATTTAACAGGTTAGATGTTAAAACCCAATAATAGAGTACTGAAGCAATTAAAAATAATTCAGGGATGAAAGATCTAAATGTTTTGATTTTCATATTTATCTAATTATTTTATTTGGAAAAACAACCATACTCTCATAACCATCTTTGCCAACAGCAGCAATTCCAAAGAAGAAATTGTCAATTACAATACCTCCTAAAGTGAATTCGGTAACATCACCAACATAACGACTATTATCCCAAGTTGGTGATGTAGTATCTCTCCAGTAAATTTTATAACCTTTAGCACCTTCAACTTTGTCCCATTTTAATTTAGCTGAAGCCTTTACAATTCCTCCAATACCAACTTCTTTTGGTGAAGGTGGAGCAGAAGCAAGGCTTGCCATGCTAATAGCATTTACAGCCGTTAATTTTTTACAATATGGAAAATTGACATGCTCAAAAGTATCTCCGTAATCAATACCATTTTCAGTACGTATGTCTTGGTGTTGTTGCGTATAATTTTCGTGAGCTTCCATAATTCGGATGCCTGAAAAACCAGCATCGTTAAAAGGTCTGTGATGTCCACCACGACCAAAACGATCTAGACGATAGACCATCATCGGATTCATTTCTGGCATATATGTTTTTGTTGTTTTATGCACATAGCGTGCTAATTGACGTGAAATGCCATCCACTTCTCCTCCATAAAAACGACGTCCTCTAGCTTGTCTTGCTAATTTTTCAGGATCTGTTTCGTCTGTAGTTATAGCTTCTGAGAAAATACGGAATGTACGATTGTCAATAACACCATCAACGCCAGAGATATTGCCAATCATGTCATTATTCAATACTCCAATAATTTCCCAATTATGTTCTTTTGCATACTTGGCTAAGCCTTGACCTCCAAAAAGACCTTGTTCTTCACCAGAAAGGCCAACATAGATAATACTGCTTTCAAACTTATATTTAGATAACACACGAGCTGATTCTATAGCGCCAGCCATACCAGTAGCATTATCATTTGCACCAGGTGAATCTGAAATATAATCATTAGGATCTGAAACTCTAGAGTCTATATCACCACTCATTATAATAAAACGATTTGGATATTTGGTGCCACGTTGTATTGCAACCACATTAACCACCATAACATCTTTAACGATACGTTGATTTCTTCCTTTTTCTACTAAATCTTTTTGAAAGAAGACTTCTAAGCAATCATCACAACCTTTTGAAATATTACCGAATTGAGATTTTATCCAACGTCTTGCAGCACCAATGCCTCTAGTTTCAGAAAGTGTATCGCTTAAGGTATGTCTGGTACCAAAATCAGCTAAGGTTTTAACATCACTACGTAAACGGTCTTCTGAGACTGCATCAACGATATCATAAATTTTTGAATCTGTTTGTGCTGACATGTTGAATGAAAGAAAGACAATTAAAAATGGTAATAAATATTTCATAGCTAATTAATTTATAAGTTTTAAAGTTCCGAAAATATTGGCATCAATCCAACCTCTATTTTTATCGTCACCTTTTACATACACTGAGCCAATAAAATTTTCACGCGTCTTACTTTTATCATTATCACAATAGGCTAAGGCAAAGCCCATAACTTTACCTGGTTGTAGTTTTAAAGGAGAATTTACTTCGTCATCTTTATAAGAGTCACTGTAAAGTGAAATTTTCACTTCCCAAACAGATGTATTACCTGTTGTTATGCGTTTAGATTCTATATGAGAATTATATAGTTTTCCCTTTTTGTCTGGTGACATATCCACAACATTTCCGTCTAGTGCAATGTGGTATGCAAAAGCATTGTGATTGTATTGATGTTCTCCACCACTGTTGTCCTCGTCTATAAAAATTTCGAGGCAATCGTCGTCCCACCAATTCACTAAAGGATCAGCATTATTATCAACCAATACATCATCTTTTATTTCTGCTAAAAGGTAAAGTGCGTCTTCTGACCACGATAATTTATAACGACCAGAGAAATCCTGGTTAGTATAAGAATTACCAAGCCATAATTGATCTAAGGGCAACCAAAATTTGTTTGACCAAATTTCATCATCAGCTTTTCCGTCAATTACAGGTATAACTTTTGCTTTATTTACTGTTATGAGTTGATTAATCTTCTTAACCTGATTTACTTTCTTTTTGTAGTTAAATTTTACAGTTTCTATTTCTCCTTTCTCTTCAATGTCAACATAGACATTCATTTCGTTTTTAGATACTTTCTCAAAACTCATGCCTTCAAAAATAACTTTGTTTTCAGTGATTTCTTTAAGTGGAAAATCAACCGTTTCATCTTTAGTTTCCCAACCTTTTAAATCTGCTCCAAAATGTTTGAGTTGTAGTATTAAAGTGTTTTCAACTTCGCGAATAACTTCAATTTCATAGAAGGTGACTTTTCCATCATTAATCAATTTAAAAGTTGCCATCATCGAACCTCCAGAAGGTTCGCTCCAAATTTCTTCTGTTTGTCCACCAAAAGCTTCACCATGCCATGTGCCAGCAATCCATGCGATATTTTCTAATTTTGGCTCTAAGGTTTTTATTTGCGAGTATAGACTTAAGCTTAAAAATAATATGGTAAACGTTAGGAGAGATTTCATCTATAAAAATTTAAGAAGAAAAGATACGGAATATTTGAGATAGAATGGAAATGACTATTGCTAAATATATTCATATAACCTGCTATTCTATAACCTGATAAATAGTCATCGGATTAGCCTTATTCTTTAAGTTTATGCTTCCAATTTTTTCACATTTAAAGGATTCTTTTACTTTCTCATAACAATCTTCAGAAATAACGATTTGGTTTTCTTTAGCTGCATCTTGCAAACGTGCTGCTGTATTTACCGTATCGCCAATAACAGTATAGTCTAAACGTTTTAAACTAGCTGAGCCAATATTACCAGAAATCATCTCACCACTTTTAATACCTATAGATACTTTTGGAGTATAACCTACATCTGCGCCAATTTCCGTAAGCGCATTTATTTTATTGCAAACAGCTAAAGCAGCATCAATAGCTCTGTCTAGGTGATACTCGCCTCTAAAAACGGCCATAATGGCGTCACCAATAAACTTATCGATATGGCCATTTTGTTCTATAATTTCTTTAACCATTTCATCGAAGTAAGCGTTAATCATTTTTACAACATTATCGGCAGATGTAGTTTCACTAATGGCTGTGAATCCGCAAATATCAATAAAAATTACTGTGCCTTCTATAGTCTCATTAGACATTATGGTGGACTCAAATTCTTTGTTGCCCATAAAATTGAGAACATTCTCATCAACGTACATTTTTAATATGTTGTTTTCTTTTATGGCTTTGAGTGTGTCTTTTATATGTGAAGCATGTTTTAAAGTCTTTTCCATGGTGATGGTTAAATCTTCAAAATTTATGGGTTTAGTAATAAAATCGAATGCTCCACGATTCATAGCAGTTCTTATATTATCCATATCACCATAGGCAGAAACGATTACTGATTTTATTAGAGGACTCGATTCATGAAGCTCGGAAAGTAAAGTTAGACCATCCATTTCTGGCATATTAATATCACTTAACACAATATCTACCTCAGGATTTTGACTAATCTTATCTAAGGCATCTTTTCCGTTTATGGCAAATAGAAATTCATATTCCTGAGCTCTTATTTTTTTGCGAAACTTCTGTTTTATAAGTACTTCTAAATCCGTTTCGTCATCGACTACTAGTATCTTTGCCATTATCTTTGTTGGATTAATTTTTCTTTTAATAATTTGAAATCAACAGGTTTTGTTAAAAAATCATCTGCGCCTAAACTCTTGGCAGTGTTAAAATTCTCCTCATCACCATATGCTGTAACCATCATCACCACTGGAGGTGGTGCAACAAAGTCTTTCTTTATAATCTCTAAGAGCTGTAGTCCACTCATACCAGGCATATTAATATCTGATAAAATTAAAACAGCCTCTTGCTCCATATTACGAAGTGTTTCTAAGGCTTCCTCACCTGAAAAAGCAAATACGAAGTCAAGTTCTCCTTTCCGGATTTCTTTTCTAAAACGCTGTTGAAAAAGTGTTTTTACATCTTGTTCGTCGTCTACTACTAATATTTTCATTATTTATTGGTTTTAATAGGTAATGTGATTTTAAATTCTGTGAACTCTCCAGTTTTAGTGTACACATCTAATTGACCATTATGGGCTTTAATAATATCATAGCTCATAGATAATCCCAATCCAGTGCCTTTACCCGTTGGTTTTGTGGTAAAAAAGGGTTGAAATATTTTATCTATAATATCTTTTGGAATACCATCTCCATTATCTTTTATTGTAATTTTCATGATATCATCAGTTCTTAATGTAGCAACAGAAACAGTCGGTTTATAAGTATTTGATGCTACATTAGATTGCTTTTCGTTTACTGCATAAAAGGCATTGGTGAAAAGGTTTAGGATAACTCTTCCTATCTCTTGACTTACGACAGTTATTTCGCCAAGATTAGGATCGAAATTGGTTTCTAATTTTGCATTAAAGCTTTTGTCTTTCGCTCTAAGACCATGATATGCTAGTCTAAAATATTCGTCGGTTAGTTTGTTTATGTCTGTAGGCTCTTTTTCGCCTGTATTTTTTCGACTATGCTGCAACATCCCTTTTATAATATCATCTGCGCGTTTTCCATGATGGTTAATTTTTTCGAGGTTTTGCTTAATGTCTGAGGCGATAAGTTTTACCTCTTCTATGTCTCCTTCTTCCAATTCTTCATTAATCTCATCGATAAGTTCACTGCTAACTTCGCTGAAGTTATTGACAAAGTTTAATGGGTTTTGAATTTCATGCGCTATACCAGCAGTAAGCTCTCCCAAGCTTGCCATTTTTTCAGATTGGATAAGTTGGGTTTGTGTAGCTTTAAGGTGTTCTAACGATTGTCTTAATTCAGTAGTCTGTTCGTTAACTTTCTTTTGTAGTCGTTCGTTCTCTCGTTTCCATTCATCTTTATGCCAAGTATCACCTTCAGATTCTACACCTACTGAACCATGCCAATGAACAGCTTTCCATTTTCCAAATTCATGGAATAATACAGTTGAAATTCTTAACGGAAGTTTTGTCTTTACAGCATTAAATGTATAGCTCAAATCAATTTCGGCAACAATCACAGCACATTCTTCATTGTTTGAATACTGTTTTTTAATAATGTCTAAACGATAATTATAATCTTCTAAATGCTTTTTTTGCTCTTGCCCAAGAAGGCATAGTTCTTTAACTTGGTCAACACCAAAGACTCTTTCTTCCGTTGTGGTGCCATAGCCCATAATGTCTGTTGATGCCAAATCATCAAGTTGTTCTATAGGTGTGTCTTCCATAAAACTTTTCACCCAAAGATTATAAGTGTTCAGTAAGTCTTTTTCTTTGTTTTCATCCATACTATTAGGATTTATTTAATTGGTAAAATTATATTAAACTCAGTTCCTTTATCTTGTTTGGTGTCAACCTTTAACTCGCCTCCATGTCCTTTAGTAATAATATCGTAGCTCATACTAAGTCCTAATCCTGTGCCTTGCCCTGTTGGTTTAGTAGTAAAAAAAGGTTGAAAAATTTTATCCAATGCTTTTTTAGGTATACCATTACCATTGTCTTTGACTGAAATAGTTACCTGATTACCGTTCTTTTTTGTGCTTAATGTTACGTTAGGTTCGTAACCATCTATATTGAGTTGCTTTTTCTCGTTGACAGCGTAAAATGCATTTGTAAATAAATTAAGAATAACACGTCCAATATCTTGTGGAATAACATCTACAGTTTTAATATCATTATCATAATCGGTTTCCAAATGTGCATTAAACGATTTATCTTTTGCTCTAAGTCCATGATAAGCTAATCGAAGATATTCATCTGCCAAGGCATTAATATTTGTCGGTTCCTTTTTGTTACCACTTGCTCTACTGTGTTGTAACATGCCTTTTACAATACCATCAGCACGTTTACCATGATGGTTTATTTTATCTAAATTTTGAACGATATCAGACATAATCGCTCTAACCTCTTCCATATCTCCAGCCTCTATTTCCTCTAACATTTCCTCTAAAAGCTCCTTACTGACTTCAGAAAAATTATTCACAAAATTCAATGGGTTTTGAATCTCATGAGCAATACCTGCTGTGAGCTCTCCAAGTGAAGCCATTTTTTCTGACTGTATCAATTGCTTTTGGGTTTGCTGAAGATCGCTTAGTGTTTTTTCTAAACGCTGTTTTTCTGCTTCAAGCTTAACAGCCTGGTCTTCCTTTAGTTTTAAATCGAGAAAACGTGTGTAGGTTTGTTCAAAAACCTGACCGAATCTTTTAAATATGTGATGTGCATCGGGAACAGTTTCATAGGTAATGAACATTACATAACCGAACTTTAAAAATACAATATGAAATATTTGAAAGGTAGGTAAACTTATTCCTGCTTTTTCAAGTTCTTCTAATATGACTCCAACAGTAGGGAGTGTTTTCATAAATTCATAATGCTTCACGAGATTTTTGCCTCCGCATTCTGAAACATGAAAGATTTCTCCTTTTTTATAAGGGTCATAAAAATTATAACCTTCGCCAATTGTTGGTAATGAAAATGCTTTTTGAATTTCACCTTCACTACTCATATTGCACGACGCACTCGTTTTGCTCTCATCTTCCCAAATACAATAACCAGCACTCCAAGCAGGTATGCCTAATTCTTGTACTTGTAGAAATAGATTATTGGCAGCCTCAGGCAATTCATCACTATGTTGCATGGCCATGGTACGTGAACGTACTTTTTCTAGAGCGGTTTCAATTTGTGCTTCTCTAGTTTGCTGTTCTGCTTTTTGTAAATCGAGGAAACGTGTATAAGATTGCTCGAAAACCTGCCCAAATCGTTCAATGATTTTATTCTCATCTTCTGAATATGGAATAGAAGCATAGTTTGCAAGAATCAACATTATATTGGGATTAATAGCAATAGATCTCGCCATTCCTCTACTCATTATAAACGCATTGTCTTCTTTTGAAAACACCTTAGATCCACCATGTTTGAGTAAATGGCTATGCCATTTGTTATGTTCTTTTTTAGTTATAACATCAGTACAAAATGAATCAGATTTTTCTTGTGCTGCTCTCAAATTATTAAAAACAGCGATATCTAAATACGGTGTAGTAAATCGCATTGGCCTAGACAGACCTTTAGCTGCAGTCCAAAATTTATACCCTTCGCTATTGTCATTATTGGCAAAGCTGACATGAACAAATTTGAAATCTAGTTCTTGTAATTGTTCGGAAACTACAGTAATGACCTCTAAAAGTTCTTCACTATTGTGCATTGCCATGCTACGTGAACGTACACGCTCTAAGGCAGCTTCAATTTGAGCTTCTCGTGCTTGTGCTTCTGCTTTTTGAAGATCTAAGAAACGAGTATATGCTTGTTCGAAAACACGAGAGAAACGCTTTAATATTTCAATTTTTGAGACTGTTAATAATTTACCAGTATGACATGGAATTAAAATTGAAGTATTTTTTTGAATCGCAATAGAATACCTGTAATCTTTGCTATCCAATACTTCTTTTTTTCGTTCTTCAGGTAATAGTTTAAAATCGGTATGCTCAAAAGCCCAGTTAAACCATTCATTCTTTACCTTCTGTGTGAATTTTTTTGTGAAATAATCCTTGCCACTTTCTATAGCATCCCATAAGGCATTATCTAGAGGATGACCCATGTGAGGTACTTTAAAAGATGTCGTTGCATCATATAACTCTGGTGATGCCAACCACATAATACTATTTCTTGAAGAATTAGGTGGATGTACCATTATGATGGCTTCATTATCTATGGTTGCCTCTAATTCTTGAAGTTTAATTAGTAAAATTGAAGCTACTTCGCCGACTTCTTCACTTTTGTGCATAGCTAAGGAACGTGAGCGAACTTTTTCGAGTGCAGTTTCTATTTGTGCTTCACGAGCTTGAGCCTCTGCTTTTTGTAAATCTTCAAAACGTTTATAGGCTAAATCGAAAGCAGCTCCCATTTTTGTGAGAATGGTTTCCATTTCGTCTGAAGGCGGATTTAATAAATCAATAACCAGCTTTCCGTTATTCAGTTTTTTTGCTGTATGGTATAAACGTTTTAATTGTGCTTTTTCTATAAAATCTTCAACTTCATCTGCCACCTCATTTTTATGTAACTCACGAAGCCATTGCATGAGTCTTTTAAAATCTTTTTCATCCTGTATTTCTACGAAATAATCTTCTTGGTTTTCCCAAACACGCTTCACATAAAGATGTGGATCTGTTTTTTTGATTTTAAAGGTCAAATCAAATGGTACTTCTAAATAATTATCGTCAAATTCAAGTGAAGAAAGATCCCACATTCTCACTTTATCATCGCCTTCATTTAGAAAAATAGTAGCAGCGACCACATCTGGAATATCTAAATCCATCACTTCATCTTTAAGTTTAGCCACGACTTCTATAATCTCTTCAGATTTGTGCATGGCTAAAGCTTTTGCTCTTACGCGTTCTACAGCAAGATTTATTTGAGCTTCGCGTGTTTGTGCTGCTGCTTTTTCTAAGTCTAAAAAACGTGCATAGGTTTGTTCGAACACCTTTGTAAATCGAGCTAGTAAAGCTTCCTCTTCTTTTGTGAGCTGAGAACCTGCAACTAGGTGTAGATAACCATGTGAAAAATTAAAACAATAAAACACAGTTGGGTCAGGGAACTGATTAAGAACCATTTCTTCAGCCTCTTTTGAATTGAATGTGGTAATGGCATATTCAAGATG
>TARA_R110002111_G_scaffold120260_3_pt1 | contig 12946 bp, 10 predicted proteins | sample TARA_R110002111 | Tara Oceans TARA_R110002111 (sample SAMEA4397363) | marine metagenome | biome: Polar Biome; feature: [ZZZ] marine water layer (ENVO:01000295); material: water (ENVO:00002006), including particulate matter (ENVO:01000060) such as... | depth 199 m | reverse complement strand
GACTGTTAATCATTGGGTCACTGGTTCGAGTCCAGTCGGAGGAGCCATATATCAAAGCCTTAGCATCGAAAGACGCTAGGGCTTTTTTATTTGGGCTACTCAGGGGCTACTTTTGAATTCTTCTGACCTCTATAGCCGGACAGATAAATAGGAATACGTTGCCACTTGTATAGCATATCGGCGCTTGGACTATGTTTTTTTATTTAAGAAGGGTAAGCAATAGCCGCCCTTACAAAAGGCAGCTTAATATTTTGTTTTCACGTCGACACTAACTTTGGCTATAACGAACGACCAAATATACTGTAGTAAAGAAATCTATAAGAATTACATCACTCGCACCAACGCTTTCCCTTTAACCCGGTCAATCAGCTTAATCACTCATTGCCGCCGCATTACCAAATACGCCAACAAGCCCATCCTGATGCTGGTGAGTAAACGGTGACTTGAACAACATCTCTTTATCAATCATTCCGTTTTTGGTGAGATAAGTGATGATGTTATTGATGAACCTCATCTGATCCGCTCGCAGCGAACCGGCTTGAATAAACTCGGCAAACGCTTCTTGTGCCGCGACACGCTCTAGCCCCACTATTATCCGAATTAACTCCCCTAGCGGCTTAAGTTACTTATCGTCGCCTTTATTTTGGCATATCTTAAAATTTATTTTCCAAGCCCACCCCAATCGTATATCGGCTAATTTCTTATTGGTATATTGATAAATATCGTGTTAATTTCGCTCTTCAATAATTTGAAAGGAATCATTACCCATGTTTAAAAAAATTCTAGCTATATTAGCGATAGTATCCTCTACATATCTCACTGGTTGCGCTTCAGTTCCTATGGCAAGTCACGCAGAAGACCACACAAGAAAACAGTTTACCTCTCCACCTATAGAAGTAGCCGGGCTCTATATCTACAGGAACTCTAACTTTGGTGGAGCACTTAAAAAAACGCTATCCATAGACGGTGAAATTATTGGCGAAAGCGCCCCGATGACCTACTTTTATCGGGAACTTACACCCGGCAAACACATTTTATCTACAGAGTCAGAATTTAGTGACAATATTGCTACCCTAAATGTTGAAGGCGGGAAAAATTATTACATAGAACAGTTCATGAAATTTGGTCTTTTTGTTGGTGGAGCTAACTTCACCTTTGTGTCTGAAGAGGTTGGCCAAAAAGGCGTTTTAGAATGTAAGTTGGCAAAATAACTCTCCTTAACAGACTAGTTGGCATTAAAAATAGTAGCCTAAATTAACAGCATACTGCCTCAATTTGTTTTTCTCGTATCTGAAGCGTATATCAGTGTTTACTCCTAGCCTTTGCCGCGCCTCTAGTATGTACCTGTTTTTATGTCCAACCGAACCGTCAATTTTCTTCGGCAATTCAACGCCTAGGCGCATGTTCAACTTATCAGTAAATTTAATATGTGAAAAAACTGAACCTCTAATAAATGTTTTACCGCTGCCTTTACGATTACCCTGAACGCCTCCTCCAACGTAAGCACTAACTAACACACGAGGGTTTAAATTTAGGGCATAGCCATAATCTCCTTCTAAACGGGTCGTTAAGCAATCTAAACACGATAAGTTTTGCTGCTGAATACCAAGCTTTACTTTCCATGCCCTTCCCTTATCACCAGGTAAATTCGTGTTGGCTGTATTAATGCTTTCAATTTTCAGCAAATCAAAATGCTTAATATACACACCATCTGATTGGGTAAATAATTCAATTTCCCCCATAGTTAAAGCAGAATCCTGCACCTGTCCAGGTGCTGCATCTAGGACGTCATAATAAGCAGGCCTAATTAGAATGGAATAACCGTTTCCAAAAGATTCGCTATAAGTTACTCCAACTTGTAAATAGCTAGGTTTACGACCTGCATGTGGTGGGGCTAGGGAAAGCTCATTATTACTACCACTACTACTTGGTGGCAATTGAAATCGTTTAACAAGAGCCCTACGATGCGATTTATCTGCATCATTTTTGCTCATAATTTCAGCAGACTTTGCAAATTGATAATAATCCAATATTGTATCTATTACTTTAACCTTCGATTCAATCGTTAAAGCACCTTGCATCTCCCCGTCCGCAGTTTTTCGGGCCTCAATACTATTTCTAACTTCCGTTCTTTCTGAAGACACAAGTGAATTAAATTTTTTATAGAATTTAGACTGCCTTGATGGGCGGAAATCGACAGAACGCAACAATGGCTTGTTACGAATTTGGCTACTGTGCAAATTTTGAAGAAGTGTGCGAGGTAATGTGAAAAATTTATTTGTAGGCAAAATAGACACTCCTTCAGTAAGGTCAATAAGCTCAGCTAAACGGTAAGCACAGTTCTTTCTGAAGAAATAATATGTGTAGCGCTTACCAAGAACTTCCCATGCGTGAGCCACTATTAAATCAACCTCTTTTTGCTCCAAATTTATCTCATATTCCCAAATATCCCTTAACTCTAATTCACCATAATTACGATTATGGAAGTAATAATCAGTCTGACTAAAGCCTCCATCATAGCCACCAAATATCCCTTTTAGAATATACGTAACGGGGTCTTCATCCGGAGGAATAATCGCACCGTAATTAACACTTGGGTCAAACAGACGTACAGCGCCTGCCGACCTATTTGAATTCAGTTTTAATAAAATATGGCCATAGTACGACGCAGGATTTCCTAAAAACCCAGACGCATAAACCACACTGATCGACTTTATTGAATTACTTAACGTCCATTCATCATATTTTGGACAATGGATCATTTTGATGGTGGCAGCAAATTCACCTACTGAGCGTTGCAACCAAAGAAGACGAGCTGGAAACTTACATTGCGCGTGATTATCTACAAAGCCATCTACTAACGGCTGCTGAAAAGCTTTAATTGTTGCTACAAGTTCAGCACGTGGGTTAAAAGCGCCGTCTTTTGCAATGAAAAACTCGCTATCATGTATTGCACTGGCAAAGTTTCTTGAATCGCCAAAGCTTGGCTCATAATGCATGAGCTTTAACCATGTTGGGTGCTGACTAAGCCTTAATTCATTCGCATAATCCACCATTTGTTCAACACCAGACTCATTATTATTGGCAAATGAAACTATAGGGAAAAATACGATAAAAAAAAGTGCAAGTTTAGACAAAATATTATTTCTCGCACATACTACTTTATAGATAAAGTTAGTGGCGGAGGTAAGCCCGCCACTAACTTTTCAGAAGTTTAGACTGAGCAACCAGATGATGCTGATGTAACTGCATAATAATAATCAGCAGCTTTATCTATTCTTGCTTTTTGTGAATACTCTACAGATGCAACCTTACTACTCATATTGTTACGAATCATTGTAACCGCATCGACTTGGGCACTAGAAGAACAGCCTTCTATATCAAGAACAGCAACCAAGTGTTCACCTTCTCCTTTAGCCACATCTTCAATTAGATTGTCGTAATTATCTATAATGAATTTAGCCGTTTTTGCATGCACATTCGAGCATGTTTCAGGACTCATCGTTGCTGATGTAACGGCCGTAGAACCTAAATCCCAAATAACGTTAGATGTTGCTGCTGCCACATGGTGATTAGGGAAAATAGCAGCGCCAATACCACAATCTCTAAATGGGTTTGGTCCACTACCGCTTGCATTGTGACCATGATTGGCAAACGCTGAAAATGATATTGAGAATAACAGACTAGTAACTAATACGGCAAAGATCTTTTTTGACTTAAACATTTGGTATAACTCCCTTTAATTTTATTGTTTTAGTTAGCATTATTGTAAGCACTAACGTCCTTATCGTAACATCATCGTTAGAGGCGCACTAGGTGTAATGCAAATACTCAAACTTGCATTTATGGATAATATGGGGAAATAGACCATGCGAGCTGTTAATCATTGGGTCACTGGTTCGAGTCCAGTCGGAGGAGCCAATTATCAAAGCCTTAGCATCGAAAGACGCTAGGGCTTTTTTATTGGGGGCTACTTTTACCGCTCATCTAAAGCTATAAAGCCAATACAATCACAATTAAGAACTCAGCCAGTTGAATCGTTCACTTGTTCATTCACTTGATGACCCAAATTACCCCTAACGATTAATTTTCAAACTGTAATTCAGCAAGCCTTGCGTACAAGCCGCCATTTATTCGCAGTTCGGCCGCATCGCCTGTTTCTACCACCACACCATTTTCCATAACGACGATTTTATCGGCCTTTTGCACCGTGGCTAATCGATGCGCGATAATCAGTGTGGTTCTGCCTTGCATGGCGGCATTAAGCCCTGCTTGTACCAGTATTTCAGATTCCGCATCCAGCGCACTGGTGGCTTCGTCTAATAACAAAATAGGCGCGTTTTTTAACATCGCGCGCGCAATCGCAATGCGTTGTCGTTGCCCGCCCGATAAACGCGTACCCCGCTCACCTAAAAAGGTGTTGTAACCATCGGGTAGTTGCGGCACAAATTGCGCGACTTGGGCGGCATTGGCCGCGGCGATTACCGCCTCATCCGTGGCGTTGGGTTGTCCGTAACGGATGTTTTCTAGCACATCGGCAGAAAATATCACCGGGTCCTGCGGAACCACTGCGATTAAGCGCCGTAAATCATGCAAGCTAATCTCATTAATGTTTTGACCATTAATGGCAATGCTGCCCGTTTGCGCATCGTAGAAGCGTAATAATAATTGAAAAATGGTGGTTTTTCCTGCGCCTGATGGCCCAACCAAGGCGAGGGTTTCACCGGCGTTAATGTGTAGGCTCACCTTGTTTAATGCGGGGCTAGTTGGCCGCGATGGGTAATGAAAAGTCACCTGGTTAAATTGGATTTCGGCTTCGGACACACTCGCTAATGGTAATGGCTTAACCGCTTCAGTAATCGCTGTTTCTGCATGCAATAATTCAAGTAAACGCTCCGTGGCGCCAGCGGCACGCATAATATCGCCCCACACCTGTGCCATCGTACTTACGCTACCGGCCACCATGGCGGCATATAAGACAAATGAAGCCAGCTCGCCCCCGGTCATCACGCCCTCACTCACTTGCCGAGCGCCTAACCATAAAACAAAAATTATCGTGCCCATAACGGCCGTAATAATCACCGCCGTCAGTAACGCCCTAACCTTTATTCTTCGAATCGCGGTTAAAAAGCTTAACTGTGCGCTATGGGTAAAACGATCTGTTTCTCGCGTTTCTTGCGTATACGATTGCACCGTGGGCATGGCATTTAAAATTTCACCGGCCATCGCCGAGCTATCGGCAATACGGTCTTGGGATTCACGTGAGAGTTTTTTGACCGAACGACCAATCAGCATGATGGGAAAAATCAAACAGACCATTAAACCAATATTAATCGAAAACAAGTAAAAGCTAGTCACGGCAAGCATAATCATGCCACCGGTAAACTGAAACAAACTGCGTAAACCCATTGATGCTGAACTACCGACAACCGTTTGAATAAGCGTGGTATCACCGGTTAAACGGGACAGCACTTCGCCCGTTTGTAAGGTTTCAAAAAATTGTGGTGATTGCCGCAGCACACGGGCATACACCCCACTACGTAAATCCACCGTTACCCGCTCACCTATCCACGACACCATGTAAAAACGCGAAGCGACCATTAGCGCCCAAAAAGCGGCCAAGCCAAACAGCACGCCAAACTTGGTATCAATATTAATAGTTGGGGTTGCGCCATCACTGTTACCAAAGCCCACATCAATTAAATCACGAAAAGCTAAAGGCACTAAAAGTAACGTTGCAGAAGCTAAGCATAACAACACAAAAGCAATGCCCACTTGTAATTTATAAGGTTTTAAAAAAGGCCATAAATCTTTGAGTGAGATAACGCGTTTTGATTCGGCTTTGTCTTGGTCATGCTTTGTATTTACTTGCGCCATTGCTTAAAGTTTTTATATGTAGGTTAAATATGCCTAGTATCGCAGTTTTAGCGTGTAAATTTATGTATTGGCGCACTTAATTTAACGTTAAACGAATTACCGCTTTTGGCACACAACAAACCGCCAGCCTGTTTGCACCCACCTCTATTTATAACGTGTTATTAGAAGATTGTCAGCTTAGATAGGCTACAGGGAAATGGCACATCACCCCTGTTGTACTGGTTTAAGTCCTGCCGGAGGAGCTAACTATCGAAGCCCTAGCATCGAAAGGCGCTAGGTTTTTTATTATTCATCCTATCTATCCTCAAGTTACGTTTTATTTACCATATTCATCAGCTTTCAATCGCGCCTGTGATTCAAGAATAAACAACTCATTTAGCAGCAAAAACTCCCTTAATGCACCACCCGTCTCATCACTCTGCTCATGATGAGATCTTTTATTTCGATAACTTTTAAATACTCCAATAAATAGAGAGGCCCTGCCTTCAGCTTCCGACTTATCTACATCGGGCCATTCTAGAAATGAATTTTCACCTTGATAAGCCTTTGAAAATAACTTGGCTGCACTCAACCCTTTAAATTCTGCATGTTTTTCCCTTACAAGCCCTTCAAGGCGCCTGTATCCGGAAAGTAGTGACGCATCAGGATGTTCGTCCAGATTTAATGCTAGATCTAAAATTCTTGTATCAATAATAGAAAGCGGAACAACTGATGGGAATAACGAGTTAAGCTCTCTATCCCCAAAAATATTTTTGGCTAGCTTTGTATCGTAAAAAATATAATCGTAATACTTATTTGAACTAACACTGGTTGAAGACTTAATTGATTCGATATCACTACTTAACAAGCATTGGTGATCTAAGCGATTCATAACTTCAAGTTTTATCTCATATTCCTCAACTTCAGCATTGTGTCGAATCAATAGCTGCAATGCTTTAGAAAGCCCTTTACACCCTTCCCCGCCATAACCAGAGCGAAAGCCAGTGCCAATAACAATTAATTGACCATTGTTAATAGTCAGAATAAATGCGTGATCTCTACAGCCGCCTTCCTCTTTAGGAGTGGATAATAACCATGCGTTTTCAATACGGTCACCGAATTGAATCAGCCTAGTAATTGCATCTAAACAATGTTTTGTAATGCCACTTGAACCGTGATATTCCAATTCAGCTAATTTAGAGGTTTCAATTTTTTGTTTTAACACTGGAGTCCTTTATTTCCAATATCGGCTAGTTTAAACATAAGCGGCACGCTGCTTTTCTAAACATTCATATCATTCAAACCATTACAAAAAAGTAACGGACATTACATCAGCAACTTAACTATCCAAATCCTTCAATGCTTTCCCAGCTTTATTCTTCCAAGCTGTTAAACCATTCGTCGATCCGCCCCTAACCGTAGCGCCTGCTGCGCTGGGACTGCTAAACTCAAAATCTTGGGCAAATACATAATGATCACCCGCATCAGTGAGGGTTTTATTTGCAATCAATTCTTCCCGTTTAATTTGCCAAGATTTAGCTGAAGGGCGGTGCTTTTTCACCGCTTGCGAACCTTCTGCAACAAGAAAACCGTTTGATGTGCGCCGTCCCTTTGCGGACAAACCTTTAATTGAACAAAACATCCACTCTTTTGCATCTGACGGGATAGTTTCAGGCACTTCAAAAACGTTTAATCCCAATACTGGTAATAATTGAAATATTTTGTCTAGATACTGTTTCATATCAGCGACATCGGACTCAGGCAAACTAGACCCACTTCCCTGACCATTATCGGTAACAAGCGCCAATTCATTTGCTCTGTTAATTACTTGCCCCTCAAGATACTTAATATGTGCCTTGGTCAGGTTGTTGTCTTTACTGATAAAACTAATAACCTTGGTCCAAAACTCTCTGTCTTTGTGAGACTTATGGCCGAGTCTATCCGAAACATTATCTGCCTCACCAATATAGATTTTTTGATCACCTGTATTTTCATCAACACCAATTAAAAAATAAATACCAGGGGATTTTAGTTCTGGTCGTGATCGCAGCTCAGAAAGCCCTGAACGAGGGCCAGCTATCGCCAAGCCAGACCAATTAGAAATTTCCGCCGTCCGCAAACCATCAGGTTGACCATTTGCTAAAAACAGTTTGATGGTAGTTGGGTAAGCCATTATGTCGTTACGCCATTAATCGTTAGTATTTCCTCAACTGAACGAAATTCAGTCAAAGCAGCTTCCAATTGCTCAACAATCTCGGATGCCAATATATCCGGTGCAGGGAGGTTTTCTGTGTCCTCAAGTGAATCATCCTTTAGCCAGAAGATATCCAGGTTGGTTTTATCCCTGGCGATAATCTCTTCGTAAGTAAATGCTTTCCACCGCTCATTGGCTTCCGCTTCTAGTCGTTTGCTTCTGTCATCTGCTTTGTAGAGTTCGATAAACTCTTCAAAATCACTCGACTTGAGCTTGTTTTGTTTTAAGGTTTTGTGAACATTGGTGCGGTAGTCGTATATCCAGGTTTTTTTCGTCCAGGGGGTTTTGGAAGCGGGTTTAGCGTCGAAGAAGATGACGTTGGCTTTTACGCCCTGGGCGTAGAAGATGCCAGTGGGTAGCCTGAGTATGGTATGTAAGTTGGTGCGGTCTAGCAGGTTTTTTCGTACCGTTTCACCGGCACCGCCTTCGAAGAGCACATTATCAGGCACTACCACAGCGGCTTTGCCGTCGATTTTCAGCATATTGGCGATGTGCTGTACGAAGTTAAGCTGTTTGTTTGAGGTGGTGGCCCAGAAGTCTTCGCGTTCGTAGGTGAGTTTTTCGGTTTCGGCTTTGCCGGTTTTTTCGCTGATAACCGTGATAGAGCTTTTTTTACCGAAGGGGGGGTTGGCTAACACGATATCCACACGGTCGTCGTCGCCGACTTCCTTGGCTAAGGCATCCTGGCTCACTACCGGGCATTCACCATCAGCACTGCCTATGCCGTGCAGGTAGAGGTTCATGGCGCATAAGCGAGTTACACTATCAACAATGTCGTTCCCACGTACCGCGTTTTCACGTAAATGCTTTTGTTCTTTTTTCGATTTGGCATCAGGGGCCATATAGTCATAGGCGGCTAACAAAAAACCGCCGGTGCCTGAGGCGGGGTCGGCAACGGTGTGCAGCTTGCTGATATCAGGTTTCATCACCTCTGTCATCGTTTGTATCAATGCACGCGGGGTAAAGTATTGGCCAGCACCGCCTTTAACATCCTGAGCGTTGCGCTCTAACAAGCCTTCGTAAATTTCACCTTTCACATCCACGGGCAGGGTTGACCAAGCCTCTTTTTCGATCATTTTGATCAGGCGTTCAAGCTTGGCTGGGTCTTGTATCTTGTTTTGTGCCTTACGGAAGATGGTGCCTAGCATACCGGCTTCTTTACCTAAAGCTTCCAGGGTATGGCGGTATTGATTTTCCAGAGCATCACCATCGAGCTTTACCAGTTTTGACCAGCTGTAGGCATCTGGTACAGCTACTTGTTGGCCAGAGGCTTCACGCTCGTCGGCCATTTTCAGGAAGATAAGGAATGTTATTTGTTCGACGTAATCGCCGTAGCCTACGCCGTCATCGCGAAGTACGTGGGCGTAGTTCCAGACTTTGTTGACTATTTCTGATGCGCTCATTTAATTTTCTTCCTGAACTCTTGTTTGACGTCGTAGAGTTTCTACTGCAAGTCTAATAGCGTCATTATCTGAAGCTGTATTCGACCACTTAGACCAAAAATCTAAAGTCCCGCTTGCAGGCTCAATAGACGGTCTATCGAGCTTTATTCTTGTAGGCAGCAATACAGCATCGCCTAGCAAAAGAGCCTCACCAGTATCCAATAAAGGCAGCATATCCGTTAAGCCAACCATAGAGTCAGGCATCAATTTACGCACTACGTTCTGATCAGAGTCATTTGTTAATCTTAATACTAAGAAGTTATTACATTGACTCAATATTGTCCTGCTAACATCTGAAGGACGCTGACTGACAACAACTAAAGAAACTCCATACTTCCGGCCTTCTTTTGCAATACGCTCAAAAGTAGCCAAAGCCTGTTTCTCAACTGAATCCGCATCATTTTTTACGGGCAAATAGATATGGGCCTCATCACAAACTAAAGCAAAAGGAGAGCGTTTTTCCGGCTCAAGCCAAAACTGTAAGTCATAAAGCAATCTAGCGAATGTTCCTGCTACTACAGGTAACACGTCTGATGGTACTTCTGAGAAATCAATTATCTTAATGCCTTTATTATCAGCATCACTTCCAATCAATTTTGAAGCAATACCTGCCAACCATCCATATTCTTTTGCGTAGTCTGTTGGCTTAAACATAAAACCATATCTACGATCCTCAAGCTTGGCCTCCAGTCTTGAAATAAATCTTGTAAGCTTGCCTTCCCACTCTCCTTTTATCGGCTTATTATTTGCTCCTACACCTTTTCTTGTATCGTCGTCTTTTAGCAACCGAACTAATTCATCAATCTCATATGGAATGGGAGAGTCAACTGTAAATGTTTCTTTAACGTCGTTCTTGTTGTTATCTGTTAAGGTTTTCTCTTTAAGGTTCCGGATATGCAAAGTAAACCTAGATGCCTGATTGGGCGCATTTTGATCGCTTCTATCTAATATCATAGAAAGCATCTCGTCACGGTTTAGTAGCCAGTAAGGTAGTCGAATTATTTTCTCATCATCCGAATCTAAATCACCTGGACCTGCTATTTTATAGCCTTGAGAAAAACCATCATCACCAGTTAAAGGCGTATACTCCCCATGCATATCCAAAACAAGAATGTTTGGAAAACTCAATTGACTGGCTTTTTCTAACAATAAAGCAACAGCCCAACTTTTACCTGACCCCGTACTACCCAATATAGATGCATGGCGCTGGAAAAACTTGTCGCCACTAGCAATTGCATCCGCTTCACTATCAATTACAAAGTGGCCTAGCTTTAACTTTTCATGCTCCTCTAAACCAGCAGCCAACAAGCCCATTAATCGCTGTAGATTAGCACTCTGGATAAGAAAACTATCCCGATCAATTTGAGGGAAAGAATCAGCCCCCCTTTTGAATACTTGCCTATCCTCACCTTGAACAGTTCGATAAGTTCCAATTAAAACCACCCGAAGTACGTCTGACGGAGTTGGACCAATCTCAACAACATCTAAACTATCATTATCAGCATCTAATAATTCATCTCTTAAGGATCTAGTGACCCTTTCGACTATGCCTATCAAATACTCTCGTTCAGTAGCCCCAAGAATTGCGACCAAATTACCTATCCCAATTTGGGTTACTAATGCCTGATCTTCAGCATCGATTAAAACTTTAGACGTATCCACCGACGCCACGCGACCTACTCTGTCACCACTTTCAAAAACTAGTATTTCATCAGCCATTATTCTAAAACCTCACTTACAAATTCATCTAAATCCCAAATGTTAATATCGTCAAATTCAATCTCGCTCTCATCAGCTATTAAAGTAAATCCTTTTTCCTCAGGGCGACTACACACAACCCAAACACTTGGTTTTCCACGCAGATAACCTCTAAATTCAGTCGTTATGCTGTGGGTTATAACAACTGTTGGCCTACCTTTATCAATTTGCCTTTCGAGGTGAACTTGGAGATGCTCATCATTAAATCCGTAACCTATAATTAAAAATCTTGAGGCGCCATCAATGGCTTTGTTTGCCATCTCTCTATGTGAGTCAAAAGGCCTTTCATAACCGCCTCGAAACTTATTTGCGCCGGGAGTTATAATTAACTTTTCGCCGCCCAAAAATATATTTGAGCTAACAGGCTCATTATTCACTCTGAACCAATCTAAGCTACCATGTGGTTTATATACCGACAGATGGTCGGCGTATTTAAGTAGCACTTTTTTACCTCTTTGTGTAACACTGCGACATAAACTTAACTTACTCTCTCTTGGGTTGAACGAGCCAACATGCTTTCCTGAAAATGAGTCATTAACTGCGATGCCAACACATTCCGCGGCAACTTCTACTAACCTATCATAGTTGGTAGTGACGACTGGGATGCCCATTTTTGGTTTAAGCAGATGTGGAAGCAACCTAGAGAATCTAAGCACTCTATCTCCTAAAAAAACATCACTAATTATTTGTTGTTCATGTCTTAGAATGAAGGCATGCGTAATATTTGCGATTTTCTCTTCTAACAACTCAGAAACTTGAACTTCCAACAATGTAGATTCGAGATCAACACCTGCAGACAGTTTGCTCGCTACTAAACCCCATATAGCTTTATCTTTTTCCTTATCAAGACACTCCGGAACCTCTGTTAACAAGTGATCCGCTAAGGCTCCCATACCGGGCATTCCTTCAGCACAGGACAAACCTGAACCTATAACCACTACAAGCCCGTCAGAGAGATGATTTTGCAAATGTTTTTTTACATCATGCAAATCCATTAAACGATAACTCCCCTGAAAAAGCCGAAGCTAAAATCGACTGTTTGTTTTTTTCAGATTTAAGCAGTTGTTTTTCTATTTCTTTATCTAAGCGAGAAATCGAGCCTACTTTTTCAGAAACCATTTGTATTAATATTTTCTGTTCTTCGATTGATGGATAAGGTATTTGAAGCTGAACAAATTTATTTTGTGTTAGGTTGACGCCGCTATCATTAATGCCCGATTTTAGCTTTTCAACTTGACTCAAAACGTTTGGTGCATTCAATATAAACTCCAAATATTCTGGCAAGAGCACATCTTTCTTAACTCTCAAACGATAAACTTTATCGCAAATCATTAATTTCTTACGAGTTTCTTTAACAAGACAGCAAATGCCAACTCTTACGCGAGGCCCTGCTCGTGTTACCAGTAGGTCACCTACTAAAACCTCATGCTTCGGACGTGGCTCTAACGAATCAGGTAAACGTTTATTTTCTTCTTGGCGATACTCAAGAGACTGGACAGCCGTGGTTTTAATAACCCCCCATGTGTCCTCGCTCGGTGAAGGCTCTTTTTCACAACGAGGGCTCCAACCTTGGCCTAATGTCTCAAGCCCAAAATCAATAGGCTTAAACATTTCTTCTGAAAATTTATACCCCAAC
>TARA_R110002111_G_scaffold245363_1_pt1 | contig 12971 bp, 9 predicted proteins | sample TARA_R110002111 | Tara Oceans TARA_R110002111 (sample SAMEA4397363) | marine metagenome | biome: Polar Biome; feature: [ZZZ] marine water layer (ENVO:01000295); material: water (ENVO:00002006), including particulate matter (ENVO:01000060) such as... | depth 199 m | reverse complement strand
AAATTTACTTGTATTATATTCCTTGTCTAAATAAGGTAACAATTCATCTGAAACAAAATTATGGAATCTAAGTCCTGATTCCGTTGGCAGTCCTGTTGCAGGATCATAATAAGCATCATAAAAACGATCTTCACCCTGCATAATACCAACTACAATAGAACTTGGCATGTCATCAAAGTAAGTTTGAAAATCTACTTGACCAGCGACAGGTTCAAAAAGATAATCACCATCAAAAACAATAATCACTGGATGTTTTACATCTGAATCTGGATTGTAATTTTTAGGTAGCTTAATTTTTAATTTCCGTTCGGAATTAAGACTAGCAGAAGATATCTCCTTATAGGTTACTTGCGCAGTTGAAAACGCAAATATGAGATAAGTAAAAACTAATAGAATAGTTTTTCTCATAATTAAGTAGGTTTAGGTTTGGGATTCCAAACATACTAAATTATCGTCAAGTTGTCAATTTTTTTCGATGAAATACAGTTAATTGTTTAGCGCCTCTTCTGCATCGTACATTTTTTCGAGCATAACCTCCTTATCTACAGATTGTGAGGGCTGTAGTAGCAAACCTCCTTTGTATTGTAACAACGCCTTTTTATAGTTCCCTTCTTTTTCGTAGTACATACCTAAGTAATAAGCACCTAACATAGAATCGGGAAATTCTTTCTTAACTAATTTTGCTAATTTTTCTAAAGATTCTAAATCCTCTTTTTTATTAGAAGCAGCAGCAATTGCTCTAATATCATTTTCAATTAATTTTTTTTCAAATCCATAGAAATGCTCAATATCCTCATATTTTTTAATCAGATAATCAAAAGATAAACCTTCATATGGTAATAATTTTTCTTTATACTCTTTTGCATTTATTGGTTTAAAAAGTCCAAAAATCTCATTTAAAGCTTTAGGGATTCCTCGTCCTACCAATGCGTAGTGATTTGCATCTTCAAAATCATCAAACTTATAAAGAAGCTTATCATTTTCTATGGTTGAAATAAGTGCATTTGTTTCTAAAGTTGAAGCCCTTAAGGTTTTTATATCTGCATCTGAAGTTGCCATATAATAAAAGACCTCCTGGGTCATTTCAGACAAACGCTGATGTAATCTAGTCCCCATTTCTGGTGCCAACTCAGGACTAAATGCAACGTAGGCTCTAAAAAGAGGATTATCCTTAAAGAGAAAATAGTTAATAAAATTAGCACTTAGATCGTGCCCAAAAATAATTCTAAAGTTAGAAGCTTTATAGTTTTTTTCAATATAAGGCAGTAATTCTGCTGAAATGAATTCATAAAATTGCGCGCCTGAATCTTTAGGAAAATAACTTTCTGTATCGTAAAATAAGTCATTAGACCTTGTATCCGCTTGGTTAACGCCTACAACAATACAATCTGGAATATCTTCCCAATACGATTGGTAGTCAATATTACCTGCAACAGGCTCAAACAAATAATCTCCATCTAAAACAATGATTAATGGATATGATCGCTTCTCATCTGGATCGTAATTTCTTGGCAATTGAATTTTTAATTCGCGTTTTTCACCAAGCCTTTCAGAATCAATAGTTTTATATATAGCTTGAGCTTGTATATTTAAAACGATAAAAAAAACGATTACAAGTGAATAAAAATTCTTCATATATAAAACTGATTAAATTTAAAGCAAGTTAAAAAATATTTCTATACTGTTGTTTTCTTTCTGTTGTAAACCGGTAAGTATAACAATGATAGACCACCAATAACGATTATAACCAAAGTTTGAGTAGACCACATAATCCAGCCAAAAGCTCTACTTGGATCTTCTGCCATACCAAATAATGTTAAAGCAATCACTATAGCTTCTGGAAAAGAACCAATGCCTCCATTTGTAGCTGCAATACTAAAACTTGCGAGTATAAATCCTATAAGAACTGCTGCTATAGAAATATTTTCTAATTCTGGTAATGCAAACGTAGTAACATAAAACATAAGTACGTATAAGCACCAGATAAATAAAGTATGACCTATAAAAGCCCATTTCTTTTTCATCTTAAAAATACTTAATACACCTTCTAAAAGACCAGAAACAAACCCTTTTACTTTTAAAGCAAATTTAGAATTGCTCTTCTTTATAAATAAAAACAAAGTAAAAACACCAAATAATAAGATAGCACCACCAAACAGTAATGACGTTGGATTAAATTTTTCGGCAAAAAAATTATAAATAAATTCAAATTCTAAGAAAAAAGCTATCGCAATTATTAACAACAGCATAATAGTATCTGCAATTCGCTCCGCCACAATTGTTCCAAAACCTTTATCAAAAGGAATCCCTTCATAATTGGTTAGAATTGAAGCTCTGGCTATTTCTCCTGCACGTGGAATGGTAAAATTAATAAGATAGGCTGCATAAACGGCCATAAAACTATTGGCAAACTTAGGCTTAAAACCTAAAGGTTCTGCCATATAAAGCCAACGATAAGCTCTAGACGCGTGACTAAGAATACCTAGAACGACACCAAGAACAATCCAACTATAATCAGCATCTTTAAAATATTGTACTAATATAGGAATGGAAATTTTTGATAAAGAATACCAAACTAGTCCTACTCCCAAGAGTAAAGGTAAAACTACTTTTAGGATAGATTTAGGCTTACTCACCTGTCTATTTTAACAGGTTAGTCGCTTCGTCTGGAAATACTAAACAAGGCTTAAACACTTTAGCGTCTTCTATATCCATAAACGCATAAGTAATAAGTATTAAAGTATCTCCTACAGAAACTTTTCTTGCTGCAGCTCCATTTAAAGTTATTTCACCACTTTTTCTTGGACCTGGAATACAATACGTTTCTAGACGTTCACCATTATCATTATTTACAATCTGAACTTTTTCACCTTGTATAATATTAGCTGCCTCCATTAAATCTTCATCGATAGTAATACTACCAATATAGTTTAACGCTGCTCCTGTAACTTTTACACGATGAATTTTTGATTTTACAACTTGAATTTGCATACCACAAAGATAATTAATTTAAAGCAATATTATCTATTAGTCTTATATCGCCTGCATATGTTGCTATAAACGCTCTATATGACTTTTTTGTTGATTTTCGTTTTACTTCTTTTAGGGTTGTTATATCTGCAATGATAAAATACTCTAGCTCTAAAAGCGGCTGTTTTTTAAATTGCTCTGTAACCCAATCTGTAACATATTTAGCACTTTTTGTGCCAAACTTTACTTTAGCTACATTTAGTGTTTTATATATAAATGGCGCTATATCTCTGTGCGCTTCAGTTAGTCTTGCATTTCTAGAGCTCATAGCCAAACCGTCTTCTGCTCTATGAATTGGACAACCAACAATATTTACAGGTAATTGATGTAATTCAACTAACTTTCTTATAATTTGTAATTGCTGAAAATCTTTTTCTCCAAAATAGGCTGAATCTGGTGTTACAATTTCAAACAAACGCTTTACAATTGTCCCAACTCCATCAAAATGACCCGATCTAAATGCACCTTCCATTTCGTGCTCTAAACCATCAAAAGTAAAACTTTGCGATTGTATTTGGTCTCCATAAATATCATCTTCAGAGGGAGCATAGATAATAATCTTATCATCACTTACCTGCTTTAAAAGTGCCATATCAGCCTCTAAAGTTCTTGGGTACTTCACCAAGTCTTCTTTATTATCAAACTGCGTAGGATTCACAAAAATACTAACAACAACAAAGTCGTTTTCACTTAGTCCTTTATTCACCAAAGATAAATGCCCATTATGCAAGGCACCCATTGTTGGCACAAACCCAATTGTATAGCCTTTTTCTTTTAAAGTACTAATCTGAGTTGCTAATTCTATTTTATTATTATAGTTTTTCAATGCTGTAACAAAAGTTTAACGCATGCAAACATAATATAATACTAGCAATCTGCACAAATTTTTGTAATTTTGCATGTTTTTTACCATTAATTTCAAAAGCAGCAGATTTATGAAAGATAAACGAATATTGTATGTGTCCTCGGAAGTTGTTCCATATTTACCAGAAACAGAAATTTCTTCAATGTCCTTTGAAGCTCCTAGAATGGTAAACAAACAAGGAGGTCAGATTAGAATATTTATGCCTCGCTTTGGAAATATCAATGAAAGACGACACCAATTACATGAAGTTATAAGACTTTCTGGAATTAATTTAGTGATTAATGACTTAGATATGCCATTGATTATTAAAGTGGCTTCTATTCCTAAAGAGCGTATTCAGGTTTATTTTATTGATAATGAAGATTATTTTAAAAGAAAGGCCACATTAACTGATGAAAACGGACAATTGTTTTCAGATAATGACGAACGTGCTATTTTCTTCGCAAAAGGTGTTATAGAAACAGTAAAAAAATTGAATTGGGCTCCTGACATTATTCATGTCAATGGATGGCTAGCTTCGCTACTACCATTATACCTAAAAGAGTTTTATAAAACAGAACCTTTATTTACTGAAAGTAAAATAGTTACCTCAGTATACAATCAAAGCTTTGAAGGAACGTTAGATAAAAACATGCTATCTAAAGTGAATTTTGACGATTTGGATGCAAAAGCCACAAAACTCTTAGAACAGCCTAATTATACTAATTTAATGAAAATTGCGATAGATAATTCTGATGCCATTATAAGAGGTTCAAAAGAATTATCAGAAGAATTAGATACATATTTAAACGACTTAACAAAACCTGTATTAGACTACTATTCTATTGAAGAATTTGCAGATCCATACACAGATTTTTACAACAACACTGTATTAAACAGTTAATATTACCTATGAAAAAAAATAAAATTGCCTTACAAATTCTAGCTTTTGGTTTAATTGCCTTTACATTTATAGCTTGTGATGAAGATTATGCAACGTTAGAATCTGATGTTATAAATAACGACATTGCTACTAATTTTGATATTCTTTCTGAAAAACACAATATCATAACATATACTAAAGCTTTAAATCCTAATGATAAGCCTGTACAAACAAACGGACTTGGATTAAGCACCTTAGGACTTTATGATGATGTTTACGGAAGAACAACTGCTAGTTTTGTAACTCAACTTTCTGCAAGTTCTTACGATCCAGACTTTGGAGATGGTACCATAATAGACTCTGTTGTAGTTACCATTCCATTTTTTAGTACTAGTACTGGGTTTGATGATGATGGCAATGTAACTTATGAGGTAGACTCAATATTACCTAAAGATGATACTTACAAATCAATAAAGTTAAGAATCTTTGAAAATAATTATTTTATTAGAGATTTTGACCCATTTGGTGATGTAAACGAAAGCCAAGCTTACTATTCAAATAAAACAGGCTCTTCCGCTGCTGAGTCTTTATCAGCGGCATTAGAAGGAGAAGAACTTATTCTGATTCCAGATTTTCAAACATCTTACGGTAATGGAGCTACAAATAACGAAATCAGTATTACTGATGACGTATATGTATTAGAAGAAGCAGATGACGAAGATGATGAAGACACAGATCCACAGGTAACGGAAAGAATAGCGCCAGGTATCAGAGTTAAGCTAGATCCAACTTTTTGGCAAAATAAAATTATAGATAAAGAAGGAGATGCCGTTTTAAGTAACCAAAATAACTTTTTAAACTATTTTAAAGGACTTTATTTCAAGGCAGAAGCTATAAATAATGAAGGTAGTTTCCTTATTTTAGATGCAAGTAGCTCAAACGCTAATATTACCATCTATTATAAAAAGCTTACATCAGCAACTGATGACGGAACCGATACAGACACATCTTCTTACGTCTTAAATTTTGGACCAAATAGAATTAATTTTTATGATAATAATTTTACTACACCAATTGATTCAGGTGAACCAACAACTGGGGACAGTAAAATCTATTTAAAAGGAGGGGAAGGATCAATTGCAGGTATTAAACTTTTTAACGGTGAAGATTTAGATGATGCTCCAGAATTAAATACGTTTGAAAATTTTAAAAATGAATTTGTAGTAACTGATGAAGATGGCAAATTTGTAAGTTCTAAACGTTTGGTCAATGAAGCTAATCTTGTTTTTTATGTAGATAGAAATCAATTAGATATGGCAAATGAAGTCTCATACAACGAACCAAATCGACTCTACTTGTACGATATGGACAATAAAACACCGTTAATCGATTATTTTTTAGATGCAACTAACACTAGCTTACCTTCGTTCTCTAAATTTAGTCACCTTGGAATATTAGAACGAGACGAATCTAATGATGATAAAGGTGTAAAATATAAATTAAGAATCACAGAGCATATAAATAATTTATTAGTACGAGATTCTACAAATGTCGAACTTGGTTTAGCAGTTTCACTAAGTGTTAATTTAGAAAACTCTACTTTAGGTTTGACACAGAAAAAAGTACAAAACTCTAATGATTTTACTGTGCCAATAGGATCAATATTAACACCAAGAGGTACAATATTGCATGGCAACAGTAGTGAAGATGAAACAAAACGTGTGTATTTAGAAATTTATTACACCGAACCAAATTAATTAAAAAATTAACCTATGTGTGGAATTGTTGGATACATTGGCCATCGAGAGGCTTATCCTATTGTTATTAAAGGACTTCAAAGATTAGAATACCGTGGATATGATAGTGCTGGTATTGCACTATATGATGGTAATTCAATTAAACTATCTAAAACAAAAGGAAAGGTTTCTGACCTTAAAAATAAAATTGAGGGTGAAATTTCAACAGACGGAACTCTAGGTATAGGTCATACGCGTTGGGCAACACATGGTGTACCAAATGATGTAAACTCTCACCCACACTACTCTAATTCTGGAGATTTAGTTATCATCCACAATGGAATTATTGAAAATTACGATTCATTAAGAAAAGAATTAATAAAACGTGGTTACACATTTCAATCAGATACAGATACAGAAGTATTAGTTAATCTAATTGAAGACGTTCAAAAAAGCGAAAATATTAAGCTTGGTAAAGCTGTACAAATTGCATTAAACCAGGTTATTGGCGCTTATGCTATTGCTGTTTTTGATAAAAACAAACCTAACGAAATTGTTGTTGCAAAACTTGGTAGCCCTTTAGCAATAGGTGTTGGTGATGATGAATTTTTTATTGCAAGTGATGCTTCTCCTTTTATAGAATATACTAAAAATGCCATTTATCTTGAAGATGAAGAAATGGCTATTATTAGAAGAGGAAAAGACATTAAAATCAGAAAAATTAAGAATGATGCTTTGGTTGATCCTTATGTACAAGAACTTCAACTTAATTTAGAGCAGATTGAAAAAGGTGGTTACGACCATTTTATGCTTAAAGAAATCTATGAACAACCTAGTGCAATTTTAGATACCTTTAGAGGAAGACTATTAAGTAACGAAGCTATTATAAAAATGGCTGGTGTTGAGGATAACATGAAAAAATTCTTAGCAGCTGATAGAATTATAATTGTTGCCTGTGGTACATCATGGCATGCTGGTTTAGTTGCAGAATATATTTTTGAAGATTTAGCAAGAATTCCTGTAGAAGTGGAATATGCTTCTGAATTTAGATATAGAAACCCTGTAATTACAGAAAAAGATATTGTGATTGCAATTTCTCAATCTGGTGAAACAGCAGATACTTTAGCTGCTATAAAATTAGCAAAATCCAAAGGAGCATTTGTTTTTGGAGTTTGTAATGTGGTTGGTTCTACAATTGCAAGAGAAACAGATGCAGGTGCATATACACATGCTGGTCCAGAAATTGGAGTTGCTTCTACTAAAGCATTCACGACACAGATTACCGTATTAACATTAATGGCATTACGATTAGCTAGAGCTAAAGGTACTATGTCAAGTTCAGAATTTAGACATCATTTAATTGAGCTAGAGACTATTCCTGGTAAAGTTGAAGAAGCGTTAAAATCTGATGCTTACGTTAAAACGGTAGCCGAAATCTATAAAGACACAAAAAACTGTCTTTATTTAGGGCGTGGGTTTAATTTCCCTGTAGCTTTAGAAGGTGCATTAAAATTAAAGGAGATTTCATATATACATGCAGAAGGTTATCCTGCTGCAGAAATGAAACATGGACCAATTGCTTTAATTGATGAGCAAATGCCAGTAATCGTTATTGCAACTAAAAAAGGACATTACGAAAAAGTAGTAAGTAACATTCAAGAAATTAAATCTAGAAAAGGTAAAATTATTGGTATAGTTACTAAAGGTGACACAAGTGTTAAGGAATTAGCTGACCATGTAATTGAAGTTCCTGAGACATTAGAATGCCTTACACCTTTACTTACAACAATTCCATTACAGTTATTATCTTATCATATTGCTGTAATGTTGAATAAAAATGTGGATCAACCTAGAAATTTAGCAAAATCGGTGACAGTTGAATAATTAATCGACGATAAAACTTTTGAAAAGCGGCTTAAAATTGAGTAATAATCAATTTTAAGCCGTTTTTTTTCTAAATATTCTTATGCATGCATACATTTTTAAGAATTTGTTATCTAATTTTCATATATTTAATTAAATTGCTAATCTAATAAATTAACTAATTCTCTAAAATGAAGACAATCTTAAAGCTTTTCACTATGCTCTTATGCGTGGTATCTTTTGCACAGACCACAGTAAAAGGTAAAATTATTGATAATTCTGGGCTTCCCTTACCTGGTGCAAATGTTATAGTTGTAGGAACCAGTTCCGGCACTGTAACAGATTTTGACGGTAACTATTCGCTAACAATAGACCAAGCACCACCTTTTTCAATCCAATTTAGTTACGCTGGTTTTGAAACTCAGACTATTGAAGTTACTAAAAACAATCAAACCATTGATGTAACATTGGCTGAAGGTAATGAGCTCGATGAAGTAGTTATTTCAGCTTCAAGAACTCCAGAACGGATTTTTGAATCTCCGGTAACGGTAGAACGCTTTGGTTTAAAAGAAATTAAAAATACGGCATCAGCAGATTTTTATGGTGGTTTAGGAACTTTAAAAGGTGTAGATGTGAACACAAGCAGTTTAACATTTAAATCTGTAAACACTAGAGGTTTCGCAACAACCGCAAATACGCGTTTTATGCAATTAGTAGACGGAATGGATAATTCTACTCCAGCTTTAAACTTTCCTATAGGAAATCTTGTTGGTATGATTGAAACAGATGTGCAAAGTGTTGAATTATTACCAGGAGCATCATCTGCATTGTATGGTGCAAATGCATTTAATGGTATTCTTTTCATGCGAAGTAAAAGTCCTTTTGATCACCAAGGTATAAGTGCCTTTGTTAAAAAAGGTATTACGTCTCAAAAAACTGCTGGCGACAATGAGTATACCGACTTAGGTATAAGAATGGCTTATAAATTTAGCGATAAATTTGCAGCTAAAGTAAACTTTGGATACTTAAACGGTACTGATTGGGCCGCTACTAGTGAAGTAGACAGTGATATGTTTGGTGGTACAAGAGCAACTAATTTAAACTATAATGGTATCAATGTTTATGGAGATGAAGTATCTACGAACCTAAAAAAGGTAATTGAAAGTCCAGATTTTTTATCTCAACTTCCAAACCCTGCCTTAGTTAGTTTAGTACCATTAGTAGATGTAAGTAGAACAGGATATAACGAACGTTACTTAACTGATTATACAGCAGAAAGTATTAAAGCAGATTGGGGATTATATTACCGTCCCATAACTGATAGTAATTTTGAAATACAGTATGTAGGTAAAGTAGGTACAGGTACAACAATTTACCAAGGTACTAACCGCTATAATATTGATGGATTTTTTCAACAACAACATAAATTAGAATTAAAAAATGATAATTATTTTGTTAGAGGTTATGTTGTAGCCGATAAAGCTGGTGACTCTTATGATATGGTATTCACTGGTATCAATATCAATAGATCTTGGAAAGATGACAATACATGGTTTGGTGAATATACAGGAGCATTAATATCTGCAACACTTGGAGGTGCAACTGAAAGTGAAGCACACGCTATTGCAAGAGCTCAAGCAGACACAGGAAGATATGAACCAGGCTCTACTGAATTTCAAAATGCATTTGACAGAATTATTAAGGATCCAGATTTAGCTACGGGATCAAAATTTCAAGATGCATCTAAATACTATCATGCAGATGGTAATTATAACTTTAGTCATTTAATAGATTTTGCAGATATTCAAGTAGGTGGATCTTTTAGACAATACGATTTAAACTCATTAGGATCTATATATACTGATTACGATGGTCATATAAAATACAGTGAATTTGGTGTTTATACTCAAATTCAAAAAGAGTTTGAATTAAATGAAAATATGGATTTAAAAATAACTGGTTCAGCCCGTTATGATAAATCTGAATTCTTCAAAGGCTTTGTATCACCAAGATTATCATTAGGGTTAACATTAAATGAAAATCACAACTTTAGATTTTCTGGACAAACAGGTTTTAGAAACCCTACAACACAAGATTTATTTATTGGTTTAGATGCAGGAAGAGCTATTTTAGTAGGTTCTGCACCAGATAATTTAGATAGATATACTAGAGAATTCACGGCAGCTAACGGAACAGTATATACTCAAACAGGTGCTGCTGCCTATAATAATTCTTATACAGCATCGTCAGTAATACAATTAGGAGAGACAGGTGACCCCTCAGTTTTAAGAGTTGCTAACCCAAATCTTGTAACACCAGAAAAAGTAACTTCTATGGAAGTTGGATATAGAGGAAAATTTAATAAAGTAACTATAGACTTTAGTACATATTACAATAAATATAAAGATTTCATTTCTTCAGAAGTTGTAATAGCTCCACTTTATGGCTCTGTTGCAGATGGTTCAGCAATTCCTGCTATAGCAAGCGGTGATTTCACTACTTATAGTACTTACACAAATTCTGATGTGGATGTTAACTCTTACGGAGCTTCAATAGGTTTGTCAGCAAAAGTGTTGGGTGATTTTGATTTAGGTGGAAGTTATACATTTACTAAACAAGATTTTGACCAAGCTGCAAATCCTAATTTTGAAACTAACTTCAACACACCAGAACATAAATTTAAAGCTCATTTTGGGAATACTGAGTTGTTTAAAAACTTTGGATTTAATATCGCTTATAAGTTTAGTGATGATTATTTCTGGGAAGCAACATTTGGAGATGGTGTTGTACCAGAATTCCATACCGTTGATGCACAAATTAATTACAAAATCCCTGCTTTAAAATCTATTATTAAAATAGGTGGTACAAACATTGGAGGTAAAGAATATTTCACAGTCTTCGGATCAGGTTATATCGGCTCAATGTACTATGCTTCTTGGACAATTAATAACTTATAAAAAACACAAAATGAAAAATATAAAATATTTATTACTATCAGCTGTCCTTATTGGATTTACAGCCTGTAATGATGAAGAAGATTTTGAAGATCTTTTAGACAATCCTACGTCAGAAGTCATATTACCAGAACTTACAACAGGTTCTGCGGACTTTTCTAATTACGTAGCTGTTGGTGCCTCTTTTACCGCAGGTTTTACTGATGGAGGTCTTTTTATTGCGAGTCAAGAAAACTCGTTTCCAAACATTCTAGCAAATAAATTCGCTAATATTGGAAGTAGTACCTTTACTCAACCATTAATGAATGATAATTTTGGAGGACTAATTGTAGGTGGAAATCCTGTAATTAATCCAATGACGGGTCAAAGAGAACTAACAGAAAGACTAGTTTTTGGTGGAGCTGGACCTGTACCATTGCAGAGTTTAAATCCAGCGGCAATGTCAACTACTGATTTTGCTTTAAACAATCCAACTGGTCCTTTCAATAATTTGGGTATACCAGGTGCTAAGAGTTTTCATTTAGTAGCTCCAGGTTATGGTAATTTATTAAATTTCCCTGCAGCAGCTAACCCATATGCTATTCGTGTAACCGGTAATACGCCTAATGCTTCAATTTTAGATTTAGCTGTTGCTCAAAACCCTACATTTTTCACACTTTCTGAAGTTGGAGGAAATGACGTTTTAGGTTATGCAACTACAGGTGGAGATGGAACTAATCCTATTACACCTACTAGTACATTTGACGCATCTTTAAATGCTTTAGTTACTGGCTTAACTGCTAATGGAGCAAAAGGAGTTATTGGAAATCTACCAAATATTACAAGTTTATCTCATTTTACAACAGTTCCTTATAACCCGGTTCCTTTAGATGCTACAAATGCAGCCGCACTTAATCAAGGTTATGCTTTATACAATGGTGGAATTCAGCAAGCCCTAGCCGCATTGAATGGGACAGGTCTATTTACAGCAGAAGAAGCAGCTGCAAGAACAATTACTTTTGCCGCAGGCTCAAACAATGCCATGGTCATTATAGACGAAACCTTAACAGATTTAGGAGCAATTAATTCTGCATTTGCCGGAATACCAAAGTACAGACAAGCAACCGCTGAAGATTTATTTGTTTTACCATTATCGGCGTTAATTCCACAAGGTTATGGAACACAAATTCCTCTAGAAGACAAATGGGTATTAATCCCTCAAGAACAAGATGAAATTGCTACAGCAACGCAAGCGTATAATACTAGTATATCTGCTATTGCAAACAGTAATGATTTAGCGTTAGTAGATTTAAATTCAATATTAGAACAAGCATCTACAACAGGTATTACATTTGATGCTTATAATATGAATACAAATTTAGTTTCTGGTGGTTTAGTTAGTTTAGACGGAATTCATCTAACAGCAAGAGGCTATGCCTTAATGGCAAACAGCTTCTTTAAAGCGATAGATGCAACATACGGAACTAATTTTGAAGCTTCAGGTAATTTAGCAAAAGCAGGAGACTATCCTACTAACTATTCACCAGCACTTCAATAAAAACCTATTAAATATTACAATTAAAACACGCTCAAAATGAGCGTGTTTTTTTATTCATAAAAAACTCTGTTATTTTTTAAATAAAACCATATCTTTGCAGCGCGAAAAACGAGCTGTTTTTTCA
>TARA_R110002111_G_scaffold249679_1_pt1 | contig 12976 bp, 23 predicted proteins | sample TARA_R110002111 | Tara Oceans TARA_R110002111 (sample SAMEA4397363) | marine metagenome | biome: Polar Biome; feature: [ZZZ] marine water layer (ENVO:01000295); material: water (ENVO:00002006), including particulate matter (ENVO:01000060) such as... | depth 199 m | reverse complement strand
ATTTCGGTTTTTTATTCTTTTTTATAGAATAATCAATTTCGTCGTCGTTAAGTGCTTCAATATTATATTTTTCAGCAAGTACTAAAATATCGACGTCGCTATTTTCGTCTAAATTCATTACGTCTTTTAAAATCTTACGGTAAATTGATAGTGAACATTGCTTATCCATGTAAGCATGAAATTGTGTAAGTTGCCAAACCTTTACAGTCTCTAAAGACACAATATGTTTTACAGAAACTAATTGATTTGAATCAAAATCAACTAACATGATTTTATCTTTAACGCAATTACGAGGTGAGGAACGCTGAACAGTCATAAAAACATCGTTGTAATGATGTTCTCTAGTTCTTATTTTTAGAGTATTCATACAGCTTTATTATTTTTAGGTTTTAAAACTCTCAAGTGGTCGCTAGCTAAATATTTCCTATCTAATTTTAAACTTCTTTTATCCTCTTGCCAAGTACTTTCCAAGATGCTCAGAAGTTTTAAGGTTGCATCACATTGATTTTTTAATTGATAATTTTTGTGTTTTTGCCCATGCAAACGCATAGAGTCTAATATATCATAAAGCACTGATGCAGAACGCTCAACACGTCTTAAAACAAAACTGTTTTCGTTTTCATACGTGGAATGAAATATATTGTCGAATTGTTTATTGAAGTCCTCAAAATACTCAGATATTCGATAGACTTCTATTGAAGAAAATTCAAAATAAAACGTTCTGTAAAGAGCGTTTACTTGTATAGATAAAATATTGATTGCTTTTACATTGTCTAATAATACTTTTTTATATGTTACTAAATATTTAGCTAAAAATTTCTTGCTTTTTCCATGTAGCCACTCAACGTTCCCTAAATAAATAGAGGGTTTTTCGTTGGCAGTTCCAATGGTTAATTCAATTTGTAGTTTTTTCATTTACGGGATTGCGAATATAGTTCCCGACATATATAATAAGTGCAATTATTCCAACATTAACGTTAAAATTTCTGTATTGCTAACTTAAAGGCAACTTTTAGGTGTAATTGTTCTTTTTTGTTGTTAAGTATTGATTTTACTGTAATTTGGTCTAAGCATATTATAAATTATAGTACAAATGACGCAAAAAATTACCCCTATTTTTTAGGAGTATGTTTTTTTAATAAATGCAGATGCTATAAATAATAAAAGCGATGATTAAAATCAAATTCAGAAGTAAAGATAAACTCGTAATAATAGAGTTATTTTTTGGGTTTTGATTTTCATTCATATTCTAATTCTTAGGATGACCGAAAGCTTCGGTTTTTTTAATTTTCTTTTTTTTAGCGAGTTTATTTATTTCCATCCTTTGTAATATTTGAGATGTTCTCAATTGCAAAAATTCAAAATAGTGTTGATTTGTTACAGTGTCGAGGTGTATTTTAAAAATTGTTTTACAAATAAGATTCAATCTTACGTGTAAATAAATTACTAATAATACTAAAAGTGCTAAAAGTGTAATAATAAATATTTGAGTTTCTATTGTCATTTTTAAGTTGTTTTAAAGTCGTTAACTACTATTTGAGAAAGTGATTTTTTACAGTCCTTGCAAAAAATTTTGTCAGTTGGTTTGTTTAAAACGTCTTTAAATGGAAACGAGTGTATGCAAATTCCCGTTGTCAGGAATCGTATTTTATTCAAGAATCTTTTCATTTTGTGGATTTTAGATTGAACCCAAAACGTTGCCGATATATCAAAGAACTGATACAAATATAGAGTTATTTTTAAGTATAAAAAGAGAGAAAAATGATATTTTTTATAAGTGGTTGTCATTCAGGAGATTAAGCGATATTAGGGGGGTAAAGTAGTCGATTTTCTTTAGTTCCCACATTAACAGATAGTTAAGTCTTAAAAGTTCTCAGGAATGCAACCTAGTAGCAGATGTTATAGGGGGCTGCAATGGATATCCAAATAAAGGTTTAGGGGGCAAATTAAACACTTCTAAGAAACGTTTAGAAAAGTTTAACCACGCTATACACTATATCTTTTCAAGGGAAAAGGATGCCGTTACTATCGTTTTCGCTTATTAGGAAAATGCAAAAGATAATTGTTCGCATTTAAATAAAAGTGCTTTTATCACATAGCAAAATACCAGGACCATAAAAATGGAACGTGGTATTTGGCCATGTTCAAAACTGACGCTCATGCTTCGCTCATAGGAAATTATTTTTTTTTCAATCTATCCTTAAGGGATAGAAAAACCTATATGCTCGTTCCTCGCATACACGATTGAAAAAAAATAAAGTTTAAAACCCTAAAGAGTTATTGTTTTCCGATTGCGAATCTAAAATAATTTAGAAAATACGAGAGCATAAACTGTTTAGTCTTTGAAATTTTAAGCTAAAGCAAATTTCTAAAGCTAAAAAGCTATATCTCTTAATTTCCTAAATCATTTTTATACGATTGCATCGGAAAACAATAACTCTTTTATAGGGTTTTTTAATACGGAAAACGAGGATTGAAAAAATCCTCTAAAAAAGGGAAAAAAGAAAAATTTCCCATTCGTCTAAGGACAAGCGACCAAATAATTTTTTGGTGTGACGTTTCAACATTTGAAAGTTGAGTTTTGACATATTGAGTTTTAGTAACACGTTTGAAAGAGCGTGTTTTTTTAGTACATATTTTTAAATCATAAAATATAATTCACAAAAAAGGAAAATATGAAATACAAAAATCAAAATATTACAATCGACGGACACGAAGTGAAACAAATAAATAAAGTTTTAGCCGAAAAAATATACAATAAAGGCGAACCAATTTATTTACACCCGAACAATATGTTATTAAATAATATTTGGCAAAACCCTATACGTTTAGACAACAAATATGGTTTTGACTTTAAAAAATTCGTCAATAATTTCGAATATTATTACTGTAATAACCAAAGAGGTAAATACACTATTTTTTTTAAAATAATAAATAAACATGAATAATTTACTCACATTAAATTTAGAGCACAGCGTTTTAATTTTCGGACTAGGAATTTTGACGGGAATTATTATTTATAAGTCACTTAAAATTTTACATAACTATTTAAAAAAAAACCTTGATAATTTATGAAAAACTATAATAACCTTGCAATTGTAACATTTGAAAATAACGACGTTATAAGAACAGAAATAAACGGAACTATTCCACAAATCCAAGAATATTATAAAATAGGAAAGATTTTTAATATTGGAAATGTAAACGACAACTTACAACCCGTTAAAAGTTTAACGGTTCGCAAATTATCACTAAAATTAAATTAATAATAAATCACAAATACACAAAAATTATGACTACACAAAGAGAATTTACACAAGAGCAAATTTTAAACTCAAAAGGTTTTGTTAAAGGGATGACAAATTTTGACACCCCAAGCAGATTATTTGAAAACCTCTTAAATATTGAGCCTGAAACATACAAAGTAAAATTGGAGGGTTCGCACGAGGTGATAAATTTAAACGACGACCAAACGGAAAACGTTAGTTTTGGACGTTTAAACGTTCAATATAAATTCATGTTGGATGATGCAATAGCCTATAATTTAGGATTAATAATAGCACTAGACAAAGGTAAGCCAATAGCGAAAATTTATTCAGGCTTACAAGTTCAGGCATGTTTGAATATGTGCATATTTAACGCAGACCAAATACAAAAGTTTGATATTTCAACAACGGGAGACAGTTACAAAGACGTTTTTAAAAGCGAGTTTAAAAAAGTTGCTGAGAAAATAGAGAAAGGGAATTTAATTATAAACACTCTAAAATCTATAAACTTAGAACCTGAGAAAATATGCACTTTAAACGGGGCAATATTGGAAAACATTATAAAAAATAACGGGATTGCAGGAACAAACCCAATATTAAACGGAATTAAATTACAGACTTCAAGAGATAGTAAATATTTTTCTGAGAACGGTTTAAATGCGTGGTTATATTATAACAGTTTAACCGAGTACTTAGATAAAAAAGTTCACATTTTAGATATTCCTGAAAAGGCTTTAAATATCTTTTCTTGCGTTAAAGATGTTTTAAAAGTAGATTTTACACAAACACGTCTAAAAATCGAAGAACCTAAAAAATTGAACGGAAAGAAAAAAATTTAATAGCAGAAGTGATTAAATAAAAAAGGAGGGGAAACCCTCTTTTTTTTGACCCCCAAACACCCAAAGAAACCGCCCTTTACTTTTAAAAGTAAACAAAAACTAAGAACACTATAAATATTAGTAATAAAAAAAAGCCGTTAGAGAACTTCTAACGGCTTTTTTATGTTTATATGGATAATTAGTTAATAATTATCTCAAAACCTCTAAATTGACCTAAAGGAGTTACGAGAGGTGCATCAGTAGCATCAAGACAAGCAAGAGAACTAAAATGTTCAATAACTTGACTATTTTCACTAATTGTTAATATTTCCGTATTAGCGGAGTTTTTAAGAACGCCCTTAACAACATTTGTTGCAACCGTTAAAACACCGAAAAAACTTCTATTAGGTAATGCGACAAGGTTTAAAATATCCTCAGTTAAATAAGGTGTCACTTCCACGTCCTTACCTTTGTAATTTTGCTCTAATATTGATTTAACATGCGTAATAGAATCTAGTGTATAATTCATTTTAAAAAATTTTAAAGGTTAGTATATTCAAGTTTTTCATCCTTTTTAACACCTGATAGATATTCAAAAGCTTCATCCATTTGATTATAAATAAAGGTTTCCCATTGTTCAGTTGTAGCATTTTGCAATGTACCAAGATTAGAAACAGTTGCACCAATAATAACAGTTACAATGCGTGAAAGAACGTCTAAAGTTGCTTTATTTTCCATTGAATACACACGTTGTGCAATTCTAAAAATTTTTTCCCTATATGAATTTGCTAACAAATTAATAGAACCGTTTACATCGGTAATAGGAAATTCTTTGTAAGTATCATAAAAATTGTTACTAAACTTAAATGCGTTTTGAATAACAATATTTTTAAAAGTTTCATTTGGAGGTGAAACTTCACCTCTCATAATTTGCAATTGTTCAGTTGTAGATAAAGGCATGATTTTATTTTTTTAAAGATTAATATTAGTATGATAAGTATTGAATAAATTTAATAATGTTGTTTCCTCAGAACGTGTCAAAAACCCCCCCATATAGAATATTCTTAAAGAAACGGTTGCAGATGCATAAGCAAAACGTAAAGCATTTACAGGCAAGCCTAAAGCCGTTAAAGGCTGAGTAAATGGAGTTGTTCCGTTGGAAAATAAAGTAGCATTAACACCGTCATAAGCAATTTGAGTGAAATAATCTGATAATTCGTCATCAGGTCGAGGATTACGACCCCAAAAAACAGGATATTTAGAATTGATATACATATTTGAATTATAACCCCCACTATACCACATTGTAGCATCATTAATCTGATTAAGAGTGTCAGGATTTTCACCAGATGCACCGACCATACAGTCGTTAGAATCCATAATACCTAAAGTGCCCGTTTTATAACCTAAAGAAACACTATTTAAGCCATAGTTAACGGCATGTATTTTAGGAATAAAATTATTAGTGTGCTGATTAACAAATGTAACTTCTTGATTTGGTACCATTGAAGTATTGCCTAAAACAACAGGGATTTTGTAATCAGTCGGAGAAATCCAATTTAACAAATTGTATTCCAGTTGACCATCAGATGCAAAAACATAAAGTAAATCTAATTTACTGTAAATTCCATTTGCTTTTAAACCTATAATAAAATTATCTTGATGAACAGAAACTTCGTCAGTAGGCAAAGTATAACCTAAAGATAAAGCTTCAGTACGTAAAGCCTTATAATCCAAGTCGTATTTATAGCCACCCGAAGACTTCATTAATATTTTTTTTGCCATCATTATAAATTTGTTATAAATGCAGTTACTTTAAGATTATTAACGTGTACGGCATGAAAATTATCGACCGCACCAGAATATGAATCGCCCGCAAAAACCCAACCAACAGGAAAAGTAGGAACAAAAGAGCCTCTAATTATCATTGTAAATGATAACGTTTGATTAACTGGAGGTAAACCCGATATAGTAAAAGCAGTATCACCCGTTAAAGTAATATCAAAATCTGTAAAAGATTTTAAATTTAAATCAAAGGTTGTTATAACAGAACTAGTTTGTAATTTTCCATATTGTGAGTTACTTTTATATGTTTGCATCTTATAGTTTTTTAGTTTTTTCGTAAGAGCGACCACCAAAATAAGCCACTACTACAATTGATAAATTAGTGCTTAGTAATGAAATCCATTCTTTAGCAACATTAATTCCGCTTGAAGATGAATCCAAAATAATATAAATAAATAGTGTTATCATTAAAAATGCCAACACCATAGGACGTATATTTTTTGAAAGCCATGTGTCAGACATATTATCTGAAACCCACCTTTTAGTAACTTCCTCATTTTCCCTTATATCACTTTCCAAAAGTTTTAAAGCAAATTCCCTTTGACCCTGAGTTAATTCATCGGAACTTTTTAAAAGCTTTTTAATTGCTTCATCAACATTGCCCGTAGCCAAACTTAAGCCGACACCTAAAGTTTTTTCTAAAACACCTAAACGACCAATTGAGCGAAGAAAATCACCCACTCTAGTCGTTCCGTTAATTTCCTTATATGTTTGCTTTTTGTCAGGCATTATTTATTTTTAAAAAAAAAATAGGTAAAGCGTTAAAACTGAAACGGAGATACTTAGATGAAATGTAATTTTTTCAATATTCATAACTAATGGTTATTCCTTATTTGTAATTGGATATCTAATAAAGTTGACTTCATTTCCAATATATCATCTTTTACATTTAATCTATCATAATCGTAATTATCCCTTAAAACAAAAGTTTTAACTTTTTCGGAATAAGGCATATGTTTTTCATTATCGTTTACGTGTTCCATAATCGTATTTAGTCTATTAAAATTAATACCTAAATAAAAAACAACCGTTAACAACAAAGTAGGAGTTATATATGTTTTGATAATTTCGTGCATCTTATGTTTTTGGCTAGGTTCCATAAATTACTTGGACTTAAAATAAACGAAAACGGCTAAAATAATAATCCCGAAAAAACCCGAACTACCTTTTATTATTTTTTCGTTTTTGTAAACAAATGAACTTAAACGAGAAATCCAACCATCGTAAAAAGAACCACCGATTTTTGCATACTGTTCTTTTCTAATATCTAAAAAAGCATCGTGAAATTCCTTAGCAGGAACAGTATTAATGGCTAAACGAGTTTTTGCACCTATAATGCCATCTATTACTAAGTCCTGATTGAACTTAGCGACTAGAAGTCTTTGAACAAGTAAACCCGCTGTACGAACGCCAGCATTCACCCCATGGTCTACAATAATATTTGCAATACTTTGGTTTGAAATTTGGCTCGCCCCGATAATATCCCAATACCATTTTTTCATAATATCTAAAGCCGTTGACTTTTTAATATTACGCATATCTTTTTCAGAGGGAACACGGCCTATCCATTTTTCATATACGGGTGCAGAAATACCATAATTAGTACCTACTAATTCCATATTAGAATTGTAATTACCGTTATCGTTTACCAATTTTTGGTAACCGCCCTCGACCGCAAGCAATAAAGGTTTGTATGTTGAAAATGACGCCATATTATTTAAGTTTTCTAACTGAACCTACTAATTTACCTTTTTTAGACTTCCACGCCTTAGAAGACTTGTCAGCCATCGCCTTAGTCTTATAACGATTTGTAAATTGCCCGCCATTTTTCTTTTTAAATGTTAGAGCGTAGTTTTTCTTAGATTTTGTTGCCATGATTTTAATACTTGTTTATGGTTTTTAAATGATAATTTTTATTACGTTTATGAAGTTCATTGATAAAATCAAAGAATATTTTAAATATAAAACCGATTAATAAAACGGGTGATATTAAAAATATAAACGTCAATAATATTAAAAGGATTATTATAACAATAACCGCTAAAATAGAAACCGTAAAAAAACCCATTTTGGGTAATTTTACATTTTCTTTTATTTTTGATACTTCCATTTTTTAGAAAATTCTTAAATGTGGATAACGATAGCTTAATTCGGCTTGTTCCGATGAATCAAATTCATTAGCTAAAATGCTAAGTAAATCGTAATTTCCCGAAAATAAAGGGTCGCCCTCATTCCCAAAAGTGTGTGAATATTGACGTTTACCAAATTCATTATAAACGGCGTTAAAATCCTCTTGCGTTTTTAACTTGTTGAAAATTGGAATAACCATTGCCAAAGAATCTGAGAAACGTTCCGTAATAAGAGCAGAACTAAACTGTTCAGCTAGCGAACGTGCTTCAACAATTGAAATACGAGAAGTTCCCGTATTTAATTTGTCATTGTCAGCAATATTTTCAGAACCTGAAAAATTAGGTTTAACGGAGTCAAAAATTTGATAAACTTTCCATACAGCACCAAAGATAACTATGTACTTAAAATTAGCTACTAAAAATAATATTACTTTTTTCATCTTTTAGATTAAATTACCGGGTTTTGACAACACACGCTCGTCATTAATTATATAGTCCGGATAATCAATAGATTTAGATAAAACACGTCTTTTTAAATCAATAAAATTATCGTTTTTTACGTAAGCTCGTTTGATTGAACGCTGAACAGTAGACTGAACACCTCTTTTATAAAGTTCCGTAGGACGTTGACGGCGTTTAGAAGAAACACGAACAGGCTCAACATCTTTCTTTATAACTTCTAAAGGAAGCTTAACAGGATTGGAATAAATAAGAGAAGGCTCAACACCCTTAGGGGGTTTAGAATCAAGAATCGGAGCTACATACTTTGGTCTTGCAGACGAGGGAGATATAATGTACTGAACAGAATCATACATACGCTCATATGTTTCAGCATCCATTAAAGGCGATGAAACAATTGGACTGTCTAGCTTTTTAACAGAAGAACGATTAACACCAGAACCGTCGACACCAGAGCCAACTTCGGGCGAGTCTTCCTCAAAAGTAGGCGTGCTCGCATTTTTAGATGCGAACAACCTACTAAAAAACAAAAGCAAAATGACAACAATAATACTACCTTTTGTTTTCATTTTTAACGTTTTTTATATGCTCGTCTTGATATTTTTCTTTTATATCTCTTAGAAACTCTTTTTACCCTACGTCTGGTAGTTTTAGGAACAGTGCCTATACTGGACCCGATTTGATAAATAGTACTTGTTATTTGTTTCAACATAATTTAAAATTTAAATAATTATTTTTTTAAAAATTTCCAACCTGCAAAAGCTAAAAGCAATACACCCAATCCACCCATTGAAGCCGTTGAAGCAGAGGGATTAGAAGCGTCCCCATTAACGATTGTTTTAGGTTGATTTTTCTTTAATAATTCTGCCATTTTAGATTGATTAACAGTATAAATACTATAATCTACAGCGGGGTCTCTTTCTGGAGACGTGCCCCCGTCAGAATCTTTAGCAATATCAGTAACTTTACGAGATACTTTTTGCTCTAAGATAATACCCTTAGAAAGCAAAGCATTTTTTATAGGTACTAATAACTGATTTTTCATTTTTAAATAAAAGTCTCTGGCAGATTCATGAGCTAATTTTGTGCTTTTTGCCCTCGAATGGTCTCGTCTCATTCTAGCATGATATTGATAACCCCAATTTATATGACGGTCCAAAATATTTAAAGAATTAGGAATATCACCAGACTGAACACGTTTAGCTAATTGAGTAAGTGTATTTTGGTCTTTAGCCAAAAGAGGTTGCATTTTTTCTGGGGTAGTCGAAGCACCCCAAGAAGATAAACCATACTTTAAAACATTACCGACATTAGCTATAATATCAAAATCAATTAGGTTTTCGAGCACACCCAATCCAGAAAAAGCTAAACCCATAGGGTCTAACCCCGAAGCACCACTTTGGGTTAAACCTCCGCCGATAGATGAACTTACACCCGTTATATTCATTGCAGGGGAAGAAAAATCTAAACCCTGTGAACCAAAAGAACCTCCAAAAACACTTGACACTTGTTCAAACATAATTTATATTATTTTTTTTTTTTAATCTAGTAAATTATCCTCATCACCGCCAGTCATTAAGTCTTTTACATAGCGTACTAAGTAAAAGTAAACGAAAGGTGCAAGAAGTCTAAAGAACACGCCATCGTGTAATTTAGCGTATAGAGATTTGACTTTATCGTCACTCTCTATAACACATTCCTTTTCCCAATTTTTGGAATCGATATGCAATTGTTGTTGTTCCTTAGTATCACAAAGAGTAAAACTCTCTATTAATTTTAAAATAATTCCTATTAATGTCATTGTTGTAGTATTATAGTGCGATTTAAAAAAAAGCCGTACCGATTAATCGATACGGCTACTCAAATTCACACAAAATTAAATTTATTAAACTAATTCTTTTCTGATAACCATTATTTTAGCATCGGCATCGACTGCCTTATCGTATTTTGCAACGAATTTTGCTCCATGTAATAATTTTGAACTGTTATAAACCATTAAAGCTTTCACAGGAGTTTCAGGATTGTTTTGCAATGCTAAAACATTCTCGTTCAAGAGAGCGTTCTCACTTGAAACCTTATCAAAGCCCATGCCCGTAAGTGTAATACCATTTACTGGTTTTGACTTTGTAGAAGTCCCATAATTATTAGATAAATCATTAAGCAAAACAACTCTTGCGATATTGTTTCCTAATGCTTTATTTATATTAATCTCCCCACTCGTATAAGAAACAAGTTCACAAATAGCAATTTGAGGGTTGTTTACAGTTGCAGGAGTTGTCTCGATTGTTATGTCAGAGTTTGGAACACTTAAAGAAGTGAAAGCAGTTGTTTGAGCTTTAACTTTTACCTCGATGTAATCGCCACTATTTAACTCAATATTACCGTCAAAAGGTATATTAATTAAATATCCCTGCGTTCTCTTAGTGGTAGAAACTACATAACGTGTAGAGCCAGCACTTAATAAAGTCAAAATATCGTCCAAATAACCGTTAACAATATACTTTGCATCTCTTTGGCCAACACGATAAACAGCTATCTCAACAGCTATTTTGTTTAAATCAGATATATTAGCTACGGCAATACCATCAGCTTGCAAAGTTTTAAAGTCTAAAAGAATAGACCCTATATTTTCATTTTCAAATCGGGCTACTTGGTTCGAATTAAATTGTATAATCTCTTGCATCTATTTTACTTGTTTAAAATGTTAGACAAAAAAGGAACGTACTTATTAATAAGACCTTTGATTAAGTCAGCTTTAAAAGCAGAAACGACAGCAATTCCAATAAGAACCACAATTGTCATAAACATACCTTTCTTTTTTCGATTGTAAGCCATAATGATTTTTTAAATTATTTTTTTTTGAATTACAAACATACGACCACATTAAAAGATTTATAATTTTGTCAACACTATTAATCATTAAAAAATAGTATGTGAATGAATTAATTTCATCTTATTTTCTAATATTTGAAGTCGTTTATTTTGGTTTAAAATAAAATCTACAACTTTTGGTATTGTTGACAAGTCGTTTTTTTCCTTTAAATTATTTAATTCATTTAAGGATTTTACAGTTACTCTTATTTGTTTAGTTCTAGCCATAATATTGGTGTATTGATTTGTAATAAAATTTTTCAGAAAATAATATGCCCTGCGTTTTAGAATAATAATCCCGATAATCAAGAACAGGCTCTATATTACTTTCCATTTCTAAAGTACCTTCAAAAATTTGGAACATTTCTAAATCCTTTTTTAATCTTGAAAATGTACTCTTTTCAATATTCATTGAATCTCTTATTTGATGCAAAGATTTTTTGTTTTGTTGCATTTCCCGAACAATTTGCAAAAGTCTCATAACATTTACTTTTTTCAATTTCCTATCGGTTAATTCGCCCTGAGTTAAAAGCTGAGTTGCCGACATAATTACTCTATTACCTTTTATTTTTCGGTTACCCCTTGAATCAAAACACCTAAAACGGTTTAATTGATTGTAAGTGTCTCGACGTTCCTCAACTTTTATATTGTGTTGTTTTATTCTGCTTTGTACAGTTTCGTAATTTTCCAACTTTTTAAGTTGAAAGGAATTGACCTCAGCCATAAACTTTTTAAAACAAAGGTTAAGAAATCGTTTTGAAAACGTGCCGACGTCCTTAGCTGAAAGCAAAGTATAACGATAAGTAAAAAGTTTCAAATTGGAATTGTCAAACTTATTATCTTGTGGTGTGCGTCGTTCCCTATTTTTAAGAATTGTATTATTTGAAAGCATTAAGGAAATCCCACGATTAAAATAATCGTGTAATAGTTTATATTCTTTTCGCTCTATTTTGGAAATCTTTTCCTTATTCTCTATTGCAACGTCATATAAATTTTTATGAACGTTTTTATAATTTTCCTTAAGGCGAGTAAATTCCTCATCCTTACTTCGAAAGATTTTGCGCTTATAATTATATTGAAAAAAATCGCCTGATAAGGATAATTCATATCTAAGGATTTTATCCATTTGTTCTTTTAAAAAGTTCACCTTAAATGGAAGAATCTTATAAATAGATTTATAAGCGTTATTTATTTCCAACTTTTTAGTTTTTTCTATTGTTATAGGTTTGTCTTTGACTTTCCTATCCATGACATCCCATAGCGTCGTTTTAACTTTTTGATAAGCCTCTAAACGTTGCTGATAATCTTGTTCGCCGTCATCCTCTTTTAAAGTGTCAGAAGAACGAAAATAAGAATCAACAAAAGCTTGATTAATTTTATTATGCTTTTTTATATCGCCATGCTGAGAACCAATATATTCAGAACCTTTGTGATAAATTTTAAAGTAACTACCATGCGAGGTAAAATAAGTTAACGATGTTTGATAAACTTCGTGCCTATTGCCCGACGACCTTGATTTTTTGCGAACTATCTTTTTTTGATGATGCAAATAATTTAAGGCGTCAGCCTTATTGTCAAAGTGTTGATT
>TARA_R110002111_G_scaffold127516_3_pt1 | contig 12990 bp, 13 predicted proteins | sample TARA_R110002111 | Tara Oceans TARA_R110002111 (sample SAMEA4397363) | marine metagenome | biome: Polar Biome; feature: [ZZZ] marine water layer (ENVO:01000295); material: water (ENVO:00002006), including particulate matter (ENVO:01000060) such as... | depth 199 m | reverse complement strand
TCACGCTCATGCTGACGGGGCTCCGGCCAGGAGAGCTCACGCACTTGCTGTTACCAGGCGATCTCGATCTGAAAATAGGAATGCTCTATGTCAGAAACAAACCTCATTTAGGTTGGCAGGTCAAGACACGCAATGAACGTGAAATCCCATTGATCGATGAACTGAGAGATGTTCTGAAAATCATCGCCGGCGATCGAGTCACGGGACCAGTCTTTTTACAACGCCGTTATACGTCAAACTCCGTACTTCCAGAGTTGGCGGGTTATACTGAAAAACAACTCGAAAACTTATTACAGGAACGAGTGGTAGAAGCAGAAGATAGCTCTGGTAAGCCATTGGATAGAAATCAGTGGACGCAACTGTCACGAACTATCTGGCGGGATTGCGGTTCCTTAAAAACTGATCGGATTCGAACAGAGTTCATTAGATTGTCAAAAGAAATTGATCTTCCCCAATTCACTGCTCCCAAATCGCTGCGACACCTGTTTGCCACCAGTCTGCAAGATGGGAAAGTTGATCCATTGATCCGCAGTGAATTAATGGGGCACTCAACATCTGCAACGAATGGAGCAGGTCATGGCCTTGGAATGACGGCAACGTATACCCACTCTCGGCCAGAAACAAAGCGGACGCAACTGAAGGAATCATTGATGATTAGACCTGGGAGAAAAATAGCTCAAGACTGGATTAATAATCAAGTCCGGGAAAGAGAGTACTTTATGACCCATAGGGAAAAAACGTGTTAATCTCTCGTTGCATTCGCTTCCGAGAGGTTTTAATATCGAAAACAATCAATTCGTGCACGGATGCACAAAACCTTTAGATTGTCGATACATGAAGAAAATTAACCTGTTGCTCGGATTGGCATCAATCATTGTCATTTGCGGGTTGACGATTTTTCTGACAGGGGAACTGAATGGGAGCCTACCTACATCCCCTGTTTTGGTAGTCAATAAACCGGAAAACGGAACCACCGATTCCCGAAAAGATGATCCCAATCTCAGAGATGCAAATAACAACTCCACAATACTCGGACCCGACCCAGCCTACAAAGTAGACCCGGAGAGCACTAAGTCACAAAATGAATTAAAGTTTGATTTGTCGAGCTCGCCAAAAGTAGACCAAAATCATCGGCCAACCAGCAAGCAATACCAAGCATATCTGCAAGCTCTGAATTCAGTTCCACTGCCAAGGGGACGATTACTCATTCAGATCAATAGCGGAGCTGGCGTTGCTCTCGCTAATCGATATCATGAACAGCGACACGCTTCCAAGAGACGCACTGTTCGCACTTTTTCTCCATCCGGAGCGGGTTCTCCTCAAATAGCAATGGAGAGTGCCGTTGTCAGGAATGGCAGAACATCCCCCCATCCTTCTAAATCAAGGCCCCCCGGGACTACGGTCCTTTCATCATCACAACCATCCAACACTTCTCCGCCGAGCACACTAACAACCGCTCGAACAACATATGGAAAATACTATGATTCTCCCTATCGACCGCCCGTAGGTAATCACTTCGTTCAATCCCATGTACGTCGGAACGGTACAGTCGTGCAAGGACATTTTAGAACAAACCCAGATAAAAGCTACTCGAATAATTGGAGTTCTAAAGGCAACGTCAATCCATACACAGGCAGAAAAGGTACGCGGTGATCTGCTTCCAACGATGGCGGCGTGAGTACACATACCCAAGACTATTACCGTAATAATGGCTTGTATGTCAGTGGGCATTCTCGCGGGAATATAGAGTCAGGATAAATCCTCATAATAAAACGACACACCGATTTATTTCAGAGGAACGAGCTTGCATGTTTTTCCAATCGATACACAAACATCACTGTGAACACTCTCGCTACCCGGGAGGCGAATTGGTGTCGGTTGCTGAGTCAACAGCAGAACAAAGAATGCAATGATCCAAACGATCAACAAAGCAAGTGAGTCACGTAAATTTGAATCTTCTGGATCCGGCATAATGGCTGTCATCGTCTGTCCTTTTCGATGTCGATGTACGAGCCAGCTGGCAGAGACATCGCGTTTGCTACTTTCCGAATCAATAGTTCGCGGAATTTCACGAAGTCATCAGTTTCAGGAAACTTCTGAATCCCAGGTCTATGCCTCACAATCCTGGGATCGTTCACAACCTGGGGATGGTATTCCAGTCGTTTCATTCAGCATCAGTCCCGTACGGTCCTTTCTGCCAGTGCGGAGCGTACTCATTAAAAAGTGGAGTCGAAAACAGCCAGCCCTCAAACGGAGCCGGCTCATCTTTTTCGAGCTTCTGAGGTACCGATTGATCTGGTATAGATATGACAGCGGGAGCTGGTTTGCGTTCGTACCGCTCGAAAATATTACATCCGCTTATCGCGACGGATCCGAGCAGCAGTACGCCAGCGAGCAAACTGAGATTGAACTTTCTGTTCGTCTCCATTAGTTGCATCCTGTTGAATCCTTTCAACCTGTTCGAGCCGCTCGTTTTGTTCGCTGTGCTTTTTTTGAGTCCAGAAACAGAGCAGCTCAAATATGGCTGCGATGATGCGTAATAGACCGCTCATCAGTTGGTGGTGGTTTTGTCGATCTTATGACCGATCGTAGACCTTATGACCGATCGTAGACAGACCGAGTGCACCGGCGATGAGCATCATGGCATCATTGGTGGCCATATCACCGAGCAGGATTCCGCAGACGGCATAGACCACAGTGACGATGGCAACGATGTAAGTCTTTTTACCATTGAGGGGGAGTTTATCCAGCATCGATCCGGCTTCCTTGCCTGAGACAGAAATGATATAAAGCGGATTGGCATCCTTGCTCATCCGCTCCTTTGATTCACCGAAACGTCCCGTTCCATCGTTCTGTTTCGGCCATCGCAATTGAGTCTAAATTAAGAGCGCTAGCGCACGGTTAAGTCAAGGGAAGATTATGAAACGTGGTGAGAAGTGGATTCAGTTCAAAACTGACATAGATGGTTGGTGGGCTCTAACTTGTTTTGCAGCATCACAAAACAAGTCTGTGAGAAAAGTCGCCTCAGAACATTTTGCCGCATTCCTGGAAGATCTCAAAAAGCAATTTCCCAGGTCGATCGCTGAGAAAGCGAATTCACCCGACAATGTTCATTAAATGTTCATTGTTTTTGCTGAAGTTCCCGTCTGAGCCCCTGAGAGGCCCTGTGTCGCATCGAGAACTGGAAACGTCCGGTAGGCCTTAAATGAAAAAATATGGCGACCTTGTGGCCATCCATTAATGAATTTTGCCAGGAATGAGCAATGATCGTACGATCCATGCTGGAAAACCCAAATCAACCGTTTGACTTCTTCAACGATTACAAAGATACCATCAGCTGGCTTTCCAGAATCTTAATTTCCGGAAACAAAACAGAGAGGGACCAGGCAGTCGATGCAATTCTGATCCTCAAAGAGGGATTCGAGGTATGGCATGTTGAATGGATGAATCGGCTGAAAAAATGACCGGGTAATAGTTATTACCCGGACACTTTTTATTGTATCACACCGAAGAACCGAATTCTCAGATCGTCGACGACTTCTAAACCTCAGCAGGTGAATATACTCAAGTATTCAGAACTTGTGCGCAAATCGAATATTGATTTCCTGTGCTGCGCCGCGTTCAACTTGGCACAATCGGTCAGGATGAGCTTGCATGAATTTTATTGCAGCTTCTGGATCGTCGAAATACAAAGGGCAGCCACCTGATACTGCATCAACGATCAATTCATGAGTGTTCGGATCATTGATTTCATCCTTGCTCCAGACGCACGGAATATACGGTTTACCAACCAACATATCAAATGCCCATCTGATTTTTCCTTCAGAGTTAGCGGACATTATGACCACAAGAGTTTTGCCAGTGAAGCCGACTGCTCCTATATCATACGCCGTCACCAATTCGAAAACCTCCGTTGATAATGAAGCATCGTTGATAGATTTGACTGCATTCGGGACCATACGTCCTTTGGTTATAACCTGATGGTAGAATGTGCTGTACGCGGTAATACTCTCCATCCATTCAATTGTCGAATGGCATCCAACTAGGGCAAGAAAAGGCACCGCATTTTTGTTATTGGCCATTGCCCTTGCATGCAGTCCACAACAGGACGACATACAAACAGTCATGCACGCACAGGAGAATTCATTTGGTGCAAATAGGTGTAACTTCTTTGCTAAGCTTATTAGAAGGGGGCTTAACTCCGCCCAGTTTACGAAATCCCCATTTGTTAATTCGATTCCGTCTTCGTTCCCATGACATGAAATGTGTAAGAACAGACGTGGCATGTAACAACTGCTCCGCTGTCCGGGTGCTTTTTTTTGCTTAAATGGGGCTGCAAACTTCGCGATATCTTCGAGAGCATTTAGGAACTCAGATCGGCTACTAACATCCCACAGACTGTGGCGAATATTCGCGATCCGGAGCGGCTCACATATTGCTGGTCCTTCCCTCCGTTCAATAGAACGATCACTATCGCTTGGGGACTCGATTATGCAAACATGCGGAACAACCAACAATGTGCAATCTTCGCCATTTTCGCGAAAATCTGAGATCGATGTCGACACGAATTTTTCGATTGTCATGATAGACTCCGATATAGTAATTCATTCATGAAAGAATATTTAGGTCGACTCAAAAAAGAGTGAAAGATCAGCCGGCAATATAAGCACTATTGTCCGGGAAACAATAATTATCTGGTCATTAATCACAAAGCCTTAAATTTCCTCTCTCCGAATTGCTTTCTTTTAAAATCAACTGTACCGTTGATGTATTCGTGCGTCCACACTCAATCTAGGCGGAAGTGCTCAGGTCTACAAATGAACTTGGATTATATTTCGAAAACTTTTAAGAAGCTTGTCTATGAGTTTCCGGCAGTAATCGCTTCAGCAACCACTATGTCTGGTGGAGAATTTGGCACGAGCGCTTTTTTACTTTGTATGGGTGCAGTTGGATTACTAACAAAAGAAATCATAGACGATGTTCAACAAGGCAAAGATATTGATACGATCCGCGAGCATGTCAAAGAAGCTTTAGAAGTCTTGAAACAGCAGCAAGAAGGAACTCAGTTAGTCGCAGATTTGATTGCAATTGAGAAAGACATCGAAGTTAATCATCTTGGTTTTGATAAAAGCAGATCTCCTTATTTAATTATACATCGATTTATCCAAGGGGAATTTGATACTCTCACAGAGGAAGTTCAATCAATTCTTACTTCGCAAGCTGATCTGCATGTAGAAATGAGCGAAAACAAGAAAAGGCAACTTCAGCTGTTAAGCGTCTGCAAAGAAATTGCAAATTCAAATATTGTAATTGAAGAGATTGAATATTTATTAGATGAAAGTATTTCTGCTCAAAAAGAATTGCTTGCGACTATTATCAGTAATTCTTCCGAATTTGCAGCTTACTTCGATCTAACACTCGATGAACTCAGTAAGATTTCTCAGCAATACAACAATATCTTGCATCAAATCCAAATTCAGAAAAAAACTCAACTTCCGTTAGCATTCGAACTCTATCCGTATGAAATGAGAGAAGAGAACTCTGATACTCAAAAATTATTTCGTTTTCATTATCGAAATCGACGTCTTGGCTTGATCGGTCGTGAGAGAGAACGAAAAGAACTTTTACATTTTCTGGAAACAGATTCTTCAAAAACTCTGGATTTGAAATGGTGGCTTTGGACTGGTCCGGCCGGTTTAGGAAAAAGTCGTCTGGCATTAGAACTCTGTCTCGATGCTCATGCCAAAGGATTCCATGCCGGTTTTCTTCCCGTTAACAGTACAGGAACACTCGGCAATGAGGATTTCCAACAACCTCATTTAATCATTCTTGACTATACTGTTCACCGAGCAGATGTCGCATCTAAATTAATTATGGAATTGAAAAATCGAGAATCGTATATCAACTCTCCTATTCGTATACTTATTTTAGAACGAGCAGTCGAGAAAGAGTTTGAACATTACCTTCAATCAACTAAGTCAATAGCTACTGATAGCGATTCACTCTTAATTGATTCTTTTAAATATAAAGATACCCAAATCTTAAAGCCTCTTACAAACGATGATCTTTGGCAAATAATGTCATTGATCTTTAAGGAACACGAAAGAAATTTCCAAAATCAACGCAAAGAGATTCTGGAAATACTTTATTCAATTGATCCACAGAAGAGGCCTCTCTTTGCGATGATGGCAGCTGAATCTTTATGTTCAGATACTCCCAATCAACTTGAGGAAATGCAAAATTGGGACCAGACCATTCTATCAGAAAGAATTTTTGGTAGAGAAATCATAAGATGGAGAGCCGTAAATATTGATGATAAAATATTGAATAATGTTTTTTTTAGCACTATTGCAGGAGCACAAAGTTTTGATTCATTTAATGTTCTTAATCAATTAATCGAGTCGGAAACGCATTTACTAATTCCTGGTGAAGAGTTAGAAAAAAAAGACCTAAAGCAGATCTTCAGTTATTCACAATCAGTGGATGAAGATATTATACACCCATTTGAACCAGATTTATTAGGAGAATATTTCGTTTTAGAACGACTGATCGGGCACTTACGAATTGATGAAAAAAAGACAAAAAAAACAAAAAATGAAGCATACGAACTACTTTATTTAGCGTGGTGCCGATTTCCCTCACAAACTAGTTCATTTCTTTTAAGAGCCTCTCAAGATTTTTCTAGTCACCAAGCAAAACAGGAAATAGCAAAATTATCAATTGAACAATTTAATCATGATTTAGATTCATCGCTATTATTACCTTTAATCATTCGGGGATTTTCTTTCTATCTATTTGATCTTAATAATGAAGCTATCTCAGACTACACGCTGGTAATACAGCATCCAGACGCCTCTACCGTGCAATTTACCACTGCGTTAATATATCGTGCTCTAGTTCATGATGAGTGTGGAAAAACAGTTGAGGCAATCTCTGACTACACCCAGGTAATTAATCTCCTAGTCGCTCCTGTCGAGGATGTAGCACTGGCGCTTCTAAACCGTGGTAATGCTTATGGAAATCAGCAGAACATCTTAGATGCAGTGAGTGACTGGACCCGGGTGGTCGAATTCCCAGACGCCCCAGTTGAGTATATCACTTCGGCGCTTCACAACCGTGGTCTTGCTCATAAGAAGGAAGGGAAGCTCGTTGAGGCAATCACAGACTGGACTCAACTGATTGAAATTCCAGACGCTCCCGTCGAGAATGTTGCCCAGGCACTCTGTAACCGGGGTATTATTTATGAAGAGCAAAGAAGAATTGCCGAATCATTCACCGATTGGTCCCGGGTCATGGAACTCCCAGACGTACCTGTCGAGTATGTTGCAAGGGTACTCCTCAACCGGGGTGTTGCTAATGACAAGCAGGGCAAGTTCATTGAGGCAATCGCAGACTGGACTCAGTTAATTGATCTCCCTGACGCCCCCGTCGAGGAAGTGGCCATAGCACTTCTCAACCGAAGTATTACGCATGACGAGCAGGGAAGTCTCCTAGAAGCTGACGCAGATCGGACTCAGCTAATCGAACTCCCAGACGCATCCGCTGAGTACGTAGCACCGGCACTCCTAAACAGGGGTGTTGCTCATGACAAGCAAGACAAGCTCGTAGAGGCAATCGAAGACTTCACTCAGCTGATTAAGCTTCCAGACGCTCCCGTTGAGTATGTAGCCCTAGCACTCCAAAACCGAGGTGTGGTCCATGACAAGCAGGACAATCTCGTTGATGCAATCGCAGACTGGACTCAGCTAATTGAGCTACCAGATGCCTCCATCGAGCATGTGGTCCGAGCACTTCTTAACCGTGGAATTGCATACGGAGAGCAAGATAAATTCGAAGAGGCGATCGCTGACTGGTCACAGTTAATTGAGATACCAGATGCATCCATCGAGCATGTTGTCCATGCGCTCCTCAACCGTGGATCTGCTCATGACAAGCAAGGATTTTTCGCTGAGGCAATCGCTGATTGGACTCACGTGATTGAGCTCCCAGATGCTCCCGTCGAGGAAGTAGCGAGGGCACTCTATAACCGCGGTATAACGCATGACAAGCAGGGAAAACCTACTGAGACAATCGCTGACTACACACAGCTTATCGATCTCCAAGATGCCCCTGTCAAACATGTAGCCTCGGCACTCTTAAATCGTGGTGCTACACACGACGAGCAGGGAAATCTTGTTGAAGCAATCGCTGACTGGACACAGCTTATTGAGCTGCCAAACGCACCAGCCGAGGATGTCATATCAGCACTCTTCAACCGTAGTAATGCCTATGGAGAGGAAAATAAATTCGAAGATGCAATCGCTGACTGGACACAGCTCATTGAACTTCCAGACGCTCCTGTCGAGGAAGTAGCAAGGGCACTCTACAACCGTGGCGTTACCCATGACGAGCGGGGAAAACGTTTTGTTGCAATCGCTGATTGGACTCAAGTAATTGAGCTCCCAGACGCACCCGTTGAGGATGTATCCAGGGCACTTCTCAACCGTGGTATTGCTTATGGAGAGCAAAATAAAATCGACGAGGCAATCGCAGATTGGACACAGCTGATCGAACTCCCAGGCGTACCCGTCGTGTATGTGTCCAGTGCTCTCCTCAACCGTGGTATTAAATATGGTGAGCAAGATAAATTCGATGAGGCAGTCGCTGACTGGACACAGCTGATTCAGCTCTCAGACGCGCCTGTCGAGGAAGTGGCCAGAGCACTTCTCAATCGTGGTATCGCTTATGGAGAGCAAGATAAATTCGTCGAGGCAGTCTCTGACTGGACGCAGCTGATTCAGCTCTCAGACGTACCCGTCGAAGAAGTGGCTTGGGCACTGCTCTATCGTGGTAATACTTATGGAAACCAGGATAATATTCTAGATGCAGTTGCAGACTGGACAAAATTGATTGAGCTCCCTGACGTACCCATCGAGTATGTATCCAGAGCACTACTCTACCGTGGTATTGCTCACGAAAAGCAAGGGAAATTGGAAGATGCAAAGATTGACCTTAGAAGAAATTTGTCAATAAATGGTATAACTGAAGAACTAAAAGAACTAACATTCGAGATTCTGAATAGATTAGAAATAAAGGAAAACTAATTCTTAATAAATCAGATTTTTTCCTAAAAAACAGACATTTTTCTAAGAAATTAAAATAGCCAATTTTAAATGACCGGGTAACATCATTTACCCGGTCATTAGGAATAGATTTTGCCCCCCCCAACTACCTATTTATAAAACGCATATATGAAACCGATCAATAATGCAAACAAAAAAACGAGGAACTGAATCAGTCGATTAGGAGCCTTTGTATTAGTCCTTTTTTCGCTCTCGTAATCGATGAGGGGGGGCAGATCAGGTTCATCAGGTTCTGTCTTTACCAGGTATCCCCTCTGAACCAAGTGATCTATAGAGCGATCAACCAAACCTTGAGCATAAGTGAGCATCTCATCCTGGTGGTGGATGAAGTGTATGCCCCCCCCTCTGTTTGCGATCGCTTGTTGATGAATTTCTATCAAATCCTCAAAGCTGATTCCAGGATAATATGTCACTGAGTGCCCCGGTGCCTCATTGTAATCTCGTCGACGATTCGTTGTTGATACCGTTGTTACTGTATCAATAAAAGTATCAATCGAAACGGGTTTCAGGGAGGAAGATTCTTCACCAAAATACATCATCACTATTGCCATACACCCACCACTTTTGTGCCGTACCAGAACACGTGCCCCAATCATTTTGAGATTATCAAAACGACTTCCTTCCAAATGACTTTCAATCAATGGATCAACGAACCCATGATCTTCAAGCTGGTTCATAATTGAAACCAGCTCTGGTTGCGCATGTTGTGGTATCTGATCAATTTCAATTAGCCTCTCACTTATATCATCATTTAGTTCGCTAATACGAGGTTTTACCTGGGCTAAACGAATTCTCATGAGGAACCATACAATGACAGCCTTCAAGGTTTGAGGAGACCATAGTCTAATTAATTCACTTAAATTAAGACGTTCAATGTGTTCTTCGTAAAATTGCATACAGAGTCTTTATAAGAAGGAATTCAATGAAAGGATCAACAACTGAGACCACCATCATTCAGTTAGTATCTAGGTTTGATCAAAACATACAATAAATAAATGTTATTCAAAAGTGACAAGAAAAGCATTGTCGATTTTTTCAATGCAGGTCACTGAAGAATACCTGATAAGCGTTTCAAACAGTATCAGCCAGTTTTAGAGTATTGTGTTTCCACCTAAGATATTGACCGGGTAATGTTCGTTACCCGGTCATCCGAGAGGTTTGTGGGTGATATCCTTTTCGCCGGATTCAATTTCTTGGATCTTGTGCGAAACCGCCGTCCTGATCATATTCATGGTAATGATACGATCATCCGGATGCGTTGAACTGTGCTGTCGGCAAATTGGAAGATCACCGGCCGCAATTCGACTAAGAAATTTCTCAACGAAATATCCGACTTCTTCAGGCTGCCAGTTTTGTTTCATGTCCGTGAAAAGTTCAAGAATCTTTTGATTATGGTCTCGCGTTATCATGTCGATTCGCTACTCCTTAAGGTACAGCAACTAATGTGATTTCGGAGAACGTTCATGATATCGGCGTTCTTCTCGAGTGAAAAGCGGAATGACCGGGAAAACACCGTTACCCGGACATCTATCAGCCATCCCAGTGGAATGATTCAAGTGTTGGATTTAGCGTAAGAGATAAAGTCGTCGTCATTCTGGTTGTTTACGGTTCTGTGTGCAGCCATACTCGTTTTTTACTGATTTATCGCGCCCGAACCAGGTCAGGCCGACCGGCACGACAACGGCGATGAAGGCACCGACCGCACATGCGACGTAAGAAAGTCGAATCGCTCGATTGGCATCTCTGGCGGATAAGGGGGGACCGCCAGGATTCCGGAGCGCGATCGAGATAAAGCATCCGCCAAGGATGAGACAGATGCCGGCTACAACTGCGAGCCAGGACAAACATGTTCGAGTTGTCGTTTTCAAGTTGAACTCATTAACTGGACTTGTTATTCACTGTATACGATACCCACGAGGCATCAAACCACACAAAGTATGATTTATTGTTCAAATGCGATGGTAAATGTTTTTGATACAGTTCATCGCAAGCGACACAAAAATCGTATCAAACTGAAACAGCCAGTCAACAGGGATCCGCACACGATAGTAAAACTGCCGAAATGAATGTCGGGGTAATCGACGTTACCCGGTCATTCACTCGGCCCTGGCAAGAATAGAGCAGGGCAGTTATCAGCGCCCTCGTACCGATCTGCAATTAGTGGCTGAACGACTTCGCCCATTGTTTTTCCAGTCACCGGATCAACGATGTTCGCCATAAATTCACGTTCGAAAATCGCGTGACCGGATTCGACGTATTCTAATTTCGCTTTGATGATCAGACAGAGAGCTCGGTAGATCTGTCGGAGATCCTGTTCCCAGGCTTTGTTCTTTGACTCAGTGTTCCGCTTGCGTCGTCCGCTGGGAGTCTCTGAATATTTTCGATCTGACTTGTCCGGATGTTCGACAGCAAAACGGACTTTTCGATTGTGAACGTAAAATTCAATACCCCAGGCCTCTTGGGTTTGGTGTGTTGAAATTCCATCACAACCATAGCGATCGAGCACTCCCATAATCTCAGCTCGCGACCGCTCAACTGGCACTGTTGTCTGACTTGCGTATTGAGGCACTTTTCCGATTTCCTTTCTGTAACATTCCTAAAAATAATGACCGGGTAACAACCCTTTCCCGGTCATCAAACGTATTTAAACACGATCCTGGTGACGGATGTCGCCGAGATCACTTTGTATTTTTTGCAAAACATATTTACGAACTGCTCACCGGTCATCTTCGGATAACCTTCTCGCGTCGCTTCCAGCAGACCGTATTCGGGATCATGAATCATTTTGAATAACGGTTCCGATCGAACGGAGATGACGCGAATCACTTTGATTGAGACACACAACTGACCTTGGACCCTGACAGCCGCTCTCATCAAAGTCCCTGGCTGAAGATCACGGAATCCCAACGTACGCCTGACATCTTTTTGAATCCGCACAGTCGGATCGATCAAGAGCAGGATCTCGATTGATGGGAGACGCCAGGCTTGCGTCATCGCTTTCACACCAGATTCATCACAGTGCGTTGCTCCCTGGGCGAAGGCCTTGTCTCTCTGTCGTTTGGTCGGCGGAAATTTGCCCGGTAATTTCAAAGCTCTCTGCGACAGCTCAGCATAACTGTTAAAAAATCCATCGATTTTGAATTTGAGAGGGTGGCTGAATAGCTAAAATCTGCCTCAAACGCGGCATATGAGTTGAGTGATTCGATATGAATAACCTTATTTTTCAATGCTGTCGATTTAAAACACTCACAAAACAAAAGCATATTTTGATTTTTGAGCATTCATCAAATGCGATCACCGGATCAGCTTTAATTTGAACATCGACTGTCTTTGATCATCTAAATTTTGGCCCAAAACGTGTCATAATACATAAGGAGAGATATTAGCCATCGAATGAGAAATCAACACAAGCCACTGTAGCAAAGTGAAGAATATTGATGGTCAATAAAGTCCTATGGTGGCCAATTAAAGTGTTACTGTAGGAAGACTCATTCCAAGTCACTTTTATCAAAATTATGAAAGGAGACCAATGCTACAGAGACAAGAAATCATGTTAGTCAGAGCTGCCCTGCAGTTCTGGTGCGAAGAAATGGATCTCGAAAATGTAAAGATGTTCGAGGTCTACGCTGGTGGACCCCCGATAAAGCCAGCATGGGAACAGAAAGACATCCAACAACTACGTCAGCAGTTGCTGACAGCACGGCTACGTTATGCTGTGTGTCGTCATGACGCGACCAGTGTAAAGATCCCCCGTCTATTTAACACTCCTGAGACCGCAAATCAGGCAATGTCAGACGATTTTGACCAACTGGGCGTAGTCTTGGTTACTGAACCAGAGGTCTAAGCTCCCTCAAACACCATCCATCAG